>ODAI014769354.1_pt1 | contig 17757 bp, 16 predicted proteins | sample 1539321 | NCBI WGS metagenome assembly ODAI01 (sample SAMN02144231, study PRJEB22623) | gut metagenome | biome: sheep rumen | host: Ovis aries | place: New Zealand | reverse complement strand
ATGAACCAGCGGCAATCACCTGTTCAGCTTGCCCTTTCGTTATGGTAGCGTTTGCTCCACCTTCCAAAGTAACAGTATAGGAAGGTACAGTAACCGTACATTCAGCATACCTGTATTCATTTGCCGGTAATTCTGCCCTTATGGTTGCGGTTCCTGGCTTTAATCCCTTTATATATATGGTTTGTTTATCATCGTCACCGACAGGAGTATTACATCCCTCATCCACATAAAGCCCTATTATATCATCGCCTGATGTAATACTCCATTTTGTAGCCTTATATGCACCATCTCCTAAGCCAAAAGACTCAGTAAGAGAAGTCTTCTCATCCTTGTTCAATGACAGCTCACTCTTATCAAGCCATAATTCCACATATGGCCTTAATACAAGTTTAGATGGAGTGGAGTCATCCTTGCTGATGATTTCCATCATAGTATATGTACTATATTTAGAGTTTGGAGTTTCGGGGTCATCCCCATCTAAGTATTTTGTAAAAGACCCTACTTTAGATTCCTGAACCTCGTACTCGCCCGTGATAGTCACATTATTAGACAAAACATCTCCAGCGGTCAGACTATCTATATTATAGTTCCCAGAGGGTAATATAGATTCTGCCCACACCGGCAAAACAGGCAAAATAAAAAACAGCATAAATCCAAAGACTAATGCTGTCAGTTTACATAAATAATCTCGTCCTCTCATACTCTCGTCAGGATAACACACCTAAAAAGCATAACAACATGGCGTGCAGGAATGCCCATTCTATCCTGTTCCTCCTCTCCAGCATCCCTTTTTAAATGAGTTTTCAGCAGATTATTTATACTCCCCATTCCCTCATAATGGTCTACACAACTAAATGTTATGTAAATAATCTTCGCATGTATCCATCCAATTTGTACCTTTTTGTTAAATGTGTTTAATACCAGGTACATGCATTTGGAAAAAAATGATTATACATCTCCGTCAGCATCTTCCAACGGAGCAAGCTTCTTATCAAATTAAAGTTCCCCCGCCATAAGATAGGGCACATCACATTCCAGGTCTTTGCGGGTCTTTTATATATCCATTAATTCCGGAAATTCTTTCCGATTTCTCATGTCAGCTAATGTGTCCTGATTTACTCCAAAGATTATAGCTATTTGAGCCCACGTAAACCCTTTCTCAATGCGCAGAATTGTAACCGCTTATAAAAATGTGCTCTGTCTTTTTCGTAGGTTCAGTCAGATAGTACTGCATGATAATCCGACACTCTCTCCCAGCTCTTTTGCTGCTGATCCATCACGTATTCTCACGTTATATTCTCAGCCGCACTGTACCCGGCATTTTACCAGGAAACTCGGGGAATCCAGATCTGAATTCCCCGAAACATTCATCCTGGTGTCACTTTTATTATCCATTCACCGAGAAGTTTATTCTTCTTTCCATAGGCTCGAACCATAACCGTCCCGGACTTCCTGCCTCTCACAACAATCTTCTTTCCCTTCTTTGTAACCTTAGCTACAGATTTATCGGAGACCAGTACTGTCTTTATTTTTTTGCCAGTCGTGAATTTAATTGTCTCGCCGATCTCGATTGTCTCATCCGGAGTAATGGCTGATCCCGTGACAGTAATCATCGCAGATGCCGTGAATGATCCTGCCTTCGCCGTGATGATCGCATTACCTGCAGAAACACCGGTCACAACTCCATTACTTACCGTTGCCACCTGCGAGTTTGATGATGACCACGTCACCGCTGAACCTGATGCAGATGTATTTACTGTCAAAGTAACCGTCTGCCCAACCGTAATAATTGCCGCTGAAGGCGTTATTGACATACTATCAGAAGCTTTATGCGTTGCCTCTATTTTTCCGGTTCCAGATCCGATTACCGCCTCAGTCTTAGCATCAATCCCACTATAAGTAGTCGACGCAGCATTTGTTATAGTTCCTGTTGACGAAGCCGTGATAGTGGTCCCGTCAAGTGAAATTGCAGTTTCACCTGAAGCTGATCCGGAAAGGGACATCAGGGTGTCTTCATCCGAAGAAATATACCCTTTGAATTCATAACCGTTGCTATCATTCTTGATATTAATTGTCTTATCAGACATAGAGAATTCTGCATTTTCAATCGAAGAACCTGTCAGGGACATTATCTGCCCCGAATCGTTAACTGATATATCAACGGAATCAGATGTCACAGTGTATTTATCTGCTTTGTCAACAATAATCTGTACTCGTGATGCATCATCAGCATCAATATACTGTGTCTCATATACCGTCATCGTACCTTGAGCTATGCCATCTTTCAGAGCTATACTCTCCCCCTCAGAGTTTATTACCTGGCTGGTTTCATCTACCGGCAGACTAAGAACAACCGTATCACCCGGAGCATCAAAACTTACAGCCGAAAGCTTACCCGCAATTGATTCTCTGCTCTTGTTCAATATCGGGAATCCGTTAAAATCTTATATATGCATCCGCGTATATATATTTTGAAGCACCTTATTTGATGCTGTCGTATAGTCAAACGAAGAAAAGTCCGAACTGACTATAAACTCAGATGTATGCTCGGGTTCAGCTCCGGACTGTCCATATGCAGTGTTTTCGTCATACACAGTAACTATATATCTATCCCCTCCCGGATCATACTCGCTATTCAGGGCAAGAATAGCATGCCCGCTTTTTGAATCTCCATAACAGAAAAGAACGATATTATTTCCTTTTGTGGATTCAACAAAAGACCTTAAAAATGATTTAAGAGTATCCTTATTACCATCATATGTCCCCGCAATCGCTGTATCTTTCTTACAGATAGCCTGCCCAACCTGATAATAATTGATTGCATCGAATAATATTGAGTCTGATGCGGGCTTCTGAAGACTATGATAGCTTCCGGCACCACTTCTTGTAATGTCGTCTACTGAAAGCTTCCCAAGCTTTACCAGCCCCATTGTGCTGGCTATCCCGAAGCAGCTTCCCCCCCACGCCCTTTTCATCCAGTCTTCTAAGCCGAGTATTTTGCTTGAATCAAGTCTCTTTAATTGAGATAAGTTATCAGAATGTTTAAAAGTATACCTGCGATCTACCCCGTCACCGAAGAAACCAGAATAACTGTTCGCAAAATGATTATTGTCTGCCCCTAAAACAAATGACTTACCTTCCTGCTGTTTTTCAGTCACCGTAACATCGCATGCGGCCGCTTTATCACCGTCCTCCGTCTTAACAGTAATCGTGGCCTTTCCGGCTTTAACTCCGGTCACAACACCGTCATTAACAGTCGCGATAGTTGAATCGCTCGTTGACCAGGTAAGTTTTTTATCTGCAGCATTGGTCGAAGTCACCGTCGCTGTCAGGATAATCACCTGGCCGATCTCAATTGTTGCGGTTGACGGTGTTATCGTGACAGAGTCCTTTACCTCCCATCCGGCATATAATGTAAAACTCTGTGTCACAGCTGTATTAAAATCATATGCTTTAGTACACGCCTGATCTGTATACCAACCTGTAAAAGTATATCCATCTCTGGTTGGATCAGATGGTTTTGCAGCCATGCCGCCTTTCGAAACTGTCTGATTGGAGACTGACGAACCGCCATTGGATTTAAAGGTTACCGAATAATTTTCCACTATAATGCTTCCGGGAGGAAGCTCATTTGCTGTCCCATCCGAACAGATAGTTCCCGCATAGGAAAGGAGGGAAGAGGAAGGAGAAATGTGCAAAGCGGGCCGGACACTAACAAGGCCGTAGTCGACGATAGCGTAGCTGTCGCCCGCGCAGCCGCTGGATGGCACAGCCGCGGCATAGTTAGAAAGGGAGCCGGGAGAGCGCAGCCACCACCATCCATTCCCGGTATACCTGTCGACTGTACTTACATCTGCACCCCTTGCCCTGGCAAAAGGAGTGACCTTCGCCCTTCGTGCCCTGTCATCTGTATTGCAATCCGTGGAAAAGCCGTAATCACCGTCTATGGCCTCCTTATAGGATAGAAGATAAAGCTTATCATAGGTGTTTTTTCCACCATAAGTACCAAAATATCCCTGACTGTTCGCATTATTTACGGCAGTGGTTTTTATCGCCGCCATTTCAGAGCCCGAAAAGGCAGCGTTAACGAAGCCGGAATTCGCGTAATTTTCCCTGCAAGTATTATAAGAAGAATCATAGCCGTTTAACCAGCTTCGTATCGTGCTCTCTTCCCAGGTAATATCGTTCAAAGTCGTATTATAAGGCTTTACGTCAAGAAGGCTTTCTGACATGATAAAAAGATCGTCAGGAGTCGCGGACAGTACCCTCCACTTTATGGGCTCCTTTGCATCGTTCATATCTGCGATGCCGTCACCATTCGTATCATTCTGCCAGTAATTCCCAAACCATACGCAGTCCCAGGTTATCCTTCCATCTGAATTCCTCACCGGATTACGATAGGATGAACCGGTCTTGATCTTGATCGCATCCTTCAGGCCTGATGCATCATAACCTGTATGACAGTATATAAGGTTTCTTGACTTATCCAGAACAAAACTTCCCGGCAGCGTCACACTTCCTGATGCTAAATTCTCAGAACCAAGCAGATTCCACATGGTCCTGTTATTATACGGGGGATTCAGGGAGCCGATCGCCTTTTTTTCAGAAGCGAATGCGGCCAGTCCGTCGTCAGTATCATCAACAGACAGAATAATAAGCTTCAGGGATGCCCCTTTGTCCCTGATATCAGCTGCTTCCGCCGCCATCCCTCTTGTATTTCCACAGCCTGAACGTCCAAAGAGGACGACAATATAATCCTCAGAGAAATCCGAAATGTGATAAGTGTTTCCATCAAGGGCAACAATATCCATGCCCATTATTGTATCTACCGTAGACCCGGCATCAGGCGAAATAAGCGCAAGCTCCCCTTCCTTCTGTACCGCCTTTTCTTCAGGCTCTAAGGTCAGACTCTGTTCCTTATCCTCACAGACAGCTTCGACATTGTCTCCAGCAACAGTCACCACTTCAGAAACAATCTCTTTTTCCTTTGCAAATACCGGTAACGCGCTGCATAAAGCCAATATAAAAACAATACGCCCTAACAAAAAAACCTTCTTGTAATTCATAGCTTCTCCTTTCCTAAACGTATTCGATTACAAGCCGTATCCGTAAGGCTGATCCCCTATATCCATCACATCTGTCATTTCCGCAGCTTTAACATGATTCTCAGGAATAATGAATACCCATAACAGATAAGAAGGGTAAATATATATTCCCGCAAAAGAAAAACAGGCGAAATGCAATACGCACTTCACCTGCTATATTCAGAAGTAACAGAACAAAGCCTGATGACACTCACGCAGTATCCTTGTAAAGAAAGGATAAATGATATATAATATCGTTTGCGTGTGTATCGCAGACATTATCTGTATGGTGTAGTGCTGGTAACACTATGCCTTGCCTGGCAGAGTTGGCCCTCTGTCAGGTGGTACACCGTCTACCTATATTCTTTTGCGGTTTGCGTTTATTTTATCATATGGGAGATTCCTTCTCAACTATAAATTTTATAAATTTCGAAGTCGGTTCCCTCCCCATATGTCATAAACACGTTTCCCCAGCCTGTAATCCAACGTACAATCAACCTCGCCCGTCAAAATCCTCTCCATAATCCCTCAAAGCTCTGCTTATATCCCCATCTGCATAATAAAACCGCTTCTGTCCTAGCCCTGCGCAGATCAGCTCAACCTCACCCGCAAAGCCTTAAAAGCTTCCCAAAGATTCCAGATAAGCCCTTGATCTCTCCTGTATGAGTAGCTCCATTTATATTCAATCCCATGCCCTGCGCACCAAACATCAAGAGCCCCATATTTCATAGGATTATTGCTGTAATGTGAAACCATCGTTCTGTTATGAAGTGACCTTTGTCAAGAGGTAGATTTCAACTTGCTTTTTTCTCTTGTACAGTCACATTTGTTTGTCTTTGACAGCATCTGGCAAGAGCCATTCTAACAGTCTCCGGCATGTAGCCACTCTGTTATTCGTGGATTGGTTACCAACAGGCTAATGGTCCGCCGAGAGCCTTGCTATCTAATTTCGTGGATCAAGATTTGCACCCTGCCAACATAGAACGGTCGCAATTAGCTCGAACCGTAGTGCTTATGGCTCTTCCCAGATACTGTCAAATTGATTTTATTGTTATATGTGGCAGAAATCTGCGCTCTGCCGCTGATTTCTGCTTAATTGACCAAATCGTTCAGACGGCTGTCTGTCAAGGGCTTTAGCCGCGAAGCGGTGCGTAGCACCCTTGACTGACAGACAGATGAATGATATTCACGCCGCTGTTACATCTATGTTATCAGTCATCATTCCCCATACAAAACATGCCAGTTCCCTTGCTATCGCTGCCACAGCAACATTTCTTTTCTTCCCATGCCGTATGAGTCTGTAATACTTACTTCTCAGCCTTGTGTTAGCCTTGTCTGCGTAGGCTATGACCTCTGCACTGTTTCCTTGTTGTCGTTGCTTTAAGGCTTTTGATTTATGTCCTATGGCTCCTTTGCATATCCCTCCGGCCGCTTCTACAAGAAGAAGCCGCAGATGACTGTTTCCTGCCTTTGTAATGCCAAGCCTGTTGACCTTCACCGCACTTGAGTGTTCCCCGGGAGCCAATCCCAAATAGGCTGCATACACATTCCCTTTTGCAAATCTGGCAAAATCTCCGGTCTCAACAATAAGCGACAGTGCCGTATGCGTCTTGATACCGAGGAAGCATCCAAGTTTTTTAACCTTTTCAGCATACTCTGTTTGAGATGCGATTTCTTCAATCCTTGCATCAAAGCGCTCTATCTTTGCTGTCTGTTCCTCGTATGATGCGAGATATTCATCGAGCGTTTCCTGATACATCTGTGCCAGTTCAAGTTTCTTAAGCCATTTCAAATGAGCAATCGTCCATTTGGTGCCTTCGTAATAATACCCATGTCTTATACAGAACATCCCGATCTGCTGTTTAATCTTTTTAAGTGCCTTTTTATGATCATCCCGCATCCGTAGATACTCTTTTACTGAATCGTCCTGCTCCGTCGGTATATATACCGGATGATAACCGCCGTAGGATAGACACTGTGCTATCAAATGAGCGTCCCGGCTATCTGTTTTGATGCGCTGTCCCTGTTCTGTCAGCATTGTCGTTGGCGCAAGGATCACACACTTTACCCCTGCCGCTGTTAGCTGGTTATATAGAGAGTACCCCAGGCATCCTGCCTCGTAGCCACATTCAATGTCATAAGTATCCTTCAATCCGAGCTTCTGCTTTAAGCTCTCAATGAACAAGATAATATTTTTATAATCCGGTGTTACCTGAATATTTGCAAAAACACGATCCTCTGCTCCGATTACCGGCTCCATTGCACATAAAGTGTAGTTCGTGCTATGGACATCCATCCCGATTTTTAGTATTCTATTCATAGTGACCTACTTTGTATGTGGTAATCCCTGTTACCGTTGATTTTTCCTAATCATAGTATATAGGTAAATCCACGATGCTACAAATGTGAGGTCACTTCATATTATCTAACGAAAGACTTCCTACTCTCCGTATCCAGTATCAGCTCATATTTTTCACAGCCAACCCTGATGATTAGATTATCTTCAAATTTCATGCCTTTATCCTCAATGCCAGCATCATAACTTCTTCTCAAGACATACCAGATTAACCCCGGGAAGCCCGTTAAAACTACATGGGACGATCCCAACTTCCCTATAGCCAAAATGATCATATATTTCTCTGGCTCTTATATTTCTCGCATTCGTGTCTATACGAAGGAAGGGACATCCTTTCTCAAATGCATATTCTTCGTAAAATCTTATGAACCTTCCACCGTAGCCATGACCGGACATATCAGGATCAACGGTAAGGGTATGAAGAACCATGATCTCAGAATCGGGTGCATCGTATTTCCATTCGGCGAACCTGTATTCCGGCACCTGAATCTGATTGATCCTTGCTGAAGAGACGATCCTGTCATCATCTATCAGAACGAACATATCTCCTGCTTCTATAGCTTCTCTGGCAGTATCTATCGTGGGGTATATATTCCTTTTCCAGCCGATAGTGGTCTCTCCCCGTTCTTCGTGAGTATGAATTTTATCGTAAATACCGACTATTTCATTGAGATCTGAAATTTCTGCTTTTCGTATCATAGCTTTTATGTCCATCTTACGCTCGTGAACCGACCACCGGTCAAATCTTTTCCTATACCACCCAAAAACCAATCTCCCTTAAAATAATCCTGTAGCTCAGTTTTACAGAATTCTTAAGAAAGGAGATCATTTTATGCCAGAAGTAATCTTAATCCCACGCACAGTCCCTGAAGAATCACATCAGACCCGGGTCGCAGCCTACTGCCGTGTAAGCTCTCTCCCGCAGGAAGAATCCTATGATTCTCAGGTCGAGCATTTCACTTCTTATATCAGCTCCCACCCCGACTGGACGCTCGTTAAAGTCTACGGTGATGAAGGTGTCACAGGACTCAACACCCAGAAGCGTAAAGGATTCCAGCAGATGCTTAAGGATGGTAAGGATAAGGAATTTGATCTGCTGCTCGTCAAATCCATCTCCCGGCTCGGGCGCAATACGGTCGATCTGCTCTCATCTATCCGGGAACTCCGCTCCGCAGGCGTGATCTGTTACTTTGAAAAGGAAAACATCCGCACAGACGCAACAACCGGTGAACTTATGATAACACTTCTGTCCGTTTTTGCACAGATGGAGTCTGAGTCGATCAGCCAGAATGTACGGATCGGGCTCGGGTATAGAATGAGCCGCGGACAGTGGTCTGTTGCCTATAGCAACTTCCTTGGCTACGACAGGACAGATGCCGGGGAAGTCATAATCAACCTTGAAGGAGCTCAGACTGTCAGATTTATCTACGACTCCTTCTTAACCGGACACAGCCTTGCATGGATAAAACGTGAACTGATCAACCGCAAGATGCTCACGGGAAAAGGAACGCTTGCATGGAATAAGGAATCAATAAGACGTATTCTTCAGAACCGCAAATATGCCGGTGATGTCGTGCTTCAGGTTACCGTGACAGATGATCTGATGACTAAACACCGGGTAAGAAACAATGGTCATGCTCCGCAGTATGTTGTCATTGACGGGATCCCGGCGATTATCTCAAAGCAGACCTACTGGATCGCACAGGGAGAATCAGAGCGCCGCGGCAAAATGGTTTATGGTGATGCTATGGGTACTGATATCTAACTATAAGAATGGCTTTACCGGGAAGCTCAAATGCTCCTGCGGGTCGAATTATAACAGGGTAAATGCACGGGGAAGATACTGCTGGAAATGCTACGAGCGGATCCACGGCGACTGTACTGCTCCGATATTGCCGGAAGCCGAGCTTGAAGATGCTGTGCTGAGAGCCTGCAGGATCCTTCACGGTAAGAAGCTTGATTTCAATGTGGCAACAATACCGGAATTAGACGAGCAGAGCACCGCGGATGAACTGACTCATGCTGCGGTGATTCACATGTAGAACGTATTCATATACCGGATTAAGAACTTCCTTGCCGCTCCTAAGCCTGATGAGTATAATCCTGATCTTCTGGATCTGATCGAGTCGATCACCTACGATAAGGTTTTCACTTTCCATTTTTACACAGGCATCACTATTTCCGTTGAGAAAGAGTCCGTCGTCTATAGTGTGGTGAATAAAAAGGCAGCTCCGATCCCGGCAGATCATATCACGCATTTCAAAGTGACCGGAACCCCGAGACGCAGGCTTGTTCAGAAGTTAAGCGTCCTGACCGGCCATAAGATCATATACTTAGGTTTTCCATCATTCGCTTTTATGGTCGGAAAGCTCGTAGTCACTAACGACGGGACGGTGGAAGGAGTGCTTTCTCAGCAGGTGCTTAAGGGGCTTGAGAAGGCAGGGTTTAGGCCGACAGAGTCTTGATGGTTCCTGGCTTGATGTAAATAAGTAATGGTAGGCTCCCCCATCGATATGGCTTATCACAGATCTATATCGGTGGGGAATTTTCAAATGATCCCGTCAATCACTTTCATTGCATCTATGTTTTACGCTCATAAATTCTACCGGCCTGTTAACATTGCATCTTATGTTCCAGTAAAATCTTTTTTAAACAGTTCAGTGATACTTCTCTGATATGCTTCCTGCTCTGCTTTCTGTATCCTGGCATCAGCCCGGTCGATCCTTTCTGCCCTTATCCACTTCAGTTGCTTAACAGCTTTCTCTGTTTTGATAGCAACCTGAATGTACTCGGGTCCTATCATAAGAAGCCTTAGCGCCAAGTCAGGTTTCAGGTATCCGCTGTTCATGATCCCCAATGTGTCAAATATCGTATCATTGGCGATCGGTCCGATGATCACATCAGCAACAAGGCTGTCTTTAAGCCCTCTGTTATGAGATATATAATCGAACCATTCACGGCTTCTTCCAAATCGATGGATCAAAAGCCCTGATTCTTCAAATTCATAGGTGTTGACTATAGCATTTTCTCTAGCCCATTTGTAGGTAAAATCCCTGTCAGGCGTCAGATAAAAGCCCCATCCGAAATCAGCATTCTTTCTGCCGTAATGAATGTCAGGATATTGTATTTCCCTGTCCGAAGTGTGAAACAGAATCATTTTGACCCAAGCCCTTCCCTACCCCGTTATATTCGTCTACTGTTGCGTTTTACCTTCTCTTGTTCAGATGCATCCTTCTGCTTTGGAGGGCGCCCTCTGTGTTTCTTGGCGATAGATACAGATGCCGCCGGCATCTTATGCATCTGGCTGTTTATTGGATTGCTTAAGCGGCGGTTTATATCCACTGCAAATGCATCAAGCTTGTTTGTAGGCACCTTGAAAAATTCTAGCAACTGTGTCTGGCGGATCGAAAGGTTATTGATCTCGCTGTAAGTGCCATCTGGCAGTAGGACAAGGGATATCCTGTCGATCTCCCGAAGCATGCGGTTGGTATCCAGTTCCAGTTCATAGCAAGTCCGGAATGACATGTCCCTTTTTTTGACCTTTAATCTCCCGACCCCTGTTTTTGACCGGTGCGGTCAGGAATCGTCACCCTCACCACGGTCCCGCCGTCTTCACCCGGTGTGATCGTCAGGCTCCCGCTGCACATCATTTCAAGCCTTTGCCGGATATTATTAAGGGCGATACCCGATTCTTTTGTCTCGTTGGGATCAAAACCGGGACCATTGTCTTCTACGATGATCTCGGTGCCGGAATCAGTCTTCCGGGTTCGGATGAAAATACGCAGAGGATCGGAACCGGGGTTCATGCCATGCTTGACGGCGTTTTCCACAATGGGCTGCAGAGTCAGAGGCGGCAGACGAAAATGGGTAAAGGCTGCAGAGTAATCCACAGCAAGCTTATTGTCATGCCGTGCCTTTTCTACCGCAAGGTAGGCACGGGGGTGCTCCAGTTCATCGGAAAAGGGAATGGCATCGTCAATGGCGATGGCGTAGAAATTCCTGCGCAGGTAGTTGGTGAAATCCATCGTGATCTGCCGGGCCTTTAAAGGGTCGAGTCTGCAAAGGCTGTAGATGCTCATTAAGGTATTAAAGATGAAATGCGGGCGCATCTGCAGCACCATGACCTTCGCACGCTGATTGGCGAGCTCTCTCTGCTGTCCGGCAATTTCCCTCTGCTGATCGGCAATTTCCTGTGCCTGCCGGAGGATATCCTGCTGGCGGCGGCGATCCTGCTCGATCTGATCGGACAGGACGAGGCCGTACATAGATAAGGCAGCGAATACAGTGCAGATGTCGATGAGCGGGTAGATATCGATGAATATATGCACAAACAGCGCGACTGTCAGGGGAAGTATTGCGATGAGGAGGGCGAGAAAGACTTTACCGGACAGACGCCTCCGGCGCTTTATCGTTCCCACGAGATTGAGTAACGGGATCGCGATTGCCGACAGCAGAAAGAAAGGGTAAAGGGAGCCGCGGTAATACCGGTTATCCGGTGTGACATAGAAGTATCTCTCGATGAATGAGGAGCTTGCATACATAATAAGCAAAACAGCAAACAGTCCAAGTACAGCGTGAAGAAGCCTGCTCGACCGTATGTTATCACCGCAGCAGTGCAGCAGGAAAAACGTCAGCATAAGCTGTGAAAGAAAGAGCAGCAGGGATTCCAGAGGCAGCAGGAAACGCAACAGCACGCTCGGTATGATAAAGTGCCGGAAAACTATTTCGGCGAAGCCGGACAGGCAGTATAGCATAAAAATGATAAAATATTGCCTGAAAAAGCGCATATTCCAGCGATCGAGCCCGGAGATGACGATGGTCAGCCAAAGCCCTATCATGCTTAACAGTAGTGCTGCTCCGGATAGGAAGAAGTAAAGATGATCAATTACGCTGTTCACTCGTCCGTGCCTCTCATTGAAAAAGGATAGCGCAGCTTTTTCAGCTGCATCTGGACGTTCTCCATGGTCAGCGGCTTTAACATGAACCCGCAGGCACAGGTGTCCCATGCTCGCAGGGCATGGTCGGGAAACGCAGTCAGATAGACCACGTTGGTGCAGGGATTGATCTCAAGCAGTGTATGGCAAAAGTCAAGGCCGCTTGCCGTTCCCAGCTCTATATCCAGAATGGCCAGATTGACCCGGTTCATTTTCGCATATTCGACCGCCTTATGCGGCTGGTCAAAGCCCGTAACCGTAGCATTCGGTATAACCTCCTCCAGAACGAGCAGACTGTCGATGAGAATAGCATTATCATCGTCCACTATGATAATTACAGGCGAGGCGTTGCTCTCGGTCGCGGTAGAGAACAGCATACTAACATCCACATCAAGAACCTTAGCGAGACGAGTGATCATGGCGGCATCCGGCAGACGGCTGCCGTTTTCCCAGTGGGCGACAGAGGACGGGTTGACAAATATCCGGGTTGCCAGCATAAGTTGAGTAAGCCCTTTTTCCTTCCTCAATTTCTTCAGTGTTTCCGCAAACAGAGTGTTCATGATCATACATCCCAGCTGTTTTATTTTCCTTAATCATAACCAGCCAAACCGCAATAATCAAGCATAAAGGAAAATACAAACTTGACATTCTGTAAAGTTGTCTTGAATCTCATCAGTATGGAAGGGATAATATTGTCAGCTTATGGAGCGACAGGAGCTTTAAACCAAATTATATTCAAAGGAGGAGAAATTTCGTGCAACAAACACTTATTCTCGGTAATATCATAACCATGGATGAAAAAAAGCCTGCTGCAGAAGCGGCGCTGGTAAAGGACGGCGTATTTGCCTTCATTGGCAGCGCGGAGGAGGCAAAGAAGCTTGCCGCCCCTGATGCCAGGGTGTTAGACTATGGTGAAAACTTCATCTATCCCGGATTCATGGACGGCCATGCCCACGGAGTTTTTGCCGGTTACCGTTCCGTAGGACAGGCGAACCTCGCAAAAGCCGGCTTAAGCACCGACTACGCAAAGTACCGCGAGATCATCAGGGAATTTATAGAAAAGAACCCCGGGCGGGATATCTACCTGGCTGCAGGATGGGTCAAGAATGAGGAGCCCATCACCAAGGCATATCTGGATGAGATCTGCCCCGATAAGCCGCTGATCATGAACACCGGTGACGCGCATTCCTGTCTGCTCAATACCAAAGCGCTTAAGTGGGCAGGCGTGGATGCAAAGTTTGCGAAGGAACAGGGCTACGATCTGGTTTATGTCGATGAGAACGGTGAGCCAACCGGCTTCATATGCGAAGGACCGGCTTTTGCTGTTATCAACAAGGTACCTGTTACGATCGAGGAAGCCAAAACCTATATCCTCGCATGGCAGGATTTCGCCCTTTCAAATGGTCTGACTGCCACAGCCTTCGCTGGCGATGACCTGCGTTTCCCCGAGGCGGAAGCCTACAGTCAGCTGGAGAATGAGGGCAAGCTGAAGCTGCGCACTTATGCGAACGTCATTGTTTCCGACAATCCGAAGGATCCGAAAGCCGAAATCGCCAATATTGCAGCCATACGCGCAGAATACAGCAGGGAATACTATAAGATCATCGGTGCCAAGGTGCTGTTGGACGGTGTGATCGAGGCTCATACGGGCTGGATGCTCGAGGATTACAGGGATCAACCCGGCTATCACGGAGTGGAACGCTACAATGATCACGACAAGATGGTAGAGCTGATCGTGGCGGCAGATGCGGAGGGACTCTCAGTACATGCCCACTCTGTGGGAAATGCTGCCACACACTTTATGCTGGACTGTATAGAGGATGCCGAGAAGGTCACCGGTGATATGGATCAGCGTAACATCCTGGCGCACCTGCAGTATGTGACAGAGGAAGACATTAAACGTCTGGCCGCGACCAGGTCTGTAGCGGCAGTTCCGCCGCTTTGGACGGCGAAGATGCCGGGTGGGTACGAGATGGAAGTCGCTTACGCCGGACAGGAATGGGCAGATCGTGCCTATCCTATCAAGTCCTTCTTCGATGCGGGAGCCAACGTTGTCTTCCACTCAGACTACCCCGTCTCGCCGATGATGGACAACAAGCTCAGCATTTACATGGCAGAGAAGCGTTCGGTTCCAAAGTTCCTTATCGACGGAGATACCCAGCGCAATATCGGAGAAGCTATAACCCGCGAACAGTCTCTTCGTGCCATGACCATCAACGTTGCATACCAGTTCCATCAGGAGCATCGCCTGGGCTCCATCGAGTTCGGAAAGGTTGCCAACATGACAGTATATGACTGTGATTTTCTCCACGACGACATTGAGCAGGTTGCACAGGCAAATCTTGTTGCCACCATCATAGACGGCGAGGAGGCCTACAAGGCATAGACCTTCTTTGGTTCCAAGCAGCAGGATCAGCCAGGAAAGTGTAAACAGAGTACACAAAATGAGCTAGAAGAAAGCGAGAGATGAATAACATGACTAAAGAACAGCAGATAAAATCCCGGTGTGGCGAAAACAAGCGGATTTCGGACGAAATATATGACAGGTCACTGGCAGTTAAATGCTTAAATGGCACCTTTGTCGGCAAAAAGGAGAATGACATCATCTCCTTCAGGGGAATTCCTTTCGTTGGAGAACAGCCTGTCGGCAGGAACAGATTCAAAAAGCCCGTTCCCTTTGGAAAGGACGATGGCATTTACGAGGCATATCATTTTATCAAAGGCAGCCTCCAACCGGTAACAAATGACGACGAAGGGTCACTTGCTGTCCTCGGGGAGGATTGCCTGTATCTGAATATCTGGAAGAATGCCGCAGACACCTCCGACAAAAAGCCGGTCATGGTCTGGATCCATGGCGGAGGATTTACACAGGGGAGTACGATCAATCCCCTGTATGATGGCACCAATTTCGTGAGGGACAATGGAGATGTCATTCTGGTATCGATCGCCTACCGCCTGGGGGGACTGGGCTTTCTCCACCTTAAGCATCTTCCCGACGGAGGGGATTATCCGGATGCGCAGAATCTTGGAATCCTTGACCAGATGATGGCACTGAAGTGGGTTCACGAGAACATTGCGGCTTTTGGCGGAGATCCGGACAATGTTACGATCTTCGGAGAATCTGCGGGAGGCGGCAGTGTCACTTTGCTTCCGCTCATACCCGAGGCAAGGGGTTACTTCCACCGCATCATCGCCCAGAGCGGCTCACCTGTTTTTACGAGTTCTACAGAAGAAGCGATCGCAGCCGCTAATGAACTGCTGGAGGCGCTTGGCTGCAAAACCGTCGCCGAGCTTCTGGCCTGTCCGGCAGAGAAAATCGCAGACACGGCCGGAGATCTTCTTGCGCTTCGGGACTGGCCGGAACGGGATGGCGATCTTATCCCCTTAGCTCCCTACGATGCGTATCTCAATGGAGAGGCCAGGGAGATAGATATCCTTGAGGGCTGCAACAAAGACGAAATGGGACAGTTTGCCTTCTTCATGGGAGAGAGCTTTACTGCATACTTCAATGCGCGCTATGACAAAAGATTCAATACCATGACGGATGTGGATGTGGAAAAAGCAAAGGCATTTATGGACAGGACATTGGGAAATCAGTTCCACAAGACCTTCAGGTTTGGCGATCAGGTGTTTTTCCTTGCTCCGGTATTCCGTATGTCAGAAAACCATACGGCAGTGGGAGGCAGGACTTACCATTACTATTTCAGGGTAGAGACCACCATGCCGTTCTTTCTCTCCGGACATGCTGCCGAGCTTTCAGCTGTATTCAATAATCCTCAGGAAACCTTCTTTTCCGGGAGACCCTATGATGACACCTTCAATCATGTCATGCAGCGTATGTGGGTGAATTTTGCAAAGACAGGCGATCCTTCGCTGACGGCAGAAGAATCCCCAACCGGAAATGCCATACATTGGGATCTGTACAACTCCGATACCAGACCGATCATGGTATTTGATGAATTCAATGTGCATCAGGCCATTGAAGAAGATTATGGAATTGTGGATTGGGATAGAACGTATCCGTTGACGAAGTATTATATATTCTAAAGCGGGCTGACACACGGGCTCCCTGCAAGGGACTGCTCGATCGGGCCATGGAGCTTCTGTGGGTGCACTTATCGTAAACGAATAAATATATTCGTTTACGATAACCGCTCCGCGGAGGATGCGCACGGATTTGCCAGGGAAATATGCCGCTTTCAGCGGCGCAAATCCGGTGCAGCGCGGGCGATACAGCCACCTGCCTGAAGGAAGAGGATCACTCCTTCAAAACAATATCCACAACATCCCCCACCGGGATCTCTGAACCATCCGTGAAAACAATAGTCCTTTTATACTGATCCGCTTTCTTAAATTGCCCGGTCTTTTCCACGTAAGCGCCGCCAGCTTTCTTCTCATCCTTGATGAAATAAAATACCGTGATCTCCGGATGCTCGGATTCTCTGCTTATCAGCTCACTCAGAATCTCATCAAGCATTGTGACGGCATCTTCATCAAGTGTAATCTGACTATCCGTGATCCGCTCCGCTTCTTCAACGGCTGCATCATATCCGACAAGAGCAGCAAACGGGGAAAACTGCGCAGCGCGGTTATGCATGGACATATGTGGGCGCGTGGTTGACTCATGATGCGGATGATCGATTATATCGCTGTAGTCTCTGTGTTTGGCTATCTCTTTTATGTTCATGGATATGTTCTATACCTGTTAAGCGGATAGTTACTGATTCCGGCTCTTGATCTTGCAGAACTCCACAATCTCTCTCTGATCCTTCCCGGAGATCTTCTCAAAATAATAGATCAGTTCCTTCTCAATATTCGTCAGTAGCCGGAGCTTCTTTTCGACCGTCAAAGATTTCTTTACTCTCACAGATACTCAGATGGCAGAGTTTGTACAGCAATTCATCAATAACCTACCGAACTATCTGAGAGCGCACTTAGAGGCATGTGCGGAGAAGTTGTCGGTAGCATAATGATATTTTTTGTGCCGAAACCAATGTAAACGTTGTATTTCACACCTCTTTGGGTGTGGGAAGTATTAGTGAATAATATTATAATGATCAGAAAGTATTTGACGATTAAATATAATCATATATGCGCAGCCAAAATACTTTTGATATGCTTAAATCTTTTTCATAAAAAATGCCACGTAAGCTAAAGTTTACGTGGCACCTCCCTTTTATAGAGCATTTTTTTATGAAATCATAAAAAAACCAATCCTGATATGTAATGACCTTTGTCAAGAGGTAAATTGCAAAAATCACCACAAATTTTTTAAGTTGTATCTGAAAGCATCTGGGTAGAGCTACGGATTATCAGTTCCCGGCATTGGCCACTCTGATATACGTGGATTGGTTACCGACAGGTCAATGGTCCGCCGTGAGCT
>ODAI012011631.1_pt1 | contig 17757 bp, 11 predicted proteins | sample 1539321 | NCBI WGS metagenome assembly ODAI01 (sample SAMN02144231, study PRJEB22623) | gut metagenome | biome: sheep rumen | host: Ovis aries | place: New Zealand | reverse complement strand
TCTTCTTGCAGTCCTTGCCCTTGTAGTTGCATGCTTCTCCGTAACAAGGAATGGCGCTCTTGCCGGTGTAAAGTATTTCTTTATCCCCAACTTTTCTAACTTCTCCTGGATGACTGTAGTAGCAGCCCTTGGACAGATGTTTTATTCGCTTTCCATAGCAATGGGCATCCTGATTACTTACGGCTCATACATGAAAAAGAGTGTTGACATAGAAAAGACTACTGTGCAGGTTATTGGTTTTGACTCACTTGTTGCTATCCTTGCAGGCCTTATGATAATTCCTGCCGTCTTTGCATTCTCTGGCGGAGACCCCAAGGCCTTGAACGCAGGACCTTCCCTTATGTTCGTTACCATTCCAAAGGTTTTTGCCCAGATGCATGCTGGCCGCCTTGTTGGTATTCTTTTCTTTGTCCTTGTTCTTTTTGCGGCCCTTACTTCTGCAATTTCCCTTATGGAATGTGCAGTTTCAACACTGTGCGACGTACTCAAGTGGAAGAGAGGCTTTGCCTGCATCGTAATGACACTCTTTGTATTTGCCCTTGGCTCTCTTTCTTCTCTTGGATTCAGCAGCCTTAGCTTTGTTACAATCTTTGGAATGGACATACTTTCTTTCTTTGACTTCCTTACCAATTCAATCATGATGCCTTTTGCCGCCCTCCTGATTTTCTATCTTGTAGTGCGCAGGATTGGCCTTGCAAAGATTGCAGAGGAAGTGGAAGGTTCTTCTTCATTCAAGATGAAAAAGCTCTACAACTTTGTAATAAAGTTTGTAGCCCCAGTCTTTATTGCTGTAATCCTTGCAAGTTCCATTGCAAGCCTTTTGGGCTTTAAGATTTAGATTTTTCTTTCTATTTTTTTGGAGCGGGCTTTTTTCTTTTACTGCGCCTTGCGGCCGGTCCGCTCCCCCTTACCACTGGCCTTTTGCTCAGTTCCCCTAGTAGTTGCAGAAGGTAAGTGCACAAACAGGAAATGCAATGTAGTAAACCAATGTGCGGAAGCACTGGAATGGAGGTTGAAAAGGCGGCAAAAAAGCATTTGCGCGGAGCGAGCGTAGCGAGTCAGATACCTTGTATCCGCGCTCGGCTTTTTTGACGCATTTTCAGCCGGGAATGGAAGTGCTTCCGCATTTGGATTATCCTTGATACACAATTACTTTTGACTGTCCTTTAATTTGTTTTCCTGTGTACCCCCTTGCATTAAAGCTGCCCTTGATTGACAATAAAATTGCAAACAGATACTCTCTATAAACTATGAAAAACAACTATATGAAAAACAGTTATATGCATCCGCTTTTAAAAATCGCAGTTCCCATTGTCCTGGGCAACATCATCAACCAGGTTCAGATGCTTACGGACAGGGCTTTTCTGGGGCATGTTGATCCCCTCTACATGAGCGCCCTGGGCAACGTAAATTCTGCTATATGGACTACTATTTCATGCTGCTTTTCACTTACGGTAGGCTCTTCAATCCTCATCAGCCAAAAGGTCGGCGCCAAGCAGATGGACGAATGCGAAAACTACGCCTCTTCACTTGTAAAGTGGACCAACGCGCTTTCCCTTGCCCTGTTTTTATTCTGGCTCTTTTTTGGAAGGCTCGTCTTTACACTGATGGGGGCTTCCTCAACAGTCCTTCCCATGTGCATGGACTACCTGCATTTTTTTATGCCCATTTTCCTTGTGATTGGAATTGAAGCTTCCACAATGGTAATCATGCAGACTTCCAACTACACAAAGCCCCTTGTATGGTTCGGACTTGTGCGCTCTCTTTTGAACGTGCTCCTGGACTGGATTATGATTTTTGGCAAGTTGGGCTTTCCCGCAATGGGAATACGGGGAGCTGCCCTTGCAACCACAATTTCCGAATACGTAGGCGTTATTATTGCTTCCATTATATTCATTTCAAGCAAGAAACTCTTTACAAGGCCAAGGCTATCTGCCGTAATAAAGGCGCCCCTTACCCCCTTTGCCCGCTCGGTAAAGCTTGGAATAAACACTGCTCTGGAAGACCTGCTATGGAACTGCGGTAACCTTGCCCTTGTCGTAATTTTGAATTCCATAAGCGAAGTTGCGGCCGGAATTTATTCAATGGTCTTTGGCGTTGAGCTTCTTGTCGTCGTAGTAATCGGTGCAATCGGCAACGCAACAATGACTTTAACAGGTGAGGCAACTGGTGCCCAGGATGTGCGCAAATTCAGCGGCGTTTTTAAGAATGCGCTTTTAATCAGTTTTGCCTGTTCCGCGGTAATGCTTGTCTTCTGCCTTGTTATACCCGGCCCAATCATCAGCATATTCACCAAGGATCAGCTGATTATATCTACGTGCGGACTTTACATGCTGCTTATGTGCCTAAACCTCTTTTCCAAGAGCGGCAATATCATCGCGGGAAACTCAATCCGTGGCTACGGAGACCCCTTCTGGATGTTCAAAACCCAGATTGCAGGAACCATATTCGTCATTTCAATGGCGCTCCTTTTTGTAAAAGTATTCGGCTGGGGAATCCTTGGCGTTTTCCTTGCAGTCCTCCTCGACGAATTTGTAAGGAACATCGTGAATACTCTCCGTGTGCGCTGGATAGTCCGCAATTGCTTCTAGGGCTTTTAAATTTTTTTTCTTTTTTTGGGGCGCGTGCATGGTCATCCGCCCCATTTTTTTTGCTGCCTGGTGTGCCCCGTGTGTGGGCTTTGCGCACTTCCGCTTCGCTCCATTCCTCCACTCGTCGCCTTGCTCCTCCCTCCGGAACGCGCTTTGCGCGGTGCTCCAATCCCTGCCCCGCCTGCTCCGCTGCATTGACGTGGTTTCAGCCGGGAATGGAATTGCTTCCGCATTTGGATTAATGCTTGCTAAGTTTCGTTTAGACTTGCACTTACCCTCTGCAACCTAATGGCAACCTATTCACTATTAAGCGGAAAAGTGCTATAGTTTGAGGGAAAAAAATACTAAAGGTGCTTTAGTACCACTAAAGGCCTTTGGAAAAATGAGGTTTTTTATGGAAAAGAATATTGCTTTGATTCCGGGAGACGGAATTGGTCCTGACGTTGTTGCAGAAGGCGTTAATGTTTTGAATGCTGTCGCCGAAAAATTTGGCCACAAGTTTAACTATGCCAACGTAATAGCTGGTGGTGCCGCCATAGACAAGTGGGGTAAGCCGCTTCCTCAGGATCAGTTGGACATTTGTCTTAAGAGCGATGCAGTTTTGCTTGGTGCCGTTGGTGGTCCAAAGTGGGACGACGTTGCCCCTGAAATCCGCCCGGAAAAGGCTTTGCTTGGCCTTCGCGGCGGAATGAAGGTATTTGCAAACCTTCGCCCGGCAGTCATGTGGAAGCAGCTCAAAGACGCATGCCCACTCAAAGACGAAATTGTTGGCGCTGGCCTTGACATTCTTGTTATCCGCGAGCTTACAGGCGGTATCTACTTTGGCGACCGCGGAACAGCCCCCGACGGAAAGAGCGCATGGGATACAGAGAAGTACTCATGGGAAGAAATTGAAAGAATCGTCCGCATGGGCTTTGAATTTGCCCAGAAGAGGCAGAAGCACCTTACTGTAATTGACAAGGCAAACATTCTTAACTCAAGCCGCCTTTGGAGAAAGGTAGCAGAGACTGTACACGCAGACTACAAGGACGTAACCCTTGACTTTATGTACATAGACAATGCCGCCATGCAGCTTGTGCGCAACCCCCGCCAGTTTGACGTAATTGCAACAAGCAACATGTTCGGTGACATTTTGACGGACGAAGCTTCCCAGGTTACAGGTTCAATCGGAATGCTTGCATCTGCATCTCTTGGCGCAGGTGGCCCAGGCCTTTATGAACCAATCCACGGTTCTGCCCCGGACATTGCAGGCAAGGACTTGGCAAACCCGCTCGCAACAATTCTTAGCGCAGCAATGCTCCTCCGCTACAGCTTTGGCCTCGAAGCAGAAGCTAAGGCAATCGAAGACGCAGTTGACCGCGTGCTTACAGACGGTTGGAGAACAGGCGACATAGCAGGCTCTTCCCGCGACCAGGTAAAGGCAGCCGGTAAGCTTGTTGGCACAAAGAAGATGGGCCAGCTTGTTGTTGAATACCTGAAGAAATAGTAAGTCATCCTAGGTAAAAACGCCGTCATCCTCGGGCAAAAAAACGCCGTCATCCCGGGCAAAAAACGCCGTCATCCCGAACTTGTTTCGGGATCTGTAAAAGACGGCACCGTAACTAATACAGACCCTGAGTCAAACTCAGGGTGACGGCATGACGGTTTCTGAACTCTCATAGCAGTTCCGAGCGACTTGTCGAAGGTGGTCCCTGAACTCGCAGCGTAGCTTCAAGCGGGCTCTCGAAGGGCCGTGTAAAAGTACCCTCATGTCATCCCGAACTGGATTCGGGATCTGTAAAAAACGGCACTGTACTAATACAGACCCCGAGTCAAGCTCAGGGTGACGGCATGACGGTTTCTGAACTCTCATAGCAGTTCCGAGCGGCTTGTCGAAGGTGGCCCCTGAACTCGCAGCGTAGCTTCAAGCGGCCTGTCGAAGGTGGTCCCTGAACTCGCAGCGTAGCTTCAAGCGGCTTGTCGAAGGGCCGTGTATAAGTTACCCTCATGTCATCCCGAACTGGATTCGGGATCTGTAAAAGACGGCACCGCAACTTACACAGCCCCTGAGTCAAGCTAAGGGGGACGGGCTGCCTGGCAAATTAAAAATATTTTGAAAAAATTGCATTTTCCAGAAAGTAGGTTATAATAGAAGGACATGGCAGGGAGAACTTTGTCATGTTAGTGCGTCTTAATTTGCTTCTGGAGGAAGGATGAAAAAAAGTTTTCTTTCTAAGGTTAAGGACTTTTTTTATGGTTTATCTCATAGTTCAGACTATACAAAGGATTTCCTCTTCAACTCCGACATAAGATCTAATTTTTTTATAGGCGTGACGGTTATCTGTTTGGAAATCTTCATGCTTTTGCGTCTTGAGTTTAAGAATATTTTAACAGATGTCATTCAGGATTCTGACTGGATCCGAAAGCACGTTTGCGCTTATCTTGTCCTTTTGGCCGCAGCAGTTATTTTGGTTTTCTATTCATTTCTCTACAAAAAGGGCAAGACAAAAAGCCGCGTCCTTGGAAAGCTTGTAAAGGACTTGTTCTGCGTGGTTTCCATAAGCTTTGGCCTCTACATGTCCTACATAAGCCTTAACCCCACGAGCCAGGTCTTTGCCTTCCTTACCATGGAAATTTTTGTGCTTTGCATTTACGCCTGGACACCCCTGCAGTCGCTTTTAATTTCTGTTGGTTCCTTTGGAATTTACATCTATTTGCAGAGCCGTCTGGGGCCGGTCTACTACGGAACAAAGATAAATTCCTTTACCGCCTGGCTTTTCCTTTATGCCTGCGCACTGAACACCTTTTACCAGAAAAAGTGTGCCGCCCAGGAGGAAGAAAAGCTTGAGTCGCTCTTAAAATATGTGCGCGAAAAATCTTCCCAGGATGAACTTACGGGCCTTCCAAACCTTCACAAATTTCAGTATGACGCCATGGAATTCCTTAAGAAAAGCGAAGTGGTTCTTGAAAACTGGCGCTTTGTCTTTATGGACATTGGCAACTTTAAGAACTACAACGAAAAGTACGGCTTTAGTGCTGGCAATGCCTTCCTTAAGATTTTTGGCCAGTATATTATAGAAGAATTTCCCGATGAACTTGTGGCGCGCTATTCGGATGACCACTTTATAGTGCTTGCGGAAGTAAAGGACCTTGAGCAAAGGCTTGACAGCCTGCACGAAAAAATCCGCAAGTGGGAGAGCGACGTCCAGATGACTCTTAAGGCCGGCTTCTACATGCCCAAGGACCAGTTTACGCCCCCGGGAAGCGCCTGTGACTATGCCCGCTATGCCTGCGAGTCTATCAAGAAGAACTACACGGTTAACTATATTGAATACAACACCATGATGCACAAGGAGTTTAATAGAAAGAAATATATCGTAAACAGCATAGACAATGCCATTAAGAACGGCTACATCAAGGTCTTCTACCAGCCGGTCGTCTGGGCTGCCGACGGAAAGCTCTGCGGTGCGGAAGCTCTTGCCCGCTGGGATGACCCCGACTTTGGTTTTTTGCAGCCAGGAGCCTTCATTTCCATACTGGAGGAATACCACCTGATTCACAAGCTGGACATGGCTGTGCTGGAAATTGTCTGCCGCGACTTGAGTGAGGCTATGGACAAGGGGCTTAGGGTTTTCCCCATCTCCATAAATTTCTCGCGGCTGGATTTTGAGCTTTTAAACCTTGCTGATGAACTTGATTCCTGCATGGAAAGGTACGGAATAGACAAGGGCCTGATTCATGTTGAAGTTACAGAGTCCATGCTGGGCGAGGGAAATGCCAAGCTTACCGGCATGCTGAACAACCTGCGCGAAAGGGGCTATTCACTCTGGCTGGATGACTTTGGTTCTGGCTATTCCGGCCTGAATGTTCTTAAGGACTATTCCTTTGACATGATGAAGATAGACATGAACTTCCTTTCCAAGTTTTCTGAAAACAAAAAGAGCCAGCCCATTCTTACTAGCATCGTGGACCTTGCGGGAAAAATTGGCATGAAGACGCTTTCTGAAGGGGTGGAGACAAATGAAGCCTATGACTTTTTGCGCTCCATCGGCTGCCAGAGGCTGCAGGGCTATCTCTTTGGAAAGCCCATGCTAAAGAGCGAGCTGGTGGAAAAAATCCACAACGGAACTTATGTTGTTAGCGAGCTTGCAGGATAGTTTTTTTAGGGGAAGATTACAGGAACCCAATTGTCCTGCTTGTCCTGGTCTGCGGCAATTATGCCCCAGGTAAGTCCCTGCTTTGTGGTCTCTCCCATCAGGTAGTCTTTTCCGTTGAACTTAAAGCTGTGGCCCTGGTGTCCTGACGTGATTGCGCAAAGGGCGTGGCTGTACTGGCGGCTTACAAGCAGTATTGCATCCTGGTTCATTCCGGTAAGAAGCACGCTTAAAAGCATTGAACGGCTGTCGCAGTCGCTGCCACCTCCGAGTAGCATTCCGGGCAGGGCAGCAAAGTCGCTGGAAGTTTTTTCCCTTTCGTATGAGAAGCCTTGCGTCCATGTAAGAAGCTTTTGTGCAAGGTCAGTTCCGTCTTTGCAGTAGGGGGCAAGCTCGTTGTAGATGTCAAATGAAGCCTTCTGCAGCCTGTGGAATGAGTCCCTAAAAATCATGCGGTAGTAGCGCTGCCATGCCTGCTTCCATTTTTGGCTGCTTGCGTACATGCACATTGTCTGGAATTCCCTGTCTACAACGTATTCAGCTGCTTCCTTGTCGCTTTTTCGTAGCTTTGTGTTTATTGTCTTTCCGTCTATTGTAAGCGTTATTTCCTGCCATTCGTCTTTTTCCGGGTAGAGGGACTGGGTCCAGATGCCGCTTTCAAAGTAGCTTCCTGCGTCTATGTAGACTGCATCCAAAAAACTTGTGATGAATGGCTCGCATTTTTCTTTTTGGTTTTCGGGGCACCATGCTATGCAGACTATGCAGCCCTTGCCGTTTGGAATTAGGGATGCCATTGCCTTTCCCTTCATTTCTACTGTGTTGAACCTAAAGCCAAATTCACCTGTGGCTCCGGTAAGGTTCCTCCACATAACTTCTTTGGAAGGCCCCTGAGCCTTTAGGTTTGCAAGGCTTGTGTCCAGTGCTTCTTTTGCGGAAGAAAAGCGTCCTTCTTCATATATGCGGATTACGGCTGTGACTGGTGCTGTTGCGTAGTCAAGCTGGTAGGCCGTTCCCTCTTTGTTTGAGCCTGAAACTAAGTAATCTTCTGGAAGGTCAACGCAGACATCCTGCAGCCCTTTAAAGGAGATGCGCTCCGCAGCAAGCGGAAGTTCTAAAGCTGCCAGAGAGAGCAATATTGAGTAAAAAACTCTTTTTACACTTGTCATTTTCCCTTACCTCAACTAATATATCGGTATAATGGCTACCTTTTCCATAGTATTCCAAAATGATGAAATCATTATTGTAAACAAACCAAATGGCGTTTCGGTACAAGGTGGAGTAGGAATTTCTCATCCTCTAGACAAGGAACTTGCTCTTCAGCTTGGGCAGCCGGTTCATCTGGTGCACAGGCTGGACAAAGAAACTTCCGGTTTGCTGATTGTTGCAAAAAATGCCGCCGCTGCCACAAAATGGACGTCTCTTATTGGCAGTAAGCAGGTAAAAAAGGAATATACCGCTATTTGCGTGGGGCATCCTCTTTTGGGTAAGAATCCTTGCAGGGTTGGAAAGGAAAACCTTCTTCGCGATGTGGTATTTTCGCACGGAAAGGAGCAGTCGGCAGAGTTGTTTTTTACTCTTGAGTCTTCTGCTGAACTTGAAGCAGAGGGGCAGAAGGTAAGACTTTCTCTTTTACGGATAAGGCTTGGCACTGGAAGGATGCACCAGATACGCATTCAGCTTGCAAAAGTTGGTGCTCCTCTTGTTGCGGATGACCAGCACGGCAATTTTAAGATGAACAAAATCTTGCGCCGCCTTGGAATGAAGAAGCTTTGCCTTGCCGCTACAAAGATAAGTCTGCCGCTTGACGGTGGAACAAAGGAATTTTCTGTTCCGCTACCTGAGCACATGCAAGCTGCACTAGAACTTGCAGGGCTTGTGTGAATAGCGAATTTTTCATAAGCCTACGCCGCCATGGAGCCCCTTTAGTCCCGCAAAGCGGGATGAGGGTTACCGAAGGGCGGAACGGCGGTGACGCATAGGCCTTTTCTGTCGGGTTAGCCAATGAAGAAAATGGTAGAGCAAGTGGAATCTCGTCCTAAAGACCTCGTCCTAAAAAATAAAAATTCTAGAGTCAGTTTCAGAACTTTGTTTTTGAGATTCCGAAACGGGTTCGGGATGACACTTTTAGAACAAGTTCTCTAAGCGAACTTTTCCATGTCTATCTTTGAACATTCATCGCTTATGTCCCTTGCTTCTCCAAAGCGGAGGTAGTAGAGGATGCAGCGGACGGAATTTTCTTCTACGCCAAGAATCCGTGATGCGGCCTGTCGGTAGCAAGCCAGCTGTGAATAGTAGAGTTCCGGTTCTATGCTTTGGTTTGTCTTGTAGTCTACGATTGTGTAGCTTCCGTCTTGCTCTTTAAAGATAAGGTCTATTGTTCCCTTTACAATTTTTTTGCCAGCCAGGCTCTTGAAGGGGAACTCCGTTTTTTTCCATTCGCTTGCACATGCGGCTTTTCCAACCTGCGATGCCTTGAAGCTTTCTGCCATTTTTTTGCAGATGCCTTCTATGACCTGAATTTTTTCTTTGCTTCCTTCTAGTCCTGCTATTGCCCTTTGCGGATAGGAGACTTCTTGTCCGCTTACGGTTGCTTCCATGTAGGCGTGGGCGATTGTTCCGAATGAGTCGTAGCTAAAGCCCGATTTGTTTTCTGCGTCAGATGATTCGACTATTTCGTTTATCTCTTTGAAAGGGACGCTGCCTGATGGTGCTTGTGGGCGGCTTGTGCTTGCTGGGCTTGATTCCGGGCTTCCTTTTTCCAGAAGGCTGGGGTAGAGGTAAAGTGGTGCAACTTCTTCTTTTTGAATTTCTTTTGCATTTTCGTAAAGTGGCCGCGCTTCTTTTGCAAAGGCAAGCTTTTCTTTTTTAGTGTTTCCCCTTGCGCTTCCCTTTGACAGTCCGCTTGGAATTTCGCTTTTTGCTACAGGCGGAATGTTTTGTAAGGTGAATGGGGCATTTTCTTTGTCGCTGTAAAAATAGATTAGCGGTGAAAAAATCTGTATTATGGAAGACGGGTTTGCCTCTCCGCCAACAAGGAATTTTTCTGCCTTTTCTTGGTCGGACGGATAGTTCCTGTTTGCAACTGCCGTTATGTAGACTTCGCTTTCTGCACGGGTTACTGCAACGTATGCCACGCGCCTAAGTTCTGCTGCTTCCTTTGCGTCTTCTTCTTCTTTTACCTTATTGTAGAAATAGTTCATGGAGGAAGTGGAGCCTTTGTCTGCAAAGGATTTGCATGGCGGTGTGTTTATGGAAATGCCAAAGTCCTTGCTTGAGTATACCGGGGAGGCGTTTGTTGAATTTTGCGCCCCTTTGTGGGAACCGCAGATGAATACCACGGGGAATTCAAGCCCCTTGCTTTTGTGGATGGTCATTATGCTTACACCCTGATTTTTTTCTATAGGGATGTCCATGCCGTCCAGCTTTTCTTTTTCGTCGCTAAGGCTTCTTACGCTGTCCGTAAAGGATGCAAGGCTCATGGAGTTAACGTCGGCTTGGCGGGCAAGTTCGAATACCCTGTCGTAGAAGCTTGCGTACATGTTGACCTTTCTGTTCCACATTGTTTCGTAGCAGTAGCCGCTTTTGTACCAGAGGGCGTCCAGTGTTTTTGTTATGCTTTGCGTTTGGGATGCTTCGGAAAGTTCTTCGTAGAATTCTTTTGCCCTTTGGTAGCGTTCAAGGCTCTTTTGGGAAAGGACTGATTTTGCATCTGCTTCAAAGGGAACTTGGCTTTGCAGTATGATTGCGTTTGCCTCGCTGTTTGAAAGGTTTACGAATGGGGAGCGCAGTACTTGTGCGTATGCGAGGGAGTCTGTTTTGTAGGCGCAGATTCTCATGAAGGAGAATATGTCGTTTGCAGGGCCGTCGTTAAAGAATCCTGTTACAACTTCTGTGTTGTATGGGATTCCGTAGTTTAGGAAGGTTCTTTCGTATAAGGGCTGGAGGGCATAGGTTTTAAAAAGAACCGTAATGTCTGAGGCCTTGTACTTTGCCTTTCCGCTTTGGTCTGGCGATGTAAGTTCCAGGATTTTTTTTGCAACCCATGCGGCTTCCGCTTCTTCTCCTGTAAGGCTTCCTTTTTCTTCTTCCTGATCTTTTGCGTATACGGCAAAATGGATTCTTGGCGCCAGGTTTACGGCTTCTTCTTTTTTGTGTTCGGGAATGTCCACTTTGCGGTAGACTGCTTCGTAATCGGGAACTTCTTCTTGGGGAAAGCTTGTGGTGTAAAAGACGGATGGAAATTGCTGCTGGGCTTCTGTTCCGCTTCTTGCGCTGCTACTTGTACCGCTATGTGCGCCATCTGCAGAATAAGGTTCACCTCCGAATATTGTGTTGAAGGCTGTAATCAGTGCCGGGTGTGAGCGGTAGTTTGTCTTTAGCTCCATGTTTCCTTGGCTAAAGTCTTTTGAAAGTCCGCGGAAAACTGTTACGTCTGCATCCCTAAAGCGGTAGATGCTCTGCTTTTCGTCTCCTACAAAAAAGAGCTTGTCTTTTTCCAGTTCTTCTACGGAAGGCACTCCCTTTTCTTTGCGTTCAGTTTTTTCTGCAAGCATAAAGAGCAGGTCTCTTTGCAGGGAGTTGTTGTCTTGGAATTCGTCTATCATTATTGCCTTGTACTTTTTCTTTTCTGCAAGGCGGATTTCCGGGTGGTCGCGGAGGATGCATGTTGCAAGGGAAGCAATGTCTTTGAAAGTTAGTATTCCCTGGGTACGCTTTATCCTGTTTATTGCTTCCTGGAATTCTTTTAGCAGGAGGACTGTTGCCCCGATTATTTTTCCTCCGGCTACATAGTTTGCAAGGGGGTAGAGGTCTGCAACTGCTTGCCTTACTCCCCTAAGCAAGTCTTTTATCTCGTTCAATTCTGGAGATGATTTTCCGCGCGGAAGGTCAACATCTGCAAGTGGTTGTACGGATGCAATGAAATTTTTGCATGCTTCCACATTCGCTTCTTCAAAGTCTTGGGCTGATATTTGTGGTATTTCCTGCAAGTCCAGGCCATTTGCAACATCCAAAACTTTTTGCATGGAAGCGGTAATGTTTCCCGGATAGTTTTGCAGGGCGGATGTTGTGTCGTATACGGTTTGCAAGAGTCTTTTTCCGGTGGATTTCCAAGCTGAGCAGATTTCATCTTTTTGCCTTTCTATTGCCTTGTCAAAATCTATTGGTTCTGCAACGGTTGAATTTTCCAGTATGGGCTTAACAAAAAGTCCGCTTGCAATTTCTGCAAAATTTTTTGTCTGAACCAAAGCCTTTATTGCAAAGTTGTCGCGGTGCTTTAGAATGAAGGGCAGGGCAAGGTCTTCCGCTTTTTTGTAGATGGCATCTTTGTCTTCTGTAAAGTCTGGTGCAATTCCGTAAAAGCGGGAGCCTAGTTTTGCAACGTATGCACAGTAGCTGTCCAGAGTTTTTATGTTTGCCTTGTAAAAGTCGGCAGTGCTTTGCGGGGACTTTTCCTTTAGCGTTGAATAGATGCGCGAATACATTTCGACTGTCGCTTTTTTTGTGAATGTGAGCGTTAAAATTTCGTCTACATTGTAGTGCTTTTCCAATACCAGGTGGGCAAACCTTGCGGAGAGAACGCTTGTTTTTCCGGAGCCTGCACCTGCGCTTACTACAGAATTTAATTCTGCCGCGACGGCTTTTTTCTGCGAAATGTCTAATTCTCTTGCCATGTTATTCTGCTCCTGCTACTGTAAATGTTCTGCGGCAAACTGACTTGTATGCGCAAGACCTGCAAGTTTCGGCTTCAATGTCAAAATCTTTTATGCTAAAGTCCAGGTTCTTTATGCGCCCACAAAAGTCGTTGATGAGGGAATCCACTTTTTCCATGGTTGGCAGAAAGTCTATTTCTTCCTTGCAGAAAAGGCTTCCCGTTACTCCTCGCACCTTGTAGTCCTTGATGCTAAAGAATACGCAGTTTTCTACATTCTTTGGATTTTCCGCCTTGGAAAGAAGGTTCAGGTAAACCGGCATCTGGAAGTCTGGAACTTGGACGTCTTCTGAAAAATAAAAAGTTTCTTTGGGAATTGAATTGTCCGAGCTTTTAAAATCCACCAGTATGAATTCCGCCTGGTCTTCGTTTTTTAAAAGGCAGTCTATTTTTCCGGTGCAAATATATTGGGGATCTTTGTTTGTGTAGGAATACTTTGCTTCAGATTCCACTACTTTGCATCCTTCAAAGCTTTTGCAGAATGAGCTTACGGTAGAAGTCATTACTTGGGTTAAGGCATCCTTCGTGGTTAGCATGAGCTGCTTGGCTAAGGGGCTTGCCTTAAAGCCTTCTATTGCATCTTTTATGCTTTCGTCAAGAATTGCCTTGTATTCATCGCTTAGCATTCCATCCGGGGCTGTTAGCGGCAGGTCATTTTTTGCGAGTGCCTTGCAGAAGAGCTCAAGAATTTTGTGGTAGAGGTCTCCCATTGCAAAGTAGTCCATCAGTTCTGCTTCGTTGTTCTTTTCTTTGAGGGACATGACCCTTTCAAACAAAAAGCTTCGCGGACATTCATAGAATTTTCTTAGCATTGTTGCTGAAATTTGAAGGGTGCCCTGCTTGCAGTATTTTGATTGGAAGATTTCTTTTAGCCTTTCGCTTGAAATTCCTTGTGGAAGTGTTGCCTCTTTTTCTGACTCTTCTTCGCATTGGTTTTCTTCCCATGAGCAAAAGCCTTCTTTTTCTACGGAAGTGATTTGCGGCGGGAAGTTGGAATTTTCTTTTTGCAGCATCCAGTTTTTTTCCGCAGTGTAAAAGTCGCTATCTTCAGCTATGTCTGGCGGGGTGTAATTTTTTTCTGACGGAATGTGGTTTGCTTCCTTAAAGAATGCGTGGCTTATTCCGTAACCGCTGAATGTTTTTGATGCGGCGGAAAAATATGATTCCTGGCCTGCGCAAAGATGGTAGAGGGTTATAAAAAGGTCCGAGACATTCGGGTCTTCCTTAAAGCCAAGGGCCTGTCTTTTTACGTCGTTCAAGAATCCCAGCTGCTTGTAGGTAATTCCAAGTGAGCTTTGGCTTGCGTCTATTACCAGTTGGACTTCAAACGGTGCTGCGGCGGAAAGCCTGTAGGGTAAAATCTGGACGCCTAGTTCCTGAGTCTGCTCTACATACATTTTGTCCTTGATATAGTCCGTAAAGAATGAATAGGGGGCGCTTACCGTGCAGTCGGGGTATTCCTCTTCCAGGTCAATCAGTGATGAAAGCTCCGAGATGCAGCGGCTCATGATAAAATCTGAAAAGACGGGGCAGACGCTCATGTCAAAGAATTCGTTTCTTAGGATAAAGTATTGGGTGCGTATGTTTTTAAATGATGTGGCATTTGAAAGGTTTGTGATGTCCTGCTTTAGCTTTTTGTAAAAATTAAAAAGCCTTTCTTCCTTGCCCGACATCTTGAAAGCTTCTTCCCAAACGTCGGTCTTTTTGCCCTTGTATTCATACGAGCAGAGGCAGTTGTTTTCCTGGCCGAATACAATCAGCTGCTCGTTAAGGTCTTTTTCTTTCCAGGGAAGCTCGTTGTTCAGAAGCAGGGTTTTTAGGGATTCAAAGCTAAAGTTGCTTTGCGCACATTCCGCTGCCTGTAGGAAGAAGTTTCCAGCTCCGCTTTGTGTAAGCGGTTTTCCGTTCCTTAGCACACATGGAATCATGTAAAGGGAAAGTTCCCTCTCTATGTATGGCTCGTAAGTTTCCATGTCCGGGACAGAGATTGCAATCTTGTTCCATGGAATGTTTTTTTCTTGGTGAATTTTACGTAGGTAGATTGCCATGTTCCTTAGTTCCTCGCGCGAGTTTGCAAAGAAGTGGCAAATTGGTTTTTCTTCCTCTTCTATTTTGGGAACCTCGATTATTTCTATGTTGCTTCCGGACTCAAGGATTTCTTTGTATTCGCTCCAGTCCATGAGTATTTCAGGAAAGAAGATGAAGTATTTGTTTCCGTCGTCCCTTAGTGGCGGCATTTCCCAGGCTGGTTCAAAAAGTTTTCTTTGGTCAAGGAATTCTTTGTAAAGGCTGTAGAGCTTGTCCAAGTCTTTGTCTTCTTCGTCTTTTTCAAGAGTTGATTTTTCTGACCGCTTTTTCCACTGGGCAAGGCTTGGCAAAAGGGAAGAAATCCATGCGGCAAAATTTGAAGCTGAGTCTGCGTATTCGGTGGGAATCAGGTTGGAAAAGAAATGCTCCTTTGCATTCCTTTCTATTAGCATGTGCACAAAAATCTTTCGCAGTGTTGCAGGAATTGCACTCTTGTCCTGGGTAACTCCTCTTACGGAAGTGCTTTTGAATTCATCCCATGCTATGAACCTTTGCGTTGCCACTGCCTTTGTACTTCCTATGGAAATGGCTTTGTCTGCCCAAAGTTCGCAGGCCGTCTGTGTTGGGAAAACAAATACGCATTTGTTGTCTGCCACGTGTTCCCTTAAAATGTCTTCTACTGTTTTGCCCTTCATTTTTCCACCTGTCCAACTCTTGTTGAAAATATTATCTTAAGAAAATCTTCTGCCGTGTCCGCAAGGATTTTTGCTCCGTTTTGAATAAGGAAGCTTTTTGGTCTGAATCCCCATGTTACGCTTATGCAGGGAATGCATGCGTTTGCTGCGGTCTGAATGTCCACGTCACTGTCTCCTGCATAAAGGGTTTCTTCTTTTGAAACGCCAAGCTTTTCCATTACGGTAAAAACTGAATCTGGGAAGGGTTTTCTTCTTATTCCTTCTTTTTCGTTTTCGCCTATTGCCTCTTGGATTGTGCCGCTAAAAAAAAGTTTTGTCAGTTCCTTTACCTGTGCGTCCGGCTTGTTTGAGACGATTCCGCATTTTATTCCTTCCGCATTTAGCTTTTTTAAAAGCTCTGGTATGCCGGGGTAAGGTTTTGTCTTATTGTTCCAATTGTGGGCATAGCTTTCCCTTAGGCATGAAAGTACCTCTTCGTATTGCGGGTTGCTTTTGCCGCCGGGAAGGGCCCTCGCGGCTAGCATTCCAAGTCCGTTGCCTACAAAGTTCCTAACTTCGTCAACAGTGCGCTCGGGGTAGCCGAATGTGCGGAGTGCGGTATTGCAGCTTTCCGCCAAATCCAGAAGGGTGTCCAGTAGCGTTCCGTCCAAATCAAAAATGACAGCTTTTATTTTCATTTTAGAAGTGCCTCTTTATTGTGCTTGCCAAAAAGCAGAGTGCAAATATGACTGTGTTTACAATAACGATTGTGGCTCCTGATGCGCTTCCTATGTAGTAGGAAAGAATCAGTCCCAGTATTCCGCTTGCAAAGGAAATGATGATTGATGAGCAAAGGTATTGCCTGCTCGTCCTGCTTAGAAGACGACTTGCCGCCGCTGGAAGAACAAGCAGGCTGTTTATTACAAGAAGCCCTGTCCACCTTATGCTTAGCGTTACCGTTGCAGCCGTAACAAGGGCGAATATTTGTTCAATCCAGAAGGTTCGGATTCCGCGGCTCTTTGCAAAGGTAAGGTGCAGGTTTGTGATTAGCATTTTGTTGTAGAAAAAAATCCATACCAAAAGGAGCGTCAGGGTTGCAAGCAAAAGAAGCGCTATTTCTCCGGGGCGTATGCTTAGTATGTCGCCTACAAGGTAGCGCTGGTACTTTCCAAAGTTTCCGCTTGAGCTTAAGAGGACTATACCTAGTGCCACTGAGGCAGAAGAAAAGACTCCTATTATTGTGTCTGCTGAAGCCTTGCCTTTTAGCTTTACGCTTATGATTGTAAAACCAAGAATGAGGGAAAATCCAACCATTGCTACGGTTGGCTCACGGATCCCAAGAATTACTCCAAGCGCTATTCCGGTAAGGGATGAATGTCCTATTGCATCGGAAAAGAAAGACATCTTGTTGGAAACAACGGCTGTTCCCAGGGTTCCAAAGAGGGGGCAGACAACTATGATTGCTAGCAGGGCATTTTTCATAAACTCTGTGGATGCCCATTCAAAGGGGAGAATTAGGTTCATTAAAGAATAAATGCTTTCCATTTATATTTCCTCTTGCAAGTCGAACCTGCCGAACACCTGGATAAATTCCTTGCTGGAATAAATCTCTTTTACGGTGCCGGAAACCGCGCTGCTGTTATTTATAAAGACAATCCTGTCTGCATACTTTGCCACAAGGTCAAGGTCGTGCGTTATTAGAAGAATCGTAATGTCGTAGTCCCTCCTTAGCGAAGAAACCAAATCGTAGAAGTCCTTGAGTCCGGTTCTGTCAACTCCGCTAACAGGTTCGTCCAAAAGAAGAATGTCCGGTACTGGGGTTATTGCAAGTGAAAGCATAACCCTCTGTATCTCGCCGCCCGAAAGATCGCAAACCCTTTTGTCTGCAAGAAAGTGGGCGTTTGTCATGCGGAGAATGTCGTAGGCCTTTTGCTTGTCCGCTTTTGAATGGGGGAGCCATACCGGTTTTTTTGAGACGCAGGAAAGAACCAAGTCTTCCACGCTTACAGGGCTTGCCTCGTCCACAGCCAATGACTGGGGAACATAGCCAAAGCACGGTTTTGATGCGGAAAAGAATCTTGATTTTCGTGCGCTTTCAAAAGTTACGGTGCCTGTATGTGGAATTACGTCCAGCAGCGCCTTCATAAAGGTTGACTTTCCGGCTCCGTTTCGTCCGACGATTGCGGTAAGTTCTCCACAGTGCAGGTGAAGGTTTACGTCGCGGAGGATTTCTTCCCTGCCGGCAACAACTCCCAGGTGTTCAATGCGAGTACAGCATACGTGTTTTTTTCCTAAAATACAGGCCATGGATTCTAGTATAGCGCAATAAGCGATAATGTACAATTGCACTAGCCTTCTTTAAAACTTTCCGGGGCGATGCTTTTAGGACAATTTATTGCTTGCTTTGCCGGGGGCTTTTGTGTTCAATTTTTCCAAAACTTTATCCAAGGGGGCATCCATCTTTTCAGCAGCTTCCTCCACGGATATGCCGAATTCCCTTACCAGAGTTATAGCAGCTTCTACCGCCTTCTGCTCCATTCCTTGTTCTATTCCTTGCTTTAGCCCTTTCTCCATCCCGTCCTCGAAGGCCTCTTCCTGTTTTACGGCAATGTCCATCTTGT
>ODAI013940743.1_pt1 | contig 17762 bp, 27 predicted proteins | sample 1539321 | NCBI WGS metagenome assembly ODAI01 (sample SAMN02144231, study PRJEB22623) | gut metagenome | biome: sheep rumen | host: Ovis aries | place: New Zealand | reverse complement strand
AGTGCGCGGGCCTGCAGGTGATATGCCGGGGCCATGCCGGGGCCGTGGCGGGGCCGATCGTGCGCGCATTGAATACACTATTTGGTGAAAAGGAAACTAGGAATTAGAGTTATAGGTATTATATACTATTTGGATAATATGCAGAAATGCCGCCCGCGTGGTAGTCACGGACGGCAAATATGAAAGAAAGAGATAATGAAACGATTGTTTTTTTAAGTTTCCGGGGCCCACATTGCAAGGCGGTGTGTGCCGACGTACAATCCGTCTTTTTCGTAAAGGCCGTTGCTTGCGTCGGTCACCGTTGATGTGGCCTGCAAATATCCGGTCGTCTGCGAATCGGTGAATGTGACGGTTGGAATTGTTCGAATGGAAATAAGCGGGAAATCAAATCCGATATTCAAGCGGCCGTATGTTCCGCGGTCTGCTGTCACATTGATATTCAGTTCGGCTCTTTCGCCGTCGGGATCTGACAAGGCAAAAGTCAAGCGGGCTGTGTTGCGCACTATGAATAGCGAATTGTCACTTGCTGAACGTGCGTTCTTGTCGGTCATATCTATCAAAGCGTCTGCACTGGTCTTGTTAGTGATAAGCAGGTGGCCGCGCACAGCGTCGATCTGTGATATATGTGCGGTCGCACCCAGTACAAGAACGCAGTCGTACCAGAATTGCAATATACCATAATCTATGGTGTAATCTGTGGACATATCCACACGGCACACCGGGTAATTGTGTGCGAACATGTTTAAAAGGACAGGGTGCTTGATAACTGTATTTGCTGATTTAAACTTTGTCGGATTTACATTAAATGTACTGTTTGCAGCGGCATATAGATTTTCGGTCGGTTCCGCGTCAATATACTTTGTTGGGATATATGTTACATTCGCGTCGATAACGCCCCAGCCGCCCGCGGTCTTTGAATCACCTGCAACCTTGTATGTATTCATGGCGTACAATTTACCGTTTGAATCGAATTCCATTCCTTCAAGTTCGCCAAATTGACGAAGGCCGCCAATACCGGTTCTTGCAACAAACTTCGTTGCAAGTATTTCACCGGTTTCAATCTTTCCAATAAGGATCACGCCACGCGGCATTGAAAGATAGAATATGCCGTCATGTACTGCGAAATCCTGATTATATCTTGAAAGTCCGGGTGCTGTGATCGTTTTGACAAGTGTGAAATTCATGCCGTCAAATTCGTAAATGCTGCCGTCGTAACAGTAAGCATATTTCTTCTGTTTAACGTGATCGTAACTTATACCCATTATTGCGGTTGGCAGATTATAGGCTATTTCCGAACGGTTTGTAAGCGTTGGAACGCTGCCGGTTGTGTCAATGTCAAAAGAAAGAACCGAACGCCAATTACTACGGCTTGAAGAACCATATGCGCCACTGTATTTGAACAAAGGTATGATATAGACCTTGTTTCCGTCATAACATGCGCTGTTGGCGTGTCCGATCTCTTCACGGATCCAGTTCTCCTGCTTTGCATAATTAGGTGTATCGACCTGATCGGAACAAAACAGATAAGACCCGAAATTATTAAAACTGCTGTTATGTGAAGAGCTGTTCACACCATTAATACAAAGGAACCAAGCACCGATATGAAGGACTGCAGAAGGCCACAATTCATCAGTGTATTGTGCTCCTGCGTAGTGGTCGGCGTGAAGTGTCGTGTCAAGGACGTAATCGCCTTCATAGATCGCCTGCATTGTGTTCGCCGGATTTGCAGCGTCAACATCTGTAAGAATATCTTCTTTCATGCCTGCAAAGATCTCGTCAAAGTCGCCGTCTGCAAGCATTTGATTCAGTTTTGTTTCTACGATCGAATCAATGTCAAGCGTGTCAACGAAATTGTCAACGTAATCTTTCAGATCCTGCATTTCCTTGACAACTTCCTTTACATCTTCACCCAGTCCGTTCAAGTATTTGATAAATTTGCAAAGCGTTTCGTAATATGACAATGAATCATCATATACAAGCGGAAGAACCTTGTAGCACCAAAATCTAAAATCATTCATGGAATTATACCCCCTTACCAAAGACCGAAGAATAATTCTTCAAGGTCATTTATTATAAGCATATCAATATTCAAAAAAGTTTCCCGGAATTCCTGCAACAGTTTTGAAGCGCCGCCGCTTTCGAATCCGTAGACATGTTCTGAATATTCGTCCGTTGTTGTTCCGTCGAATGTCCCCGTTGTCGCGTTCGTGTCATGTGAAGACTGTGTGTTCGTGACCGTGTTCGACTGTGCGTCGGTGGCTTTCCGGGCGTTCGTCAGATATGTTTCGTTGTCAACACCTGAAAGGCTGCCCTGAGGTGTTTCCGAATAAAGGTCATATTGTGTTTCATTCAGCGTTTCGCCGCGTGTAGCGCTTATCTGGCCGTCGGCTGTGCCGCTTGAAGATGTGTCATTGTCTGTCACTGATTCTTTATTGTATACCCGGTGCAGGTCCTTCGAATAAAGCGGGTTGAATTCAAGCAATTCGGATTCATACAATTTATTGTAGTATGGCATTATCTCGTTCAATTTCGTGTCAAGTTTAAGCTGCCAAAGTCCGAATGTTTCAAGTCCGATCTCGCGCGTATAAAAGTGTTTAAGGATCTTTGTTTCAATGACGGATTTGTAAGCAGGATCGAACAAAGGGTAGGCAAACGAAAATATTTTAGGTCTTGCAGCACTTATTATATCTGCAACCTTTGTATAGCCCTGCGACTTTGATTCGCCGGCTAAGCTCTCGCATATAAAGCGCAGTTCGGTCGTATATTTACTCATTGTTTGCCCCCTTACTTACCATCATTTTCAAGCCGGTCAATGATATGTGAAAGGACCCCGGTGTTATTATTGACAGCCTGTGTGAGTTCTGATAACTGCGTTGTTGTCTTTTCAAACTGTTTGGCTATTGTATCGAATGTGAATTTCAGGCACCACACCGCAACAACGATTGCAAATCCGTTTGAAATGATTAGCTGCATAATTTCACTAATTTCCATATTATCACCCCTTATAAATCAATGTTTGACTTTGGATCGCCTTCGTATTCTTCCTTGAATTCAACAGATATATTCAGGCCGAACATTTTGTTGATCTCTTCGGCGGCCTGCTGTCTTGCGCCAAGTCTTGAAAAGCGTGAAGCGATAACGCCGCCCATATTTCGCGACACTTCATCAGAAACAAGGCGTTCTTTCTTATTAAATGTCACGTTTGCGATACCGAGATAAGTAAGGCATTCGTTCCATATATTATTTTTCAGGTCTGTTATTTTGTCACAAATATACGGTGCCCCGGTGGACAGGACTTTCAAGCCTTCCTTGTTCAAACCCTTCTTTCCGAAAATGAAAGGTTCATTTCCTTCATATTTCTTGTAAAGATTCAACATTGTAAGACGTTCGTTTTCGTCGCATTCGACAATAACAGGTGTCTTCTGCGCGTTGGCATTAACGTCAATGATCCTATCCAAATTATAAAGGCGTTTCGCGAACATTTCAATGTCAATTTTTGAAGATGTCCGCATAAAATTGTTATAGACCGCAACCGAATTTTCAATTGTAAGGTCTGCGTGATAACCGTTTCCTGCGAACGCCTGTCGTTCTATCGGCACATTATAGATATTATAACGGCCTGTTGACATCATAGGTAGGCAAAGGAACCCGATAACATCATCTTTGAAAAATACCGCCTGCCCATATGAAAATAAAGCCATTTCCAAATATCGCGGGTCTACCGTGTCCGGAAGGTTCTTCCAGTCAAACATAGAAACGGCAAGTTCCGCAAGGCGTGAATAATACTGTTGGAATGTCCTGTTGTTCATGTATGCGGATTCGAAAAACATCAGATCTTTTTTAGCCATTATTTAAACCCCCTTATGGTGTAACCGGCGAATTGTCGGACGTTGTATAATTCCCGAAATATGCTGCATTCTTCCAGAATGTGATACCACTATTGAATATGTTTTCGATCTTCTGCAAAACTGCAGCGTTTGCATTTCCCTTCAGACAGCAGCCATTTGTCTTCACATAATTATATACCGGTCTTGCAGAAATGTTCGGAACCTTGACCTTGTTGCAGGCGTAGCCGTACATAGAAAAGTAAAGATCTATTTTCTGCGCATATTCTTCGGTGATGTGCTTATTGTAAAAATAAAAATCGAAAAGACCGTTTGCAAGCATTGTGTCATTTGCAACACTTCCGGAAGAGTGCGCAGCGTCAACCTGTCGTTCACCCTGTTCTATGGCCTGTTGCGCCATACCTTGCAAACCGGAACCGATCAAAGATCCTGCAGCCCCTGCAATTTGTGCACTACCGTGACCGAGTGCAACACCGGTCAATGACAAGCCTCCGACAAGTTTTGCGGTATTTACAAGCGAACGCCACATGTCAGAAGATTCATGCTGCGCTAACCACTGCTGATATGTTGACGCGTTGAAAGAAACAAGCGGGAACGTTCCCATTGTGAATTTTTCCGTTCTGTTAGCAGCAGACCCCTTATAATTCGTCGGATATAATACCGGCTGAACACCCGGTGCATATGTTGCCATTATATCGAATGTGGGTGTTCTGTTTGTGAAAAATTCATAATGATAAACGGCGCTTTGGCCCTGCGGGTTCGTGACATACATGAACGTATATGGATATGTAAGCAGCTTTTTATTTTTAGGTGTATACGATCCGATATTTGTAATAACGGTTTTTGTTTTTGAAAGAACCGTCGGTGTGACCCTTGTGTCTGTTGGATCTGCCATGTATAAATATTCTGCATAATGTGCCTGTCCCGATCTTCTGCCGGGTCTAAAATTTGTTGGGGCCGTGAACATTATAATGTCATTTTTCAGGTCAAGGTCTTCATATTGTTCCTTATAATATAACTGCGGCTTTCCGCACATTTCTTCGATCATTGTTTTCAAATTCGCAATATCCAAAGATTGCCCCGAATTAAAAACATAGAAGTTATAACCGGAAAATGTGCCTGAATAAAAACCGGGGTCGTTGAATACCTGAAAAGAATCTTCGTTAAAATCCCACCAATAGGGAATACCGACAACAATGTCATAATCGGCGCTTGTTACGCCGCCGTTGCCGTCGGGCATTATGACATATTCACCCGGATCAAGGTTTTCCGGCTGCAGGTTGTCACCGGGTTCGTCTGTCAATGAATGTTCACGTTCAACGAAACATTCTTCAAGTGTCACGGACCCGTCATATAGGTATGTTTGAATGACATCTTCTTCGTATGTTATTTCGCATGTATTTTCGTTGATGTATTCAACGTCAATGATAAAGGCATAATATACCTTGTTCGAATATCCTGTATTTTTGATCGCAAGATAATTGCAGTCCTTCAGATCGTCGGCCGACGCCTGAACGCGGATCTTGTTTGAAGATATTCTTTGATATGATAAATTATTAAAGGTTCCACCGATCTTTGTGTAATTAACAAAGAAAAGATTCTGATCGGAAACAGAAGCAAAATACATAGTATGTCTGTAATCGCGGTCAAGCGGTACACCCCTATATAATATTATAGTCGTGTTTGGTGTTGGCATGTTCTCATTCCTTTCATTTTTGAAAAGGGCGTGCGCCGGTTAAACGCACGCCCATTCACAGGAAGATTATGAAAATTTGGCGGTTATCATACATCAGGGACGGTGATTACGCAGCTTGCAGACTTTGTTGAGTCAAAGGTTGAAGTTGCCGTAACTGTGATCGTAGTATTGTCAAGACCGTCTGCAAGGGTGACAACACCGGACTGCGAAACGGTCGCTTTTGCAGCGTCTGCGGTGGCAACGGACCATGTGACGGTTTCAGGTGCAAAATTGGACGTTGCAACGGTGCAGGCAAGGGCAAGCGTTCCTTCAGTCATTGTCGCGGTAGAAGGCGTAACAGTAACGGAAGCAACAGCAGGCGCACCGGGAACGAATACACCGGCATTTGCAAAGGGTGAGATTGCAAAAGTCTTCCATGTGTGCAGCCAGTAATTTCTATAAAGACCTTCACCGTTTTCAAGATCACGCATTGTAATCAGGTTGTCGAAGATCATGAAGAAGTCACGTGAAACAAGCACTGCAGGGATCGCGTCAAGCGCTGCAAGTTCTGCAGCCGACAGATCGTCATACGTATCATCACCGTCGAAAAGCGTTGCAAGTCTTGTATTGTCTATGTCACCGAATGAATTGACAAGGACTTTATGTCCCATAAATTCAGCCTTTGACATATTGAACGCGCTTGCAAGGACTTCAACGTCAATCATAGCGTCAAACTTTGAATTTACAAGAAGGTACTGTTCGTCCTTCTTTGTGTCAATGTGAACACCTGCGATGTTGTACTTATCGGAAAGGAATTCAAGTGCATTCGAAAATGCTTTGATATCCGACACGATCGTCTTTGCGTTTGACGCGGACACGGAAGGAACCTGAACGGGCCATAAACGGCCTTCAAGGATCTTTCTTCCGAGCATATAAAGCATGACATTGTATTCGTCATAATTTGCGCCGGTGGTCATTGCGCGGATAGTCTTTGAAAGAAGATCCGTTACACCGTCCCATGAAAGGAATGCTGCCTTCCACTGGTCAGGTGATGTCGTTTTCTTGTAATACTTCTGATAGTTCATTACATAGAACGCAGATCTGATGTCGGGCTTTTCTTTCTTGAAAACGTTGTTCTCTGCATAATCGGGGTCAAACTGAAAAGGCTTTGCCATTTCAACGAAGATGTCTTCAACAGTTTCACCCATTTCGATCAATCCCTTTTTAAACATTCTTAAAGGATTGTCCCAGATCGCAGAACGGGCCATTACAAGGCCTATCCGATTAAAGAGTGCGGTTGAAAACTCGTTCATAAGGTTCGGGCTGTCCATGAGAATGGCGCCGATCGTACGAATCGAATCCGCGTCTGCGGTGGCAACGGGCACGTAATTACGATAATTTACGCTTGCGTTGTTTCTGATAGCGTTGAAGATGTCAACGCTGCTGTTTGTTAATGTTTTGATCTTAGGCTTTACAGGCATTTTATTTTTCCTCCTTATCTTTGAAAAGATCTTCGATCTTAATTGCATTTTCACCTTCACCGTCTTCAAGTCCTTCCGGCTTAGGTGTGTTTGCAGGATCTGTTTTTTCGAAAAATCTCTTTGTGTACTTATCGCGCCACGACTTGTCATTTTCTTCAAATTTCTTTTTCCACTCGTCCGAATCGCCCGTTCTTTTAGCAAGATCGTCGTATGTGTCGGACATATCTTCCAGAAATTTAATAGCATCGTCGCTTGTATCTTCGCCCACCCTTGTTTTGAGTGTGGCAAGAAATTCTTCCTTATTTAAAACCATATTCAATTTTCCTTTCTATTATTTGGTTTATCGCTTTATTAAAGCGGTTTCCACTGAAACGGTCTAACGCCTGCGGCGTTAGCTGGGCGGAACCCTGCGGGTTCGGCCATGTTATGTATAATCCGGATCAGGACGGCCGCCGAACTGTTCGATCACGACCGAAACGGTGACTTCTTCGTCCGAATTATTGACAAGTTTAAACGCGCAAGGACTTTTCCCATCGATTATGGGAAATTCGTAATGCGCTGGCTGTGAATTTTTAGGTACATTTAATTCTATCATTGTATTCTCCTTTACTTTTCTTCAAAGGTGATTGCGTATGTGATACCAACACTTTCCCCGGCTGGTATTTTAATCGGATTAATAACACTTCTTGTTAACAGTGCTACACCACGTGACGAACCGCTGACAAAAAAGTTTTTGGCTATACCAACTTCATTTATTGTTATTTCAGCATCTGTGCTATTAGTTAGATTAGCTGAAACAATAATAACACAACTGTTACTTGAATTATTTACTACAATGTTTAAATTTGAAACTATATCCAATGACGTTTCAAGGTTATAATCAGATTTAGTAGGCGGTGTATTTCCACTACCAACATATAAAATAAGACCAGCACTAAATTGTAGATTATATCTCGTTTCCGAAGGGTACGATTGAGAAAAAGTGTAAGGTGTAATGTTTGTTCCGTTTATTCCTTTTAATGTAAATGAATTTTGTGAATTTAAAGTGTCTGCAAATTTATAAGTCCAATAGTTTTGTAAAAGCATTTTTATTCTCCTCTAGGTCTTAATGCTGGTAAAATATTTTGACTGTAATTCAAATCCCCAGCAAAGTTAAAATTATCGGAAGCATAATAAGGTAAAGTTTTGTTCCACTCAACGCAATAACCGCCAGTGTAATATGCAAAACCGGTTTGTGTGTGTAATTGATTACCACTATTAAATTTATTAATGGCGTCTGTAATATTATCAAATAATTCCCAACTACATCTTAAATTGTTTCCGTATATTGTTTCACTATTGTGTGTGGGATTAGCGAGTATAAGATATTTATTTCCAGCTGATAATTTTGTTATATCCCATGCACCCATTGAAGAAGTACCGCCAGTATGGTCGGCTGTATCAATGTCACAATCGCATATCAATATATAACTACTGTAATATGATGTTGTGTCTGTAACGTCTATATTTTCTTTAACAATCTCTTTGTTTTCTTCTACAAAATAAAAACCTTTGCTGTTGTTCGATATAGGTAATACTGCGCCACCCTCTGTACCATTGTTATTACATATGGCAAGCTGATTTACACCAACATCTAAAGTAAGTTCTGCACTCCCACCTTGTGCGATAGTTAGCTTGTGAAATTTGTTCATTTCGTCACCGCCTTTTTCTTTGTTGTAGTCTTTTTAGATTTGCTGGATGGTGAGTAACCAGCAAGTCCCGCAGAAACGGCGATTCGTGCCGCACCGGTCGAAACGTTAAAGTCTGAAACGATATTTATTTCTTTATACGAATTTGCGGGAACCGTAAAAAATTTCGTTGTCATGTTTATAATAACCCCCTTTGTGTCAATATAGCATATGTGTGAATAATATTCAAGTATATTTGCATAAATTTGTATATTATGCTATAATATGCAAAGAAAGGGCCTGCAAGATATGAATGATAATATACATTACGACGGGACGCGCCTTTTATCCCTTATGGATATAAACGGCAAAAAGCCCGAAATTTATATCGCGTCTTCGAACCGAACCGGCGGAAAGACAACATATTTTAATAGATTCGCTGTAAATGGTTATAAAAACAGAAAAGAAAAATTTATGCTGATATACCGGTATAAGTACGAAATTCAGGACGTGGCCGAAAAGTTCTTCAAGGACATCAACGCCTTATTCTTTCCGGGCGACCGTATGACCGAAAAGACAAAGGCAAACGGAATATATAAAGAATTGTTCCTGAATGACTTTTCATGTGGTTATGCCGTCTGCTTATCCTGCGCCGACGCAATTAAAAAAGTGTCCCACGAATTGACGGACACTTCAAAAATGTTATTTGACGAATTCCAGAGTGAACAAAACCGGTATTTGCCCGGTGAGATTGAAAAGCTGCTTTCAATACATACCTCGGTGGCGCGTGGCCGCGGCCAAATGGTTCGATATGTTCCGATCTATATGATCTCAAACCCGGTTTCGCTTTTGAATCCTTATTATGCAGCACTGGGGATTTCAGAACGGTTAAATATCAACACGAAGTTTTTACGCGGTGACGGGTTCGTTCTGGAACAAAATATAAACGAGAATGCAAAGAATGCACAGAATGAATCTGCATTCAACCGGGCTTTCTCCAAATCGAAATATACGGAATATGCAGCGCAAGGCATTTACTTGAATGACAACAAGGCATTTATTGAAAAGCCGAAAGGCCGTTCGCGTTACATATGCACATTAAAATATAATGATACAAATTTCGGTGTGCGTGAATTTGCCGATCTGGGTATTATATACTGCGACGACCGGCCCGACCTTTCACACCCTTATAAAGTGTCGATCACGACCGAAGACCACAACATTAATTATGTCATGCTAAAGAGAAATGACATGTTAATATATGCGCTGCGTGATTATTTCGAAAAAGGCTGCTTCCGCTTTAAGGATCTGAAAAGCAAGGAATGTATTTTAAAGGCAGTCAGTTATTATTAATTGATATCTGCATGAATTCTCAAGCATTGTCCGCTCCGGGTTGCACGTCTGGGAATGACGCCGGTTGCGCGATATCGGTATTGCAGGCCGCCTTGTTTGTGTTCATGTTAAAGATATAAAAAAGATCGCGCCGTCTGGGTCTTCCCTTACGGCGCGGTTTTATTATCTTATTTCAAATGTTGTTTCAACAAGTACAACGCCACCCGGCAGGTGCTGCGGCAGTAATTTCGACGGGACAACAAGCCCCTGTTTAAAGTCTTCAATGGTTCTTTTTGTGGATAAGAATTCCTGTTCTTCTCCTGATAAACCCTTTTTCTTTTCTTCTTCCGGGACGCCTTCAATAGACCAGATGAAAAGATCCTTGCAGCGTTCCGGCATTCCGGCGCAGCGTATATTATAATAAGGTTCTTTCGGATTTTTTAGCTGCTGAACCGGGATAAGGTTTTCATGTGTCACGTGTTCAACATATGTTTTCTGCCTTACAAACACGGCCTTGTCCCAGCTGCTTTCCAATTTCCATTTGCAGAATTCCGTGTCAGATGTTTCAATGTTTTTAAGTGCTTCGGCCGGAAGATCGCAGTGTATCGAATCCGTGTCTGCGTATATAAAGCCCGGTTCTTCGGGCCCGTAATAGTTATCCTGCGCGTGCCTTATTGTGAAATTTCTTGCGTATGATGTGCAAAAACTGCCTATCGGAATATAGCCGATCTGCTTGTCATTCGCTTCCACTGTGTAAAATTTAGTTTCACCCGTAATAGGATCCTGAAAGGCCACACGAAAATTTGAGTGTTTGGACGCTGCAAAACGCCCGTATAATGAATTCAAAAATAGTTTCGCAATAGCTCTTTTTGCACCGGTTTCACGCATTTTTATTTGCGCAAAATCGTTGATATAGATATCAAAGAGATATCCCGCAGTGGAAAAATAACAGCCGTCCAATATTTCAAGGTCTTCAATGATGTAATGCTCTTTAAACAATTCAAAATCAACGCTTGTTAGTGTCAGGGTGACAACTGAATCACATATTTCGCCGTTATCGCCGTAATAATAACGCGTATATTTACCGGTCTTTTTATCGCGTATATCGGAAGTAATGAGATTTTCATTCGCTCTATAGTGCGGGTCCTTCCTGATGTGAATAAAAGGCAGCTTTCCCTTTTTAAGATAGAATCTGCATTTAAAACGCACGAAAAATAACGGCTTGTAACGCCAATTCTTAAAACGTTCATATGGAATGTTACCTGTCCAGAACACCGGAAGACCGCAAGGGTATTCGTTGCCGCTTGCGCTGTGTGACATCATTGAAGGGTAAAGGGAATTGACATCGGCGGTTATTCCGTTTTTGAAAAGCGTGTTTTCCTTGCCCGCTGCAACATAGCACCAACCGCCGAAATATGATTTTCTAATGTATGCGTCTGCATTGTCGCTTCCGTAGATCTCAGGATCTAATTTAAATAATGAAAGATCCGGAAAATGCGCTTTCCAGCTACGCGTGCCATAATAGTCAAGTCCGAATTGTGTTTTCTTATAATAAGCCATACAGCAGGACGCAATAGTCATTTTTGTGTGACCCTGCGCGAACATTTCTTCAAGACATTCTTTTACAACGAATACGTCATTTGCAATATACCTCTTTTCTTCCGGGGATATATAACCCCCTGCATGTCTTTCACCCTTGTATTCAATGCTTGTCTTCTGATGTTTTGTCTTGAAATCTTTTCCCAGTTTTTTTACTGAAAAAGGCAGCAGCTTCAAAGAATCCCTGAAAACGATATAATGTCCGTTGATCTTAACCGTCATTTCATACCACTGCCCCATATCGGAAATGATATATTTAAAGGACCGTTCCGGCATTTCGGACTGCTTACAGAATGTTTTTAAATGCCCGAATTTGTCAACTTCCTTTACTGCCTGCGGCAGCGCAAGCACGTTTAAAAAATACTGCATCCAGAATTCGCCGTCAAATTTCAAGTTGTGGTAATATATCATAATATCCTTGTCAAGCGACAAAAGATATTCCCACGTTTTATCGATCGAATTAAAAATAAGGACGTTTTCGGTTCCGATCTCTACGACGGCCGACGCCCACACTTCAGTGTATGTCTGCCCGGAATAAACCGTTGTTTCAAAATCACCTACTAAATATGTATATTCGATTTTTTTCTTTGGCATTTTATCACCTTCCCATGATAAAATTAATTTTTGGTTCCCTATAAATACCAATAAGGGTCGTCCGGGTCGTAATCTGCGTCAAGTTCAAGGAATTCAGAATCCTTCTGCGACATTGTAGCTTCAACATTTGCGTCAAAATCCATTTCACGAAGTGAAACAAGGTTCATTAATTGTTTGAATTTCATAACAACATATGTTTTTTCACTACGTTCGTATGTAATGACACGTAAACAGTCTTCAATGTCGTCAGAGCGTTCAAGTAAAAGTGCATTGTATTCTTTGCGCCCCAGTTCCTTTATTTTTGCGTTGATCTCTGCAATTATATCGGGGACATATTCATGTCTATAAATACGTTCACCGTGTCTATAACGTCGAATGTCGGGAAATTCCTTTAAAGTGTCAATAATGCCGTCGATCATGTCCGGTGCAACACCTACGCCTAAACCGTCACCGCCGAAATAATCACCGGGTCGTTCGCGCTGCTCTTTCTTCTTTCTTCCAACGCCGCCCTGCGCTTTTGCACGCTCTGAATATTTCTTTGCTAATTTCTGTCCTTCTTCGGTCTTCCAGAAATTTTTTACACCGACTGAAATGTTGTGTCGCCTTTGTTCGTCTGTTAACCTGAAGCCCCTGCGTTCCTGTTCTGCCTTTGGAAGTTCTTTCCACGTTTTAACGCGGTGCCTTTTACCGGATTCGTCTTTAAAATAGAAATATGATTGTTTGGGCGGCTTGACCTTTGTATATTTACCGGTCTTTGGATCTATCTTTAATGGTGACATACGGACCCCCTCTTTTTTTAAACAAAGGGCGGCCGCTTTATCACGGCCGCCGGTTCTTGTTATGGTTCAAATATCAGAAGTTATATTTGCCGATTTTGATATCGTATGTTGAACGCTTTGCGTTCGTGTTCTTGTCTGTGTATTCCTTCTTAGTGACGGTCAGTTCCTGCCCGGACATAAGATAGGCAAGTTCTTCGTCAGTGAAGTTTGACACATGGAATTTCTCGTTTCTCCACTTTGGTATGTAGTAATTTGTATCATTGTCGCATACAAGCGCGGTGTAAGCGCCGTTTGCGTTCGTTCCCTGAATGTAACCCAAAACATGAATTCCGGTTACGCCGACTGCTTTTCCGCAGCTTTCCCACTTACTGTTTTTGATCCCTTCCTTTACGGTTGACCTGAATGTGTTAAATGATTCAAACATTGTTCTTTTTCTCCTTTTCTTTTATTGTTCGATTCGCTCTGCATATCGCAGAAAGGTTTCAAGCGGCAATTTGTATTTTGTCGCAACTCGTTTGCGTTTGAGATCCACTACAGAATAATTTTTATGCAGCGTTTCAATCGCTTTGATGATCTGGCGGTTTGACATGTTATTCTTGTCGCATAGCATTTCGCCGGTGACGATTTCCATTTCGTTGCGGTCATATGCCTTAAACTCAACGACCGTTTCGAAAACGGAACGAATGACGCAAGGTGAACGTGGCATATTTTTACCCCCTTTCATTCTTATTTTATAATAGCATTCCTTTTCGGAAAATGCACTATAATTTTATTGAAAAAATGGTGTTTGGTTCATCTTCATTGACGGTCAGATGAAGACATTCTTTGTATTTCTCAAACATGGTTTCGACTGTCTGTTCGTGGTGTGAATTGAAAAGGTGGCGTTTGTCAGACCAGATATGCCGGTCTGTGTCGAATACATAAACGACATCTATTCCATAGCATACGCCTTCAACCTTGTTCTCGGAACGATACATTAATATGATCGTCCGGATCTTTGCACCCTTTTCAAATCCTGCAACTTCAATATGCAGGGTCGTTTCGTAACGCTTAACCTGTTTGTAATTACCTGATATTGTCATAAGTCGATCACCGCCGTTCCGGTGTAACCCTGCTGCACAAGTGACTTCTGGAAGTCTAGGGCCTTTTCTTTGTCAGATCCGAAAGGGACCTGCACCGCATAGAATTCACCCTTAGGCAGTGCGTTCACAACGACATAATTTGTAACGCCCTTGCATATTACTGCGATAACGTTGACGGTGTTTGTGTATCTTTCAGGTGCGAATTCAAAGCTTACATCTTCTTCAACCCTTCCGTCATCATATTCAACGCTTACTGTGAAATCACATGAAAGCACTACGTCGCCAATATAATGTTCTTCTGTATCGACCACTCTTACAGTTACGCTTTTAACGTCCGTGTTGTTATATTCGACTTCACGAAGATACACGGCATAAGTGAAAAGTGAATCTGATATTTTCGCGCGCCGAACCGTGTTATTATATCGGTAGAAGTCAAGGAATTCACCATTTCCTATCGCAAGCCCCACATGTCCGCATTCGCCGGTATTCGGATCTATCAGACAAAGGACCGTTCCGGGCGGTGCGTCGCACCTGTCGCCGGTAAATCTCTTTAATGTGGCAAGACCGCGCGTCGAATACATGCTGAAACTATAACCTAAAAGGAAGTTTATAAAATTACTGCAATCGGTGCAATTGCGGCCTTCTTCCATTTCGGCCCATTCATTATAAGGGACCGTCATTGTGTTCCCGCCGTGGTTCGGCATGTTCCAGAAATAGTTATACAGGCCGCGGGCGCGGTCACTTTCAACTAGGTCGCCAATTGCGCCCTGAAGATAAGTCCACCTGTCGCGGTCGTTCCAGACCGCAAGCGCTGCATTTACAAGTTCTTTATTTGTCATTCTGTTCCCCTTTCTTCATTTTAATCGTATCTAATGACCACAAATTAGGTGTTTCACTAATCAAACGGCAAGTAATGAAATTTGTTGAATACTTTTTATCAAACGGACATCCTTCACAATTCGGCTTTGATTGACAAAGGTGTTGCACTTGTTCCAACGCCTGTATGATTTCGTCAAATGTCATTTAATCACCCCCTTTCGCCTATCCATATTTCGGCACCCGGATTCAATGCCCTTGCAACTTTAAGCGCTTTCCCCGCTTCTGTTATCGTTTCGAATGTGTCGCCATCATATTCTTCAATGGTTGATTCTTCGGTTATGCCACCGTCCGATTCTTTCACGCAGTAGTAAACGCGCACCATTAATATATAACTCAATCGTTCACCTTCCTTCCGCATTCAGGGCAGAAATTGGGTTTGTAATACGCTTTACCGTCGCCGTAAGCGTACAAGTGTAAAACACCCTTTTCCCATTCTGCAAACATTTCCGTCCACGGGCCGCTTGCAATTAGTATTTCGGTCTTCGACACTTTATCATTACGAATGGAACAAATTTCGCACATTATCTCACCCCCAACAGATAGACACACGGTTCACCCAGAGAATAACCGATCAAAAAGGACCTTTCATCTTTGCATTGCCATATCATACCGGGAAAGTAAAAGGGTTTTAATAGATCCCTGGACACCTTAATTTGCCCGCCGTGGCCATTGTCAAATATCATAAGTTCGGTCTTACCGTCTGCGGCCGTGACGGTCATTGTGTTGCTTGCAATCTGATATTTGGTGTAATCTATACCTTTCGTAATAGTCATGTGGTGAACCGGCACGCCGAAATATCTAATTAGACATTCAACGTCAAAATCCCGGTATGTTTCCGGCAATAATATCATCATAACACCTTTGATGATTATTCCGAATTTGCCGTTGCTGTGAACGATCTTGAACCCTGTGTCATAGTTCTTTCTTTTAGCGTGCTTTTCGATCTCTGATACAATGATCTTGTTTACCTTACTAGCTATTTCCACCATATTTTCTACCCCACAATCTGTTTATATCGTCTCTGACATCTTTGATGTCGATTTCTGCGTCATCTAACCGAAGACAAAGTTTTTCGGTTAGTCGTTCAATGTAATCAACCCTTTTCTGTAAGTTGATAATGTTGTTACTTGCCTTTCCGTATAATTCGGTTAATTCTTTCGCGTCCATTTCAATCCTTTCTGCATTTTGTTTTATCACCGCCGCACCCCAGTCTTTCACCGTTCTTCGTGGCCCAACATTCGCCCAGTGGTGAATAGTAATATTTGCATATGCTGCATTTACTACCCGGCTTTGCATTGTCAAATGTGCGGTCAAGCGCATGTTTTAATTCTATTTGCAGGTTCAATTTGTCCTTCATCTCATGTGTTTCAATGAATGATTCGATCATGACTGCGATCATGCCGCTAAGCGCGGTTGAATTCGCGTCTTCGGCATATTCGGACATATTACAAAGCAGAATGCCCTGCTGCCTGCTTTTCTCGTCGATCATGTGTCACCGCCTTTTTTTATATAAAAGATGTCAAATATTGCTATTTTACCGGTTCCGTCGAAAAATTTATGATCTTCAAGCCGCATATTTGCCATTGTCACCACTTTAAATTCGGCTGCAAGCGCCGTGGCTACATTATCCAAGAAGCGTGGTTCATTGATAAATCGCACTTGATCGGGATATATATACGTAACGGCGCGACACCTGCACATATCGTTCCGGCCGATAATTTTAGGTGTAATCACTTTTTTCTTATAAAATTCAATTTCCTTTTTTAGCTTCTTTACTTTCTGCCTTGCATTCATACCCTAAACCCTTTCATTATATCACGAAGATATTTGATCCCTTCTTCCCTCGTTGGAACCGCAAAACCTTTGATAAGACGGCCCTGTCTGTCACGTTCATACACATACCACGAACGTTCTTCGAAATCATCAACGACGGCCCCCGCGGGGTTCTGATATATGATCTTGAATCTTGCCTTCTTCATTCGCGCCTTTTCCTTCTTTCCCTGATAATAAGATAAGATCCCACAGACGACCAGCATGCAGTAGAACAGCGCGTCAATCATAATGCACCCTGCTTCGGTGAATGCTCCGGAAGGATCTATTCTATACATAAGCCACAGCATGTCGTTCACCTCTTTTCATTTAATCTGCAAATAATGTTGCGCCGCAGTATTTCACGTGCCTCTTTTTTAAATGCCACCAAATACCATTCGATCACCTTTTCAGCGTCTTCGTTTTCAAGATCTTCCGTTTCGACCGCGTCAACAGCCGCCTGTTCAGCAAATGACAGCACAATCGCACCAACACTTGTCGCATGTTTCATAATGTTTAAACGCTGCTTGTCAGTCATGAAATATCACACCCCTTTCTGCTAGTTGTTCGCAGATAGAATCTGCGATCTTCCTTGAATACGCTGCCGTTATTGGCCTGCTGCGACTCATGTCATTGTCACACGATGCGTAAAACGCATTCGCTACTGCAAGCAGCTTGACCGAATATTCAGTGTTCGGCATAGCAATCTTCAAGATCTCACACACGTCATGTTCTGTCATGTGTACCACCTTTCCGGGCCCTTACCCTGCGTTGTATTGGAAGGGACACTATTGCCCCAACCAACGCCAATTTAGCAAATAAATATGAACTGCAAAGAAACAGATTGTTAACAAATTATGAACAAATTGTTAACAATTTCATATTATCCAAATAGTATATAATACCTATAACTCTAATTCCTAGTTTCCTTTTCACCAAATAGTGTATTCAATGCGCGCACGATCGGCCCCGCCACGGCCCCGGCATGGCCCCGGCATATCACCTGCAGGCCCGCGCACT
>ODAI011111434.1_pt1 | contig 17762 bp, 16 predicted proteins | sample 1539321 | NCBI WGS metagenome assembly ODAI01 (sample SAMN02144231, study PRJEB22623) | gut metagenome | biome: sheep rumen | host: Ovis aries | place: New Zealand | reverse complement strand
CAGTTCATGGCTAAGTTGGACAACATGTTGGAGGTGACAGCCAAACAGCTCGACGAGAGATACCAGTTCCAGAAGACCGCCTATGCAAAGCAGTTCCCACTGCTCATGCGTTCTCTATGGATTGGTGCCGACAAACTCGGACCCAACGACACCATCGAGTCTGTCATCAACCAGGGAACACTGGGTATAGGCTTCATCGGACTTGCTGAATGTCTCGTAGCCCTCACGGGCAAGCATCACGGTGAGTCGGAAGAGAGTCAGCAGCTCGGCCTGAAGATCATCACCTACATGCGTGACAGAGCGAATGAATTCTGCGAGCGTTATCATCACAACTATAGCGTCCTCGCCACACCAGCAGAAGGACTGGCAGGTAAGTTCACAAAGAAAGACCGCAAAGATTTCGGCATACTGAAAGGCATCACCGACCGCGACTACTACACCAACTCCAACCATGTGCCCGTATACTACAAATGCTCGGCACGCCACAAGGCAGAGGTGGAGGCTCCATACCACGACCTTACACGTGGTGGCCACATCTTCTATGTAGAGATAGACGGCGACGCCACCCACAACCCACAGGTCATCATGAGCGTTGTAGACATGATGGATAAGCTGAACATGGGTTACGGCAGCGTCAACCACAACCGCAACCGCTGTCTCGACTGCGGCTATGAAAACGCTGATCCGAAACTGGAGGTATGTCCGAAGTGTGGTAGTACCAACATCGATAAGCTACAGCGCATCACTGGCTACCTCGTAGGTACTACCGACCGGTGGAACCACGGAAAGTTGTGTGAGCTCAACGACCGTGTAACCCATATCGGTGGAAAGAGTCTCTTCGAGCAAGATTAAGGGGAAATAACTCAAAACTAGGATGCTCTCAGTATTAGACATCATAGAAGACACAATGGTAGATGGTCCTGGATTCAGGACCTCTATCTATTGTGCCGGTTGTCATCACGCCTGCCCAGGCTGTCAGAACCCTCAGTCGTGGGACATCAACAACGGGCGTCTGATGTCTACTCGTGAAATTATGGACATCATCAAGTCCGACCCTTGGGCTAATGTCACCTTCAGTGGCGGCGACCCCATGTATCAAGCAGAAGGGTTTACGGAACTGGCACGCGCCATAAGGCAAGAGACAGACAAGGACATATGGTGCTTCACGGGTTATACCTACGAGCAAATCCTACACAACCCTACCCGACTGGCACTACTCGAACAGCTCGACGTACTCGTCGACGGACCGTTCATCCAGACACTTCGTAACCCCGACCTCCTCTTTCGAGGTAGCTCCAACCAGCGACTCATCAACGTTCAGGCATCGCTGAAGAATCAACGCATCGTACTTCTCAACGAAGAAAACCTGCTATTCTAACTACAGGCATTAACAAAATATGGAAAAGATGTTATTTGGTTTTCAACTTGAAAGAGTCTTCAATGGAAGTAATCTCCATGTCGAAAGCCTTGTCTGCCTTGAGGCGCTGCTCTACCTGCGAACAACTGTGGATGACGGTGGAATGGTCTCTGCCACCAACAAGCTTGCCAATACGTGATGCAGGCATCTTGGTGTATTTCTGAGTAAGATACATAGACACCTGACGAGCCATTACAAGCTCGCGCTTGCGGCTACGTGACGACACAGCAGATGGCGAAACATTGAAATGCCTGCATACAGTATCCATGATATCGTCGACGGTGAGCGGTTTGTCATCAACATCGACAGCTCGCTTGATTACTCGCTCTGCCAGTCGCATGTCAATATTGCTATTGTATACGATGCTATAAGCCATGAGACTATCAATGACGCCCTGCAAACTTCTGACGCTTCCGTTGGCTGTAGTGGCGATATATTGTACCACGTCAGCAGGTATCTTCAATCCGTCACGGCGTATCTTACTGTTCAGAATGTCTACACAAAGCTGGACATTAGGTCGTTCCAACTCGGCAATCAGTCCGCAGGCAAAACGTGTGAGCAGACGCTCCTTCATACCCTTCAGGTCGACTGGAGGACGGTCGGATGCGAGAATGATACGTTTGCCATTAAGGAACAGGTGATTGAAGATATGGAAGAATGTATCCTGTGTCTTGGCAGCACTCATCCACTCCTGAACATCGTCGACGATAAGCACGTCGATAGACTGATAGAACATTATCAAGTCGTTAGTGGTGTTCTGAAGTACAGCATTGGTATACTGTACCTGGAAGAGGCGCGCACTGATATAGAGCACTCGTTTCTGTGGATAGAGCTGCTTGGTGCGGAGACCGATGGCATTGATAAGATGGGTCTTGCCGCATCCCGACGGACCATAGATGAACATCGGGTTGAACTGTGTAGTATTAGGATGCTCAGCTATTGACAGTCCGATAGAGCGTGGCAGCTTATTGCTGTCGCCCTCGATGAATGTAGCAAACGACTTATGGATGTCGAGTCGTGAGTCTATATCCTCAAGAGGTGCGGCATCGAGGACCGTGGGCGACTGGTTGGCTCGGTTGGTCTGACGCAGCGTGTCAACACTCTCCACTGGGTCGACAGCCAAATCCTGCGAGATATTGTTGGTCTTGTCGGTAACAACACGGTACGTCAGTCGCGTACCTTTTCCATATACACGCGTGAGAACCCTGCTCAGCAAGTCAACATAGTTCTCCTCAAGGTACTCGTAGACGAACGGGCTCGGTACCTGCAAGAGCAACGTCTTCGAAGGCTCGCTGTAGCTCTCGAAGGCGATGGGGCTAAACCATGTTTTGTACTGCTGCTCTGTGACGTTGTCTCTAATTAACGAGAGACATTGTTGCCAGAGTGCCTGTGGGTTTGTGTTCATACGGTTTTTAGTTAGTTACACGTTTCAACTTTGCAAAGGTAAGAATTTTTTCATTATTAAAACAATGCATATTTTTTGCAATTATTTACCAACGTCGCCCAAATGCCCTATATATAGGGCTTTCCATTATTATTCGGAGTAAATCTATTAAAACCCCGATTTGCATATTTCCAAGTTTCTGAAAATCAAAATGTTTACTTTTTTCAGCATGTATTTACACCAATATAGTGAAACATTTGACACAGATGTTAGAAGTTGTTGATTTATCCTTGATTACAACTATTGTCTAAAGTGTGGAACATTAAGTCACTATTTGTACTAAATCTAAATAGATATACTCTTTTATTTTTTTCCAAACACAGAGAAATGGACATATCTTTTAGGCTGGGCCTTGATGTTGGTCATCAGCGAGTCAAAGCTTGCCGCAGCATTGGAGAGATTGTTGTATAGTCCCTTATCGTTCATGAGCATACCGAGCGAGCCCTCTTTGCTGTTCAGTTTGTCTGAGAGTTCCTGAACATTGGCAAGAGTTTGCTCCACCTTGGACATAGTCTTTGCTATATCCACGCTGTCCATCTTACCATTGATGTTGGCTATCATGCCATTGGCTGCAAGCATCGTAGCCGATGCTCCATCAAGCACATTACCTGCCTTGTTCGAAAGGGCGGGTACTTCACGATTGAGCTGTGCAAGCATATTATTGAGCAGCTGGGTTGACGTGGTGAGGTCGGAGGTGATACGGTTGACGTTATGCACCGATGCGGCAATGGCAGGATCGGCAAGCAACGTATTGACACTAGTGAGGATGGAGTCAAGTTTTGGTAACATCTCCTGAATGTACGGTATCATGTTTTTCAGTTCGCCCATGGCTCCGTTGTCTATCCGACCGTCAATGAAACCGCCAGGACTGAGAGCCTTACCTGAGTTGGCAAGGAGGAGTTTTACCTGTACGTTGCCCAGAAGGTCGCTTGAGATCTCGGCTCGCGTACCCTCGGGTATAGTCATATTGTCGTCGATGCTGGCCTCAACCTGTATGTCGCCCACTTTATCGTAGTTGTAGTTGATGTTCTTGATGGTGCCAACCTTATAGCCATTGGCATAGACAGGACTGGAGGTTGAGAGTCCGCTGATATCATTGAACTTCATTATATACGACGTACCAGTAGAGAAAAGACTCAGTCCCTTGAGGAATGTCATTCCAAAGAACATTATCATGATGCCAGCTATAGCTACGAGTGCTATTTTAATTTCTTTCTTCATTTCTTCCTAGATTCTGTTATGGCTGTGTTTATATCTATTCGTTGTCCGTCCTTAAAGGCTATGATAAATGACTCGGGGAAATCCTCGCTGAGCGATTTCCTTAGCTTGACGATATCGTTGTAGTTGGATGTTGAGCCGATAGTGTATTTGAATACGTTACCGTCACGATACGAATCTACGTCTTTATGACCCTTAAACTGCTGACTACCTGGACGTAGCGAACGGTTAAGCGCAAAGATCTGTACCTTAAACACGATGCCTCTGCCTGTAGTTGTTGGTTTAGAGTCAGTCTCGGCTTTGGTGGTCTGAACTGGCTTTGCCGTTGGTTGTTGTGATGATTTCACAGGCTTAGCCTTTTCTTCTTTCTCTTTATGTTTCTTGGATGTTGTCTGCTTAGCTTTTATCTTGTTATTGTTGTCAACATTGATGTTCTGTGGCAACACATGGCCCATGTTCTGGAAGCTCTGGTCCTTAGGTGCGGCATAGGGCACAACGACCTTGGTGCTATAGCGGTTCTTATACTGTTCGAAACCTTTGAAGATAGCTCGTGCCATAGACTGTACTCCATCATCAGAGTCGAGAAATCGCTCCTCATCAGGTGTGGTTATAAATCCAAGTTCGATAAGACAGCTGGGCATAGACGTCTCTCGAAGTACGAGAAAGCCTGCCTGATGCACTCCCATATCGTTTCTACCCACGCTGCCACAAACCGATCGTTGGATGTATTTAGCCAACTCAACGCTCTTCTCCATGTTAGCGCTCTGCATAAACTCGAACATTATATAGCTCTCAGACGAACGAGGATTGAATCCCTGATATTTCTGCTTATAGTCTTGTTCCATGGATATCACGGAGTTCTCGCGCATAGCTACGTCAAGATTGTCCTTAGCTCGGTGCATACCAAGAGTATATACCTCGAAGCCGCGAGCTATCCTACCTGCAGGCAAAGCATTAGTATGGACAGAGACAAAGAGGTCGGCACCAGCTTTGTTAGCAATATTGGCACGCTCCTTCAGCGGAATGAACACATCCGTCTTACGAGTATAGACTACTCTGACGTCTGGGCATCTCTGCTCCACCAGTTGTCCGAATGCGAGTGCCACGTTGAGGTTGATTATTTTTTCCTTGGTCAGCTGACCTATAGCGCCAGCATCGTGACCACCGTGACCGGCATCAATCACGAGAGTAAATCGCTTGTCAGCGGCATTTGCGCCAATCACTAAAATAGTCGCGATGAGTATTAGGTATATTCGTCGTATCATTGTTTATTTTATTGTGTGTTTACGGGGTGACATATATGCCGTCAACAGCAAGAACTGTTCGCAGGTGTTTCTCTTGTCAGGTGAACTTCCACCCCCGCTCCCTCGCAATCGGCACCCATTGGCGGGTTTAACTTGGTTATCCTCAGGTCTACACCTGTCACCACTGCGTATCTGTCAAAGAGCCTTTGGGATATCCTGCCTGCCACATGCTCTATCAGTTGTGACGGTTGGACCATCTCTTTTTTTATGAGATCGTGTATCTCAGCATAGTTAATCGTATCCTCGAGTCGGTCGCTCTCCATCGCCTTATCGATTCTCACAGCGAGTCGAACATCCACAAGATAGTCGTTGCCGACTACTCGCTCCTGCTCTAACACTCCGTGATAGGAATGAAAGCGCAGCCCCTTCAGAAACACATAACTACTCGTCAGCATCGTCTATGGCATTGGCAGCATCATCGCCACCGTTAACATACTTCTTCAAAGCTCGCTCCACACCCGTTTTCCAGGTGTTGATGCTCTCGTCCTTTAACGATAGTGAAGCCACGAGTTTGATGACATTTTCTATCGGCATACGATAGCGAAGTACACCAGAGATCAGTTTTGCGTAGTTCCAATATTCGGGGTTAAACTTCTCGGACAGACCCTCCACGGTGGTCTTATAGCCACGTTTATTCTCGAACTGGAAGTCATATCTATGGGTTCCGTCTTCGTTGGTTTGCTTGATAATCTTACCTTTCGTCACAGTTTTCGGCAGTACAATACCCTCCTCATCGTCTTGCAGACCAGTAAATATCTCGTATGGTCGTCCGTCAATGAGTCCAACGAATGCCACCCATTTCTCCTTGTTATTCTGGAATCGTACGACATCACACTCCAGTTCGCGTGGTCGTACTTCGATTACTTGTGCGTCAGCGCCAGCACCTACGCTCCAGTTTTTATTATTGTCAGCCATATCTATATATATTTTATTGAGGTGTGGGTGCAAAGGTACGATTAAGCGAGCGGAATACAAAATAAATTCATTTATTTTTATTCCCGAGCGGAAGTACCTTATCTAAAGGTACGATTAAGTGAGCGAAAAGCCAAATTTATTTGAGCTTTTCACCTTTCAACATTCACCTCAGATTGACATTTCGAGCAAACGCCCCTCACGATATACTCCGTCTCTTCCGGTTGGAAACCTGCAGGCAGAGCCACACCTGGTATACGCACATCGTTGAGACAGTAGGTGTGATGACAAATGCGGCATGTGAGGTGGACATGTCCCATACATTGACGAGTGTCGTCGTGGTGGCATACGCAATACTTCTGCGAGCCACTGCCGTCGTCAATATTATGCAGCAGATGGGCATCACGAAGGCATGTGAGCGTACGAAACAGAGTGGAACGATCGATTGTAGGCAATAGAGCCTCAACGTCATTAAGGCTGAACGCCTCGTCAAGACGATGTCTTATCTCTCGCCAAACAAGCAATCGGATAGCTGTCACATGTACGCCAGCATTAGCAAGCGACTGCTCATCACTTATTTCCAAGTGGTGTTGTTTCATCAGTTTTTTCATTTAAAGAAATCTCTGTCTCTTCAGGGCCTCAATCATCCCTGCTGACATCGCCTCATTATCTCGCTTGGTATATCTGCAATCGGTGAACACCTGCGCAAGTGTTTCCTTATTGTTCACTTCTACGAAATGTCGATTCTCCTCAAGTTGTTCCTTTGCTTTATAATGGTCGTCTATATCAGCGGGGGTGTAATCATGATAGGTCTCCTGGTGTATGATGGCCTCCAACGGCAGACGATCACTCAGAGGAGGATTCTCGTCAGGCCATCCCACGGTGAGAGTAGCCACGGGGAACACCAATGATGGTAGTTGAAGGGTGTCGATAATCATCTGTGGCATATAGATAGTAGTGCCAAGGAAGCATGTACCCAATCCTGCCTCTTCAGCCAGATTGGTGAAGGTCTGGCAGAACAACAGAGCGTCAGTGCTTGCATTGAAGAACGACAACAGGTTGTCATAGCCAGGAGTCGCCTTCCTGTTTTCTGCCCAAATGGTTGTACGGCGGAAGTCGGCACAGATGGTGAGCACTACAGGAGCATCCGTCACCATAGGCTGATTGAAATGGGCAGGAGCCAAGCGCTGCTTCATAGCCTCGTCGCGTGTCACGATGACCGAATATAGTTGTAGGTTGCCCATTGTGGGAGTACGCATAGAGTCGCTGAGCAGTTTATTCAGCAATTCTTCCGAAACTTCACGATCGGAGTATTTTCTGATGGTTCGTCGTTGATTGATATTCATAGTCTGTCTTATTGTTTCTAATTCATTGGTATATGTTTCTTCGGGGTAATGCCGAGCGTTTTCAGGTTGTCAAGTCTGCGCACTATATTACCCTTACCCTCATTAAGTTGTCCCTTGGCTGTGTCGAAATCCTTCTGTATACGCTGTATGTCAGTTTCTATTTTGACGAATGTCTCGGCAAAGGTCACGAACTTGTCGTACAGATCGTTCGACTGACGCAATATCTCCTCCACGTTCTTATTCATACGAAAGTTCTGCCACATAGTATGAATCAGCTGCAATGCCATGAGCAGATTGGATGGCGAGAGCATGATGATATGGCGCTTATAGGCATACTGCAGCAGCGAGGGATCAGTCTTAATAGCTGCAGAATATCCACTCTCGTAGGGTATGAACATCATCACATACCCGATACAGTTGGGTACGAGTCTATCATAGTTTTTATCCGCCAATTCGTTGATATGAGCCTTAACACTCTGCACATGCTCCCTCAGCCAACGGTCGCGTTCGGCTGGATCCTCGGCGCGTACAGCCTCCTGATAGGCAGTGAGCGACACTTTGGAGTCAATGACAGCTGTCTCACTGTTAGGAAACTGTATCACTGCATCGGGACGGAATATGTTACCATTCTCATCCTTGTATGTTTGCTGCAGCAGATACTGCTCATCCTTAATCAACCCACAGTCCTCAAGGGTCTTATCGAGAATCATCTCGCCCCAGTCGCCCTGTGTCTTGGAGTCGCCTTTGAGTGCCTGTGTGAGCGATGCAGCATCATTACCAATACGCTCGGTCTGTTCTTTGAGCTCACGCACTGTCCGTTCCTGCTCATCGTGTAGCTTCTTCATCGCCTCCTCGAAAGCAGTCTTTATCTCTGTTTTATTCTGGACACCCTCCTTGCTGTTATCCGACACAGCCTTTTGGAAAGCCTCCATCCGCTCTCTCAAGGGGGTGAGTAGGTCGTCGAGTCGTTCACGATTCTCTTTGTTCAGTTCCGACTTGCTCTCTTTAAGCATCTGCGTCGCCATGTTGCGTATTTCCTCCTGCACCAGACGGTTCTTTGCCTCTTGTTGTTTCCGCATCTCCTCACGCATCTCCTCCGCATGAGTTAATGCATCAGACAGTTTCTGGCGAGCATTCTCACGTTCCTGCTCCAGTTGCTTCTTGGCATTCTCACGCTCTGACTCCAGTTGCGATTGCTTTACGGCAAGTTCCTGTCGGGCATGGGAGAGTCTGCCCGACAGCCATACATATACTATAGCAAAACCTAAAGCAACGCCTAATATCACATATAATATCGCTTCCATCAATTACTTATTAGGATATTTAACTGTAACAACTATAGTATTTTTATTATATAATAATGTGCAAATATACGGAAAATATAGAAAAACACACACTAAAACCCAAACTTTTTTCGCAAAGCCGAACAAAAACCAAATCATAAAAACGACCATAATCCGCAATCAAACTCACAACAACATCCCTCCATCAAGCAGTTACTTTGGGTCAAACTTTGCGCTATAACGCTCGAAATCCGTAGAAAAGTGAAAGTAATATATGGTATTTTACAAAGTAATATATAATATATTGGTAGGTAATATATAATATATTGGTAAGTAATATATAATATATTGGTAGGTAATATATAATATATTACCTTAAAGACATACACATTTTTACTCATGAAAAGGTAATAATCACATCATCAAAAGGCAGGAGGCACATCATCAAAAAGCAATACAAGCCTCATCGTATGACAATAAAAACAAAAAAGGTGCTGACAAATGTCAGCACCTGATGTTATAAAAGCTCCGATGAAATGGGCAATATTATTTCTTCCTGTACGATTGGGTTACACTTCAATACGCATATTCATCTTCTAATCGTCAATCTCTATCAGACGACCTTGCTTGCTGAATTTCAACTCGAGTTTGTTGCTTAGCTCAATCTCATATCCGTAAGACTCTTTGTCAATCTTCACAATCTTCTTGCCACTGAAGTTGGTCTTGACATAATTCCTAATAGATGCAGGAACGAGAGAGCTTGGCACGGCTTGCGTCTTGCAGTCTACAGAATCCCAATTACCGTTTTTGTCGAATTCTATCTTCGAACCGTCGTTGAGCACTACTTCATAGGTCTTAAAGATGGTGCCCTCCTTCTCTGCGTAAGATACTGTCTTTCCTGGGAACTGCTTCTTGACGAATGTCTTAGCGGCGGCAGGGAGTTGAGATACTGGTATCGGTTTGTCGTCAGCATGACATGCCAAAGATACCGTTAACATACTCGCGAATACGATAATAAATAAATTCTTGTGTTTCATAGTCTTTTGTGTTTTGAGGTTATACTTCCTTTTTTCATTGGCAAAGGTACAACGCGATACGTATTGTTTGCAAATATTTTCCTGAAACTTACACAAATTCCTTGCGGCAGGGATATAAATTTTGCGACAAATCAGGAAACATACTCCCGATTTGTCGCAAAAATGATTATTGGATACTAATTAGTCCTCAACAACTACTGGCTTGTACTTCGGTACAAGAGCCTTCATTACTGACCATCCGATGAGGTAAGCAACTGCACAGATACAGAACACTATCATGTAGGCTGCTGGTTTGCCATCAAAGCCCATAAACTGGAAGGCAGCACCCTGTCCTGCGGCATAGTCGAAGAGCTCGCCCGAGCCCTTGTTGATAAGGAACGAGCCGACTCCTCCTGCCATTGCGCCAATACCAGTAATGGTAGCTACGGCACTCTTGGGGAACATATCGCCTGTGGTGGAGAAGATGTTTGCCGACCAAGCCTGATGGCCTGCACCTACAAGACCGATGATGATTGCTGGCCACCATGCGCTATGGAAATAGTTACCGAGAGGCTGGGCGAAGAGTGCCAGCACAGGGAAGAAGGCAAAGATTAACATCGCAAGCATACGACCCTGATATGGGTTCATACCTTTCTTCTCAACAAATATCTTTGGCAGGTAGCCACCGAACATCGACAGTATCGTAACGATTGCATAGAGTGTAAAGATGAGTGCGATACCCATAGGATCACTTGCCTTATGTCCGAACTGATCTTGGAAGTAGGCTGGTGCCCAGAACAGGAAGAACCACCATACACCGTCAGTCATAAACTTACCAAAGGCAAACGACCATGTCTGCTTGTATGTGAATGCCTTTGCGAAGCTCATCTGCTTCTCTTCCTTAGCATTATCACTGGCTGCCTCAGACTCGTCGTCCTGGTTGACATACAACAACTCGGCCTCGTTGACATGCTTTGACTCAGCTGGTTTGTCGTAAACAAAAATCCAGATGCCAGCCCATATAAATCCGAGCACACCGATGATGATGAATGCCATCTCCCAGCCCAGACTCTTAGCAAGCAGAGGAATAGTGGCTGGAGCAGCAAGGGCTCCTACTGAGGCACCTGCATTAAAGATACTGGTGGCAAAGGCACGGTCCTTCTTTGGGAAATATTCTGCTGTCACCTTGATGGCTGCGGGGAAGTTGCCTGCCTCACCAAGACCGAGAATCATACGGCATGCTAAGAACAGCCATACTGATACGGAGCTGACAGCAAGCAGGGTCTGGGATGTAACATTGAACTTTGCAAGTGCAGCATCTACGGCAGCCTGATCAGTACCGGCAGCAGCCACAGCCTCACCGATAGCCTTCAGAGTGGCAGTATCGGCAATTCCGTCTACGAAGTGAACCGACACCCATCCGCATGCAGCATGTAGCACAGCTCCCAACGACCATATTACGATAGCCCACAGGTAGCCTTTCTTCGTTCCCATCCAGTCTACGAACTTACCTGCGAAAAGGCAGAAGATGGCATAGCAGACAGAGAACATACCCGTGATGGTACCATAGTCGCTGTCGGTCCAGTGGAACTCTGGCTGTATAAACTCCTTAAAGGTGAGAGAGAGTACCTGACGGTCAAGATAATTCACTGTAGTGGCGAAAAACAACATCGCACACATCACCCAACGCCAGTTGGTCATTTTGTTTGTTTGAATTGGTGTCATAGTTATTTTTGTTTGTTTTTTTTATTTGATGTCAATAACTGGGATGTTGTCCTTGTCGTTATAGTACAAGTTCTCGCCTGCCATACCCCAGATAAATGTATAATAATATGTGCCGGCAGCAGCATGGATGCTCCACTCTGGCGACATGATAGCCTGCTCGTTGTGCAGCCATACCACCCTACTCTCCTGCGGCTCACCCATAATATGAGCTATGGTCTGTCCCTCGGGCAGATTGAAGTAGTAGTATGCTTCGATGCGGCGACCATGAGTATGAGGCGGCATAGTGTTCCATGCTGCACCTGGGTTGAGCTGTGTAAGACCGAGTTGCAACTGGCATGGTCCCTCCTCCAGCACATCATTGACGATGAGCTTGTATACCGTACGGTTGTTGCACTCCTCCAATGAGCCTACAGGTCCCCACACGGCGGCTTTGAGCGAGCCCTTTCTGCCATCAAGTGTTATCCACTGAGTCTTATAGTGTTTATGGGCAGTAGCAGAGTTCAGATAGAACTTGGCTGGCTTGCTGGCATCCTTAGAACGGAACTCGACGCTCTTGTTCACGTCCTTGTCTTTGTCAATATGTCCGCGACCAATATACAAAGCCTCTTTCGGTGACAAGGCATATTCCTTACCATCAACGATAACGACACCGTCGCCCTCACCACAGTTGACAACTCCCAGTTCACGGTTATACAGGAAGTACTTCTCCTTGATAGTCTTGTCGACATCAAGACCCAACTCCAGGAAGTTTTCCAGTTTCAGGGTCTTCGTCACAGGCATCGCGCCACCATATATGAAACGGTCATAGTGTGAGTAGGTGAGATTGATCTTGTCTGCCTCCATCACCTTCTCCATCACGAAGCGCTCACGAAGCGTCTTTGTGTCATAGTGCTTCACATCAGCAGGATGACATGCCGTCTGAAAGTTAACTTGCTGTTGAGCATTCACACCCAGTGCGCCAAGCACCAAGGCAAGCGAAAGAATTGTTTTCTTCATAGTATTTATTTCTTATTGATTCTTATTCGGTTCCATATCACGAGTGCCATAGTACATACCACAAGTATAGCGGCACCAATCCACTTCAGATACTTCATGCAGGCATAGATAGCTGTAGAGAGTGGACTCGACGCAAAGTCAAGAGCTCCTGCCTGGAAGCCTGCAGGCACCTGTACGGTCTTATCGTCAGGATGAACCTGTGCCACATGGTTAGCAGCCATTGTGAAGTCTCCTGCCATCCAGGTTACGAAGTATAGTCCGATAGCCATCACCACCAGTCCTACGATGAACGAGCGCAGCACATTACCATTGGTATATGGCAACACCATCACAAACACATAGAACATACCTGCCAGTGAAGCCAATGGCAAGAACTGGTTGCCAGGAAGCACTACAGCAAGAATAAGTGTCACAGGTATGAGCAGCAGCGATACCACCAATGTCGTAGGATGACCGATAACCAGCGCTGGCGACATACCGATATACAGTTCCTTGTCAGCACCAAACTTCTTTGCTATCAATTCCTTTGTAGCCTCAGCAATAGGCTTCAGTCCCTCAATGAAGAGCGAAGTGATACGTGGAATCAATTCCATCACGGCACCCATCTTGATACCAATCTGCAGAGTGACAGGTATGTTGGCTACTACTTCGTCCCAATCCTTACATGCCAGACAACCGATGATGATACCGATGAGTACTCCGAGGAACAGCGGCTCACCAAAGAGTCCGAATTTCTTCTTCATGCCATCGCTGTCAATATTCACCTTATTGATACCAGGAACATAGTCGAGACATTTGTTTATACCTAATGCAAACGGCATAAATCCCTGACAGAAAGGCTGCGGAATAGAAATACCATCCATGCCAGGATAGAACTTCTGGAACTTCTTTGCCGTCACGTCGGCAAGCACAAGCGTGATGATATAACAGATGATGGCTGCAAAGAATCCCCATGCCACGCTATCTGTCATGAAATATATTACTGCTCCGATGAATGCGAAGTGCCAGTAGTTCCACAGGTCGATATTGACAGTACGCGTACATCCCAGCAACAACAATACCAGATTGACGCCAAGGCATACAGGAATGATAAACGAGCCCACAAGGGTGTTGTACGCTACCGATGCGGCTGCAGGCCAACCCATGTCGAACACCTGTAGTTCAAGACCATAGATTTCCACCACCTTCGACAGTGCTGGCGACATCGTGTCTACCAACAGAGCTGTGATAATGCTTAGTCCTACAAAACCGACTCCTACATAGAGGCCACTCTTCAGAGCCTTTGAGAACTTGATACCAATACAAACTCCGAGGATAGTGAAGATGATAGGCATCATCACGGCTGCTCCGAGTCCGATAATGTAACTGAATACTTGTTCCATGATTTGTTTTTATAATTAGTTTTTAGTTTTTACATCTCTCACAGATTCACACAGATATTCGTGTTATTAATCCCGCTGTCGCGGTCTTGACTTTGCTCACGCTCGGCGATGCTCAAACACGTTTGGCATTGCTCTCGCTTACTCGCAAAGTTCGTGTTATCCGTGGTCGGTACAGTTTTTAGTTTTTGGCACTTTGTTCTTAGTTTTTAAGAATTTGGCGCAAATATACAAAAACTTTTGTATATCCGCACCAAAAACTCTATTTAATCTTGAAAATAAATTCGTTTTACCCTGTTCGATACTCCTGTCAGCACCTCGTAGGGGATGGTGTCGATGGCGTCTGAAAGCACAGTCACAGGCAGATTGTCACCAAAAATCTCGACACTGTCGCCCTCCTTGCAAGCTATATCAGTAACGTCTACCATCGCCACGTCCATACATATATTGCCGACATACTCCGCCCGTTGTCCATTAATGAGACAATAGCCACGGCGGTTGCCTAAGTGTCGGTTCAGTCCGTCAGCATAACCAATAGGGATGGCACCGATGATGCTGTCACGATCCACCACCGTGCGACGGCTATAACCGATGGAATCGCCCGCTTTCACATGTCTCAGCTGCAAGATTGTGGTCTTCAACGTCGACACATTATGTAGTATCTCATTGTTTCTCGGGTTAACGCCATAAAGTCCTATGCCCAGTCGGCACATGTCCATCTGACGTTCAGGGAAGTGTTCGATACCGGCAGAATTGTCCATGTGACGCAGGATATGATGGTCGAAGGCGGACTGCAGCCTGTCGGCACCTGACTTGAAACGGGCAAACTGCAAGGCGGAGAACTCATCAAAGTCATCACTGTCTGAACCAACAAAATGAGAGAACACCGAGCGTGGCGACACCGCCTGCTGACTCTTCAGACGACTTATCAACTCAGCTATCTCATCGCCATCGTCTGATCCGTCAGCCGAGACGTTAAATCCCAATCTGTGCATACCCGTATCGAGCTTGATATGTACCGGATAGCCAGTGATACCTTCCCGACGCGCAGCCTTTACGAGTGCATCGAGCAGTCGGAATGAGTATACTTCCGGTTCCAATTCGTAGTCGAACATGGTCTTAAATGCCGTCATCTCAGGATTCATAATCATGATGTTCGATGTGATGCCAGCCTTTCTCAGTATCACTCCCTCGTCGGCTACTGCTACTGCGAGATAGTCCACATGCTGGTCTTGTAGGGTCTTGGCTATCTCCACCGCACCTGCGCCATAGCCATCAGCCTTGATCATACATACCATCTTGGTCTCTGGTTTCAGGAATGACTTATAGTAGTTCAGGTTGTCTACCAATGCGTTGAGGTTTACCTCCAGTGTTGTCTCATGCACTTTCTGCACGAGCAGCTCAGTCAGTTTGTCAAACTCATATTGTCGGGCACCCTTCAGCAGTATCAGTTCGTTTCTAAGATTGGCGAATGTCTTGCTTTTGATAAACTGTTCGGTATTCTCGAAGAAAAACTTCTTTGGTATCTTGATGAGCTCTTTGTTCGCCATAAGCTGCATACCGATACCGATAAACTTCTCAATTCCTCGCTTCGCAGCCAGATCGGAAACGATACCATACAGCTCTTTCGCATTCATACCGCTCTGTTCTATATCACTGAGAATCAGCGTACGGCTCCGTCCTTGCTGGTCAGTCCTTCTGTTCATAAAGTCGAGAGCGATATCCAGCGAGTTAATGTCCGAGTTATAAGAGTCATTGATAAGCGTACATCCCTGCTGTCCTTCCTTTACTTCCAGACGCATCGCTACAGGTACGAGCTTCTGCATACGCTCAGCAAGTTTTTTCTCTGACAGCCCAAGATAGAGTGAAATACATGCACAGGTAATGGAGTTGCGCACCGAAGCATCGTCTATGAAAGGTATGACATACTCCCCGGCAGTCTCTTTCACTCCCTCACCTCCTTTATATATATAATGTATTACAGTAGTGTCACCCTCAGTCTTCACCGAGTCCACATAGAAGGCTGCCCGTGGGTTCTGCATTGACCACGACAACTGCTCGCCCTTATAGGCATACTGTGACACACATCGCTCCACCATCTCATCGTCCATGCAGTAGACTACTGCTTTGGTGTCATGAAACAGCACGAGCTTCTCCTTGCACTTGGCTTCCATCGACGAGAAGTTCTCCTGATGGGCTGCTCCCAGATTGGTGAGTACTCCGATAGTTGGTTGTATGATGTCACGCAGGGCTGCCATCTCACCAGGCTGGCTGATACCAGCCTCGAACACACCTACCTCAGTCTGCTCATTTAGTAGCCATACCGACAGGGGTACTCCTATCTGCGAGTTATATGAGCGTGGCGATCGTGTGACGTACTTCTCTCCCCTGAGTATCTGGTACAGCCACTCCTTGACAATGGTCTTTCCGTTTGATCCTGTGATACCGACCACAGGCACGTCAAACTCATCACGATGGCGCTCGGCAAGACGTTGCAGAGCCTCACGCGTACCCACCACTTTCAGGAAGTTTGCGTCTGGAAAGTCTTGCTGCCATGTGTCAGGCAGATCCTCTACAACAAAGTTCCTTACTCCACGATGATACAAGTCAGGGATATACCTATGTCCGTCGTTCCTCTCCGATCTTATTGCGAAGAAGAGTGTTTCTTCTGGAAAACATAGTGAGCGACTGTCCGTCAACAGGTATCTCACATTGAGTTCACTGTTACCATAACGACGTGCCCCAATCAGGGTAGTAATCTTCTCTATAGTATAGTTCATGTTAGTTTGTTTATTGTCAACGTGCAAAAGTAGGATATTTCTCTGAAATACGTTGCACTTTTTCCTGAGTTTTCTTCATAAATTCTTTATATTCCTCTGAATCTGGATTGAAAGGACGATGATTGAGTGCCTCCTTGACGGGCTGCCATTCACTGAGATACAGCTTGGCTTTGTTTGAGAAACAGACATCAACGAGTCGTTGCCATATATACTCCACCGCCTGCTCAGTAGGATGCAGCATGTCAGGTGCATAGAAGCGATAGTCGCGCAACTCGTCGTTCACTATCTCGTATGCGGGAAAGTAGTACAGGTGTGTCTCCGTTCCTACTGACGAACTTAGCAGTTTGTCTATCGCCAGCAAGAGTGTGGCTTTTGAGAGCTGACTACCATGATAGCCATATTTGGCATAACGTATCGGACTAACTGTCAGTATTATCCTTATGTCAGGATTATGCTGTCTAAGCAGTTCCACACACCGTATCAGATATTCCTCACACTCCTCCACACTCAGTTTGCGCTCCTCGAAGAGTCGTTGCGGTCGTTTTCTACAGTTGTCCACTATCTCTCCTGTCGCCTTTTCTATATATACATGGTTGGTGCCAAGTGTCAGCACTGCCGTTGTGTAGGTCTGTCCTCCACACTCATCACCTCTCATGGTGCGCTCAATAGTATGTAGCACACTGGCAGGATTGTACATCACGCCATAGGGGTTCACCGTTACGGGAAAGCGTTCTTCTTGGAATCGCCTACCTATCCTGTCAGCGAAGCAACTGCCGACAAACAGTATCCGCTCGCAAGGTTCAATCTCAAACCTCGGCTTCTCTATGTCTATAATAGTTCTAAACTCCAAAACTCAAAACTCAAAACTCAAAACTCAAAACTAACTCCTGCTCACCTGCAGTCCATACTTGCTCAGTTGCATGTCCACAAAGCGAGCATTCT
>ODAI010888703.1_pt1 | contig 17763 bp, 23 predicted proteins | sample 1539321 | NCBI WGS metagenome assembly ODAI01 (sample SAMN02144231, study PRJEB22623) | gut metagenome | biome: sheep rumen | host: Ovis aries | place: New Zealand | reverse complement strand
TTGAACTGACCGAGACTGAGTTCGAGGCAATCAAAATCAACGACAAGACCGATGATGATAAGTTCTCCATGCTTCACATCACTCCTCTTTCAATGATTGTGAAGATGGCTGACGACCTGTCTTACATGAGGGTAAACTATAGACTGAAGAAATGATAAAGGTTAAGATTAAAAAGGTACACGAAAACGCAAAACTCCCGACCCAGGGCAAGCCGGGAGATTTTTGCTATGATGTTTGGGCTGTTTCGGAAGAAGAGATAGCACCTAATGTATGGTGTTACAGATTAGGGTTCAAGTATGAAATTGACAGAGATGACTATACGCTTGAGTTTAATCCTATGCTTGGTTTCGTAGAAGTAAAAAGAGAAACTTTCCTTAACGAGTGTAACATCAGCATAGATTTCCGCCCAAGAAGCAGTATTTGGGAAACTGGTATGGTACTGAGTAACAGTGAGGGAACTCTCGATGAGTTTTTTCGTGGGGAATCGAGGGCTATTTTCTACCATATAATGCCAAATATGCCGAGATACAAGGTTGGTGATAAGATTGGGCAGATTAAGATAGGAATCGCTCCAAAGGCTGAGTTTGAATTTGTCGATGAAATTAACGAAAACACTGAACGTGGCGATGGTGGTTTCGGAAGTACAGGAAAAAATTAAGTATTATGGAAATTTTTAAGAAAAAAGAGCAGATACCTGTAAATGAATCCGTTGAAATAGAAGGAGCACAGGTTTGGATGGTAACATGGAATTCGTTGCTTGACGGTGGTTACAGTTCACCCACACTTGTGAACGTAAACAGAAGAGCGAAAGCGTTTTTAAGTTACGAAGACGCAAAAGAATTTAGAGATTCGCTTGAAAGGGCTATGAAGTTATTGCAATGCACATTCAAAATAAGCATAGACATTGAAAAACAGGCGTAATGACAGATTTCAAATTAAGTTATGACGACGTTTCCATCATCCCGGAGCGTAGGTCAACAATAAGAAGCAGAAGCGAGTGCTACCCGTACGACGAGAACGGGATGCTCTACATTTATGCCGCCCCAATGGATACGGTTATTTGCGAGGAAAATATTCAGACGTTTCTTGACAACAAGATAAATGTAATTGTTCCGAGAAACATTGAAATCGTTAACAGGATTAACCTTGGATTTATGCACGACTGTTTTGTTGCAATTTCCATTAAGGAGGCGGAGATGATAGCCAATCGCATAGAAGGCTATGATATAGATTTGCCTGTTTTCAATGGCAGGTCTTACAAATTCTGTATCGATATTGCAAATGGTCACATGGAACGCCTCTTAAGCGTCTGCAGAAGATTGAAATTCCAGGATAACGTGCATATTACGTTGATGACTGGTAATATAGCCAATCCTGAAACATATATAGATTATGAAGAGGCTGGTGTTGACTACATCAGAGTAGGTATCGGCGGAGGAAGTGCTTGTTTGACAGCATCGAACACCGGCATATACGCCCCTTACTTCTCGCTTCTCCAGGATGTGTACAACATAAAGAAGCGTATGGGCGGAAGGGCGAAGATTATCGCAGACGGAAACATCAAAGCATATCGTGACATCCAGAAAGCGTTGATTTATGCTGACTATGTAATGATTGGAGGTCTTTTCAACAAGGCTATGGAGTCTGCAGGTAAGACAACCTATGGTAAGTCGTACTGGAACATCAACGGTAACAAGATTTTCCGTCCGCTGAAGACTTTGTTCACATACGGTAAGGAAATTCCCAGGAAAAAATTCGACAGGGCGTTCGAGAAGTTCAAGAAAGGCGAATTGGTAATCTGGAAACAGTATCGTGGAATGAGTACCAAGCAGGCACAGCAGAACATAGACAAAAACGCCAAGTTAAAGACCGCTGAAGGAAAAGTTTTCTACCAGAAGGTGGAGTACAACCTCAGTGGATGGGTTGAAAATGAGACTGATTACCTGCGTTCGGCTATGAGTTACACAAACAGCCGTAACCTTGACGAATACAAGGAATCAAAGTACGCAGTGAACATGTCCGTTGCGTACAACAGATAAAAAAAAGGAGTCTTTAAGGCTCCTTTTTTAATATTATATTTCTTCTACTCTCCATCCTTCAGGGATACCACCATCGCCACGGTCCCAGTCATCTCCCATTATTTTGCTTGACTTAAAGAAGATACCATTCTTGGCAACACCCTTTGTCCACTCGGCGGTGCAATCTTCTTCCTTAATATTTGTAGTAGCCAAGCATTTGATGCAGTCAAGAACCGTGCATCCGCTGAACATTCCTCTGTAGCATTCCTTTGCTGTTACCTCTGCGGACAATACCGGTGATGTGACCAATGAGGTACACTTAACGAACATCTGGTAACAAATCCTATATTTGGCTTCCGCAGGCAATACCAACTTTTCAGCGGAGACAATGGTTGAGCCACTGAACAATCTTGCAAACTGTCCTTCTTTCAAAGTTATCTCAGCGTCAAAATCTCCGTTGTTGACTATGGACATCGCTTCTCCGTAAGCGTTAAATTTGGCAGTCGTTAAGAATCTACCGACACCGTTTTGATTGCTGGAAACCGTAGCGGCACCTTTCCACATTACCTTGTCACCCTCTTTCACCGGTATATTAAGGCTGTTACTCGTTTTCTCCCACGTTTTTCCGTCATCGACTGAATAAAATATTGGCGTATTTCCGCTGAATCTGAACGTTCCATCCTCCAACGCCACGAATGTCAGATACCTACTTTCAACACTTCCTGTATCTGGTGTTTCGCCGGTATCAGGCGTGGAACCGGTGTCTGGAGTGTCACCGGTGTCGGGAGTTGAACCTGTATCTGGCGTGTCACCCGTGTCCGGGGTGCTTCCAGTATCTGGGGTATCACCAGTATCTGGACCAGGAATATATCCACCTTGCCCAATAACCACGTTATTGAAATATACAAGGTCGGTTTCTACTACATAAGAAACACAAGGGATTGGCGTTTTAATTAAATTGTTGACGATAGTACAACCGGTATCGGTTAATCTATCTTTGTGTTCGAGTGTTTTCATAAACTCTATTTATTTTCCTTATAAATAGTTAAGTTTTCACGTAATGACTTGACTTTGGTTCGCTTTTTGTTATATTGAAAGAAAATAATTGATTATGGAAAGTTTAGATTCTCTGTCCCTTCAGGACCTCGTAGCACTTGAGAAGTCCATCAGTGCTGTTTGCAAGAAATATGAGAACATTGCTCTCATGAACAGCCAGTCCACCAACGAAGCACTCGTAAGGGACTGGAAAAAGGCAACAACTGCTTTAACCCACTTCAACAACAAGAGAAACCTTGTACTTGATGAAATGGAACGTAGAATCAACGACCTCGTCTAATGAAGAAACTGTGGTTTAACATAAAACTGTTTTTCGCCTCCCTGTTCCGTGGAATGAGGGCGGCTGACGATGTTATGACCACAAGCCACCAGGAGATTGGTGCCGGTGGAACTGTAGAAGAACAGAAAGTAGAATCCAATAGTGTATTAGCACAACTCCTTCGTGGTGAGGTCACGCAGGAAGTAAAGGACGTTCGTTATGAAATGTACGAATCGGTCCGTCAGTCTAAGGACTTCCAGGTCATGGGATATAGCGGAAAGGCTGTGAAAAAGAACCATATGCTTGATAAGACCCCTATGAAGATTGACCGGGAAGATGGTTTGAAAGTTATCCTCATCCAGGATAACAAGATTGATTTCGATGGGCAGAACACTGCGGTTGATAACGCTGAAACTCTTCGTAAGGTGAGGGTTGAGGCTGATGCAAAACACCGCTTTAAGGCGACCCACGAATATCCAGTAAGGCACAAGATTGAAACTTATGCCAGAAAGGTTGTTGTAAAACTTACAGATGAGGAAAACAAGTACAAACTTGACTTCTATCTGTCAGAATATCCAATCGAGAACGACCCCAGGGCTGTTTATGTTACGAAGGAACTGGAATCTCTTTACAAGAGCGGCTCCAGAACCTCAGACCTTACAGACCTTATTACCTTAACATTCACAACGGACAAAGCATATGGCGATGATGATTGGAAAATCTACGACTTCACAATTAAGCAGTACATTGGTATCAAGAAGTTTGATGGTAACTACGTTTTAAGTTTCTATGCTTCACTTCCTGAATCTGGCGTACTTGACGTAACCGACCAATACAAGGATGAAGTGTCTGTCAAGAAGTTCAAGGACAAGGCTCCAAGACCGAAGAAGAAGGCTGTTTCCCTGGAAACTGCTGCTGAAATAATAAAGGAGCATGAAGAAAAGATTGATGAGGACACAGCAAACGACCTCCTCAAACGTGTGAAGAATAAGAAAAAGGATAAATAGTATTTCCTTTTTCACAAAAAATCAGTATGTTAAAATAAAAAATGAAGATAGCAGTAGACTTAAACGACGTATTGAGAGATTATACCCCCAATTTTGCACAATACTTTAAGAAAGGGTATGATGAAAACGTCAATCTCGATGAAATTGAAATAGAAACCAACGACTTGTATGAGGTTTTCCCGTTCAAGAGCCGTTATGACTATGAGCATTTCGTTTATGAAGACTTCTCGTGGGAACTTTTTGCTAAATGCCCAACCTGTGACAAAGGTCTCGGTGCAGCATTTACTAACTGGGTTACCAAAGACGTTACCAACATTGATACAGATGACCCGATTGAGGTTATGATTGTTTCCCCTATGGAATATGGAATCACGATACCTTCAACCTATTGGTTTATCTCAAAGTTGGGATGTCGTGCAAGGGAAATCTATCTTCCGATGGATTCGCTTACAATCTGGGACAAGTGTGACGTACTCATTACTGCAAATCCTAAACTTCTGGACAACAAACCTGAAGGAAAGAAGAGTGTAAAAATCGTGGCAGACTACAACAAGGATTGCAAAGCGGATTTTACATACGATAACATGCTAGACTTTTTAAGTGACGATGAACATACTAAGCAACTTATTTAAGAAAAATGAAGATGAAGGGGAGCAGGAGTTCTTCTTCACGCCTGACAACCGGAAGTGGGGTGTGGATATTGAGAAATTTACTAAGTATTGCCTCACATCTGACTCTGAAAAGAGCAAGGATACGGAAGTGACCGAGGGTTATGAAAAAAGCGACTCCGGGGATATGGTCCAGGTATCGAAGATAATCCGTGAGGTTAACTCCCAGGGAAACACCCAGAACGACACAATCAGGTATGACCTGATAAAAACGTTGCTGAGTGTCATCCTTGACAAGAAGGTAATGAACTTCGGAAGTCTCGAGAAGGAAACACAGTTCGACTTCAGTTTCAACATCGCATTTAACACGCTGCTGAAAGCAGGAATAATCTATGAAATAACAGAATAATATGGCAAAGAAGAAAAAGGTTGAGAAGGCACAAGAAATGCCTCAGGAAATAACCAAGAAGAACGTTGAAGACATCATCGAACGCATTGAGAAGGAAATCAAGAAGTGCGAGGACAAGGCTTTCAACATCTATTTCTATGTCATCGATACAAAGGGTGTTCCTTCCGGCTCACTCCTTTATATCTATAAGATGGCATACGAACTCCAGGGAATGGGGTACAAGGTTACGATGCTCCACAACGAGAAGGAGTTCGTAGGAATCGACCAGTGGGCGGAAGAAAAGTACGCATCTCTCCCTCACGCTTTAATCAGCGACAGGAAGACCACAGTGTCACCCAGTGATTTCCTCATCATCCCTGAAATTTATACTGACATTATGTCACAGACGAGAGACCTCAACTGCAAGAGGGTTGTGCTTCTCCAGAACTTCGATTACATGACGAGGATTATCCCGCCGGGAGTACATCCTTACGAGTATGGTGTTGTTGATGTCATCACCAACACCGAATATAATGAAAAGTTAATCAAGAACAACCTCCCGAAGATGAGAACTCATATCGTGAGACCTGGGATTTCATCTGCTATGTTCCGTGAAAACGAAGAACCTAAGAAGATGATTGTGAACTTTGCAGTCAAGGACGCTAACGACGCTTCACGTATCGTAAAACCGTTCTTCTGGAAATATCCACAGTTGAAGTGGATTACCTTCGCTCAGCTCCAGAACCTCCCGCAGGAGACGTTTGCCAATGCACTTCGTGATGCTGCAATCACGATTGTAGTTGATGATACTACAAGTTTCGGATACGCTGCATTGGAAGCCCTTAAGACTGGAAGCATTGTAATCTGCAAGATTCCGCAGAATGTTCCTGACTGGATGTATGATGGCGAAGAACTTACAAACTCCATTGTTTGGGTTGATAACCTTGACGAGGTTGCTGACGTAATTGCAAATCTTGCTGCTATGTGGGTGAGAGATGACGTTCCGGAGGAACTTTATGAGGAAATGAAGAAAACCGCATCACTCCATACGATGGATGACATGAGAGAAGACATCAAGAAGGTCTTTGTTGACACGCTGTTCGTTGAAAGAAAGGCTGAGCTTGAGAAGGCTCTCAACAGTTTTGTTGAAAATAAGGAAAAAACAGTTGAAGAATAATGAGCAACATTACAATCATAGTACCAGTTTACGAGTATACGGATGAATTAAAGGAAATGTACAAGAAGGCAGTCGGAAGCATTCCAACAGATGATGAAGGAAATGCGTTGTACCCGGTCATGCTTGTAGGTCCAAAGGACATTATGGACAAATACAAGATTGATGCCTTTGAAAAGGTTATCAATTTTAAGTACTTGGAGAATAACAAGACAGACTTCCAGACACAGATTAACGTAGCGGCGAAGGCTTGCGAAACACCATATTTCAGCATCCTTGAGATTGATGACGAATATAACAAGAATTGGTTCAAGAATGTGGAAGAGCATATTGCAAAACTTCCTACCGTAGCATTCTTCCTCCCGCTTACTGAAGTGTTCAGTCTTTCAAGTCAATCCCCGGTTCCTGTTGGGTTTGCAAATGAAATTGCACTTACTACGTCTTTCTCTGACAAGATTGGGTATGTAGGTCTTGACGAACTTATGGAGTTCTCAGATTTCAGTTGTACAGGCGGTGTCTATCGTGTCGCTGATTTCCTTGAAATCGGTGGCTTGAAGCCAAGTCTTAAGATTGTCTTCTGGTATGAGTTCCTCATGCGTGCAGCCAACAATCACAAGGAGGCTTACGTAATCCCTAAACTCGGATACAAGCATATCATCCACCGCAACGGAAGTTTGATGGAAACAATTTCCAGCACTATCGACGAAGATGAAGCAAAATTCTGGTTCGACACAGCACGCCAGGAGTTCTACTTCACAGAGGACCGTGCTAGGGAGTATAAGAAATAAACATTTTATACGCAACTATTTGTGGGGGCGGGTTAGCGATAGCCCGCCCTCAACGTCAAACTGGGAAGACCACTTGTTGGTGAGGTTAGGAAAGTACATATAATGTAGAATTGGCGGTTGTTATAATAAAAACAAATTGATAACAACAATGGCCAAAAGAGGAAGAAAACCAAAAACAGAAAGAAAAGGATATTTTTACGAAGAACAGGAAGAGGCGGTAAAGAAATACCTCGAAGCACAAGACCAAGATGAGAGAAATGAGGTCTTCAATACTGTTCTTAAACCGGCATTCACTAAGATGATTGAATCTATCATACGCCGGTACAAACTATATGTTCCAGAAGAAGAATTTAAGGAGACTTTTGATGACACGCTATCATTTTTGTCGTCAAAGATGGCTAACTTCGACCCATCGAAGCATCATAAGGCATATTCATATTACGGGACAATCTGCAAGAACTATCTTATTTACAAGATAAACCAGTTCAAGAAGAAAATCGAGCGTAACGAACAATACGATGATGTCTACGAACGTTTCCAGAACAACATAGACTACTCACAGCCGGATATGGAAGGAACCACAAGCCTGGCTGAAGACCTTGTAAAAAATACAGTCAAGAAAATCCACAGCATGATAGATGATGAGAATGAAGGGTTGACAGACAATGAGAAAAAGGTCGGGCTTGCTATGTGTGAATTATTCGAAAACTGGGAGGACATCTTGTGTCCTGAAGGCAGTAACAAACTGCAGAAAAGCAGCGTCTTATATTTCCTTAGAGAGGAAACAATGATGAGTACTAAAGAACTCAGGGACAACATGAAAAAGTTCAGGGACGTGTATTACATCCTGAAGAAAGATATGATTGAATAAAATGCCACGCTGATATTTATAGTAAAATGATTAGTTATGGCAACGAAAGTTAAAATACGCATAAACTCCAACGATAAAATTGAGGAACTTCTGCAAGAAACCTATAACCAGGCTTGTGAGCAGATTACTCAGGTCCAGGAGGAAATGAACAAGATTACAAAGAGTACGACGCTCGCCGACCTTACAATCGATGAGAAGGCTAAATATGCAAAAATAATGCATGATTATTCAGGTGACAAAGACCGTGCAATCAGGGCAAAGATGGACATTGCAAAACTTCTTATTGAAATTGTTAACCACAAGGGAAGCGTCGAAGATACGCTCAACGACAAGGCTTATACAAAACAGCCGTCAACACTTAATTTCGAAGCACTTAAGAAACAAATAAACAACGATAATCCTACAACTTACTCCATCGGATAATGTTAAGTTCAATGTTAAATAACCGTATAGGTAATACAATGGCTACCATCGCAGTCTCACAAATGCTGATGGATAGGCTTAACTCGCTTATACGCATAAACAAATATGATGTGTCGTCAATCGGCATATCTTCATCGCTCAGTTTAACTATCAATTTAGCACAAATGGTAGGTATGAGTTATGATGAAATTGTTGAACTTTTGACTGACTTCCTTACAAGTAATTATGGAAGTGCAATCAGAACAATGGATAAAGCCGTGAGGGTTGCCCTGCTTACTGCGTTGAATGCGATGGTCAGTTGTGCGGCAAGTCCAATTATCAGTGATGATTTCCTTTATACGATTGAAGGTGAGGGTGACGATGTGACTTTTACAAGGGCTGAAAAACCAATGGACATCAGCCTTTCCTCCATTGACATCTACAATCTTTTTTCAAAGGCAACTCCAACTGGAGCCAGGGCTGAATATTATTACGGAGACGTTCCATCTGGAGCCACCCCAAGTGAGGTCTGGAAGTCCGGCGACCTCAATGCTTTTATCTGGTATGTAATGAACATGGTGGAGCCTTATTCTGAAGGTGACCAGAAGTATTGGGATAAACTTATTTGGGATAACAGAAACAAAGAATTCAAAGACTTTCTGGCTGAAGAAGATTTGTCACAATACGGAGAAGGCGACAAGTATACTTACGATGGTGAAGAGGCTGAAGACTTCTGGGGAGAAAACGTTTTTTATAAGAGAAAAAGAATAATGAGGCTTGATTATAATGACAGAACAAACAGCCTCAGAGTTCAACTTGATGGTGAAACGTACGGAAAGAAAAAAATATTTGGGTTTGAACTTCCTGAAAGATATGACGATGACTCCGGAAACACATTCACTTACGAAAGGAACAGGACAATATACGATTTCAACAAAGACTATGTTGACAACTTGAGAATTTTCTACGTCAAGCCGATTGTTGCCGCCATAGTGAATGCCGCATCAAATTTCACAATCGATTTTTCATTGAACGGTACACTTTCATATGAGGAAGAAATTCTTCGTGGAGAAATTTCAAAGATACTGACAAAAATAATCGAGGCTGATGATACGGAAATCGAAGACTGTTACTTCACATTCTCAAATGACGAGTATGACCAACTCGTACATGAAGCGGAAATGCGTAGAAAGGGTATATCAGTTGTAACTGGTGATATAAAGCAAGGAACTAGATACAACGCAGAACTTCTAATGCAGAGCATCGACCAAATAAATAGTGCAGCAAGCCTTCAGGAACAGAAAAGTGTTATTAAGAATACGATAACAGTTATCGCTTCTGCAACCGGTGCAACGGACGATTCGGTTCTTGACGCTGGATGGAAATGGAACTGGAACGGGGATACATACTCCACCAAAATTCTGCAATTATTGAAAAACATGCTCATGCAGTTCTTGGAAGCGTTCCTTACCCCGAGGGTGGTTCTCATATTCCTCATCAATTTCAAGTTTGCAAACGGCGAGTTGCCAAAGACACCTCTTGATTTCCTTTCCGCTTTCTTGAAAATGTTGTGGCCGGTAATAAAATCACTCGTGGACTTTTTCATCAACTACTTGTTCGAAGAGGTCTTAAAGCGTGTGAAGGAACTTATGGAGATTTATCTTCTTAAACTTGCATTGGAGCAACTTGAAAAATACAAGACAATAGTTCTTGCACTTATTGATAATTGTACTCTTAACTTGTTCGTTCCTTACATCAAGAAGACGCAACTTATCGGAAATATCGACAACGTTGTTGGCGCTGACATTTTGGAGACAAAGTCTTCGCCTGATAAAGATAATTGTTAAAAACTGAAACTATGAAACTTACTGACCTATTGGATAGACTTGATGGTGTAATGGCTTCTGCAAGCCTTACTGTTCCTATTATACCGCCGAAACTTATACAGTGCGGTGTGATAGCCAGACCTGGACTGTCCGCAATCAGGACAACCCAGAACATAGTAAAAGACCTTGCAGCGGCAGGATTTCCTATTGAAGACAATACGGATGGAACGCCAAACATGACGGTGTCATTTGTTTATAATGCTTGTGCTAAAGGCTGGATTGACGAACTTACAAAGAACGGAGTGGTCCAGACACCAGTACAAGTTGGATATGCAACAATAACAGTACCAGGAATTTTAATATAATGGAAGAGATTAAATGGGAAGAACTCAGCACTGCTGAAATTATCAGAGAACAACTCAATCTGAAAAATACATTCGAAAAATTGAAGAGTGAGATTTTCGAAAAAATCAATCAACTTGACACCCTTAATGATGCCTTCTTGAAAGGAGAACGTGAATTAGAAAAAAGAAACGTTAAGTTATAATGGAATACGGAATTGGTTTCGGTATAGTAAAGAATACATACGACCCGTCAAATGCCGGTAGAATTCAGGTACGTCTTCCTGGAACAGACCTCAAGACAGATGATGACAATCTGCCTTGGGCTTTCCCGTTACTGCCTAAAATGATACACATACAGCCAAAGGTTGGAGAAACTGTGATGATTATCACCAGGGTGTTCGAAAAAGAACATTCTGACAGGTTCTATATTGGTCCTGTCATATCCCAGCCACAATTCATGTATGAAGAAGTGAATGAAAACAGTGCTTTGAGGGCATTGAATGGAACCAGAATAGGTCCAGCACCAAACCCTGAGATGTATGCTAAGGTGAAAGGAACTCTGCCAAAATATGAAGACATAGCACTTCTCGGAAGAAAAGACACTGACATCATTCTTAAAGACAATGATTTGAGAATTCGTTGTGGTGTAAAGAAGACTAATGAAAACGATAAGACAGAATTCGCTTTCAACAGCGTGCACCCAGCCTTCATTAAAATGAAACACTATAGTGGAGACGAGGCATCACAAAGTGGTTATGAAAGTACAATCAACATTGTTGCTGATAAAATCAACCTTATTGGTAGCGACTCAAGGGAAAAGTATAATTTCAACGACCCAGACGAACTTATATCAGAGGAAGAAGTACAGAGATTTGTAAATGAAGCACACCAACTCCCGTTCGGAGACAAACTTATAGAATTCCTAAGGATATTCATTACTGCTTTTCAATCTCATACTCATCCGTGGGTTGGGCGAGGAATGACACCTTGCAAGGACATTACATATAAAGCCCTTGCGGATTACAATCTTGAAAGCATATTAAGTACAACAATCAGAATTAACTAAAAAAGGTGGTAAGTTACCACCTTTTTTGCTATACGAAGTATTCTGTTACATTGCTTACCACCGTGAACCTCGTCACCTCGTGGTAAATTTTTGTGTTCAATCCAGTCCTTACCTTCATATCAACGAAATATTCAGCCGGAACCATCTCGTTTGTGTCGATTATGAAGTAATTCTGCAGAAATGCACTCTCCAGGAGTTGGTATCCATAGACATCCACCTCACGGTTTGCGTCTTTCGTGTAAATCCTGTATTCTGCAGAATCATAGATTGCCTTCTGGTTGGAAGTGTAAGGGATTCTGAAGTCAACGTCAATTCTCCTGACATCACCTATCTTAATCTTTTCAGCGTCGTTGATGCCTGACAGGTAAGGGACGAGGTCTTGCCTCTCTCCTATGCTGTTACCTATTGACATAAATGCGTTCTTTTTAAGCACTGTGAACTCCATTTCAACATCTTCCAGTTGCTCACCATTAAGTTTGATGTTAGACCACGTGTCAACAAGAATTGTCTCATCCTCAACATCCATAAGTTTTACTGTGGCATAGTAAACGCCCTTTGTTGTCTGTTGTACCGGGTATTCCACGCCTTCAATCGTACATACTGGAAGTTCATCAAGGTTTACCAGGTCTCCACCTACATTACAATAAAGGTACAACTTGTTTTCCTTTCCACGGAAGAATTTCTGACGGTCGTCATTGATATGGACATCATAGTCAGATTCCATATAAGGTTCGAAAAAGAGGTTCGTGTGATTGGTGAAGAAACCGATGTAATATTGAGGAACCACTCCGGAAACCTCACATGCCTTGAAACTTCTCGCTGGTGTGAACACTTTGTCGTTAAGATAGTCGTATTGCTCATAATCTGGTGAGAAAGCAAGTCCGAGACCATGATTGATAAGTTCACCGGAGAGAACCTTGTTCACATAATCAGTGATGTCAAACTCGAAGTTCTCAGCACCATAATCGAAATGCTGAGTTCCAATGATGATGTCAGAGCCTTCACCGTTGAGATATTTTTTATACTGATTATAAAGGTATGTATCATTGTACACACCAGGACCGTAACCGAGAGCCGGGTCTTCATTTTCTTCGTCAAACCAAGGCTTATTGGTCTCGCCGTTGTACCAGTTACATCCACGAATGCTTATATATTTTCTACCAGAGAACCAGAACGTGTCCTCATAGTCGAATCCCTTTCCTTCATCCCAGTCTTTCGGAACGATGAAGAGGATTACATCCACAGAAGACGCTCTAATCTTGCCCTCCGGGGTTGTTACCCCAGCATAAACCTTCTGGTTGTCATTGATATTGACTGATGAACAGTTCGTGAGTTTAAGGATATGCCTTACCTTAGACGCATCTGCAATCGTCTTATCTTCAATCAGTTGCTTTATATGGTCGGTGTTGAAGTGTATCAGTGCCCTTGTGGTCTTCATTCCCATATTCAATTCAGCCACAGGGTTTAAGCCCATGTTGGCGTGCGAACCCTTCAATATCGTGCAGCATTTATCTAAGAAAGTGTGAATCTTCATGTTAAAAGTTCATTTACTATAAATATCTTACGGGATTAAAAATGGAGTACCTAGTGAAAAAGTTGGGTCGGTCGGAAATTTTATAGTTGGTTTGATATTTATAGTAGAAGCAAGTTAGAGTTGGCCAACCGAAACAAGCGGAACAATAACAAGCTTAAAGAAAGGATAAATGGCGAAGAAAAAAACCATTCCGGTAGAGGAGCCGGTCCCTGGAATGCAGGACTACAGCATTCCAAAGGAAAAAGCCCTCAGCTTCAAGATTAAATTGAAGTGCAAAAGTGCAAAACAAAAAGAGTTCTTTAACATATTAAAAGATAGGGATAAAGAAATTGTTTTTGGCGTTGGTAGTGCTGGTGCTGGAAAAACCTATGTTGCAATGAGCGAGGCACTTACGGAACTCAGAGACGGTCTTTGTGATAAAATCATTTTCGTAACCCCCACCACGGAAGCAGGAAGTGCCGCAACAAGAATTGGCCTTCTCCCTGGTACGGCTGAAGAGAAAGTGGCTCCCTACATGGAAAACATGCGGGATACTATCACAAAGATTCTGAGGACCGGTGGGAACTATAATCCAGAAGACACTGCAAAATACCTGTTAAAGGAGGGCAGAGTCGAGGTTAAGTTGATGAACTACGCCAGAGGAACAACCTATGAGAACTCGGTTGTCATTATCGATGAAGGTGAAAATTTCAGTAAGAGCGAAATGCTGCTTCTATTGACGAGAATCGGTGAAAACACAAGATATTTCATCCTCGGAAGCGAACAGCAGTGCGACCGAAAAGATATAAAACTTGAAGGAAAGTCCGGCATGATGTATGCACTCGAAAGACTTTCAGTGTTGGATGAGGTTGGAAGTATTGAATTTACTGATGATGATGTTGTTAGGAATCCGTTAATTGGGAAGATACTAAAACTTTGGGATTAAAAACTTTTGGTTGAAGAAAGAATGAAAACCACAGAGTAACACATTGACTCTGATGCTTTTTTACAAAGCGACGAGCCTGCAATAATATTTTTTTGGTAAAATCTTGATTTTTCAAGGTCTGAGCCTATGTGGAAAGGGGGAGCTTCGGCTTCCCCTTTTAGTTTATACCCGTATTTGACTTTTTAAGGAAAATCATTATATTGATAGTAAACTGTTAAATACTATGGCTAAAAGATTGAATGTTGAAAAAAAGATTGAAAACACCGTATTCAAAACGAAAATTGGGACTGTAAACAGGCTCAACCCAACCTCCCTCTATGTTACAGGTAAGGCGTATATAAGCCCAATGGAGGCTGACATTGATTACGAAGATAAGGTGGAAGGTCTCAAATACGATTTGAACGCTATTTTCAAGCGTTTTGCGAGGTCCAATGACTTCGTCAATAGAACTTGTATAACGACGTTAGAAGTGCCCTCAAATGGCTTAAAATACGCTAAAAACTCGTATATTTGGTTCATGGTGTTCTTTTCTCAAAACCCAGCAAACCCTTTATGCAAGAACTTCTCAAAAATCAAGGAAGTGATGTCCCCTGGGGTTACCGAATGTCTTGATGAATTCAAGGAAAAGGTTTACGAACGTGGGTTCACCATTCACGAAAAACGCAAGCCATAAACTATTTATAGTAAAATATACCGATGGAACAAGAGTTTTTCATAAATAAGGGAAGCATACTGCCGTCACTCAGGATGGAGGTAATCAACGATGGCAGATATTCTTTCTGGAAGTTTCACGAGGCTATTCAGAATGCCACAGTAACGTTCTCAATGAGGAATGTGGACACTGACATCCTGAAAATATCCAAAGCCCCGTGCGAGATAGTACAGTCTGAAGATGGAGGCTGTGAGGAAAAGTATATACTCCAGTATAAATGGAAAGCCAGAGACACGAAGGAAACCGGTAAATATAAAGGGTGGTTTGAAATTAAGTTTGGTGATGACATTTATCAATATGGTGTTGAGTACCCTTCAGGGCTGCTCATCGCACCTATTTCAGAAGACTTGTATATTTATATAAAGTAAAAAACAAACATAGCTATGAAAGAGAATTTGAGAACGAGGAACTTTTGGCATTACAGGTTTAATGGAAAGTTCGAGGGATTCAACGAGCAGGCTTGCTTCAAGTTTTTCCCACTCCCAGACCATTTGAAGATTAAACATCAGAGAGATAAGTACAACACAGCACTTTCCGCTCCTGATTTCTTCAATTGCGGTTGCTAAAAAACAAAACCCAGAGATTTAGGTCTCTGGGTTTTTTGTTTACCATCTCTTCTTGTTCATTCCTTTCGGGTCTACCTTTGACAGGTCTATTTTGCCCAATACTTTCAAACCTCCGTTCTTTTCACGTTCTGCTTCCTCTGCATTTCTGTCGATTGTGTCATTATGCATTATAGCACGTGGAAGTGTACCATATCCAAGAGATGTTGCTATTTCTTCAGCCTCCTCATCAACATCATCAGGTGCGCCTTCCTTTACAGCAATTGAATAGTTGAACCACACATCTGCCATATCATATTCACCATTAAACCATCCGTTGTTGGTTACAATGACATCAGCACCACCACGGATGATTTCGAAATAGTCACCTTCGAAGTAGTCGTTCAAAATTCTTATCATTGCATTTGCAGCCGAAAGCGTTGTCAAATTGTTCACAGGCTTTTCATTATACCCAAAACTATCGTTATTCAAAACCATGTATAAAGGATGAAGTTTTACGATAAGTTTGTCAATGTCCGAATACTCGTCAGCCCTTGATTTATCGAACTTGTTAATTATATGAGGAAGTTTCTCCCCATTCATTTCATTGAGGACTCTTTTGACAGACTCCTTTATCATATTCTTAACTTTCTCTTCGCTAAGTTTAATTACTTTTTTCATATGTTTTGTTTTTTTTTATTCATTATACACTTGGTGCCATCATTGATTTGGCATCTTCCTTGAATTTGTCTGATGTAGGGACTGAAATCTTAACTCCGTTCCATTTTCCGCTTCTTATGTTACGGGGCACGAGTATATCAATCTTATGCATACCAGCAAACCTTTTGTTCATCGTATCCTGTATCTGCCAAGGTCCGTCCCATTTTCCGGTTCCTTCAATATACACAACGTCACCATATTTCAAGCCAAGTTCTTTCATATATGTTCTTTCCATGGCAATAACTCGCTGGGAAAGGACATTATTCAAGTTTAATTTGAACATGGAAGCAGTATGTACGACATCTTTGTTACATTGTCCAGGTACTGCGTTATATACGGTTGCAAGGGCATCTTTTGACACCTCTTCCCAGGCTTCCGGATTCTTTTCCCAGGAGCCGGTCTCAGAATTAAAGTTGCAAGCCTTTCTGTCTTCTATTCTCTGTTCTATCTTTGCCGCATCTTCAAGTACCTTTGCTTGTTCCCTCGTCAATCCAAACATAAGAACTATGTTCATGATAATGCTTGCAGTAAGCAAGCCTTTCATTCCAAGTTTCTTTACCGCAGCAACAATCTCACTGAAGGACATGCCCTTATGGAATATGGATTCCATGAGGTCTATCTCATCAATGGGATCCGAATTACAATCTACTCCGGTAAACGTACCAAGGAGGGGCAGGATATCATGGTGTTCCGAAAGTATATTCTGAAGGAGCTGACCTTCGAGGAAATGGTGCGTCTCCATACGATCCCGGAGGGGGCTCCGGCTTTGTTCCGGCATATGGTCCGGGCCGGGTTTAATGTCCTGTTCGCAGGGCAGGTGCGAAGCGGCAAGACCACCTTTCTTCAGACCTGGCAGAAGTATGAGGATCCCAGTCTGGAGGGGCTGGCCATCGCCACGGATCCGGAGACGCCCTGGCATGAGCTGATGCCGGAGGCTCCCATCATGCAGCTTGTCTGTGACGGGGAGGAGCTGGCAGAGGTGGTGAAATCCCTCCTGCGGGGAGACAATGATTATGTTCTTCTGGAGGAGATGCGGGACGGCCCGGCGTTTCGGCTGGCCCTTGATATCACCAGCACTGGCACCATGCGGAGCAAAGCCACCATACACGATAACGATGCTCTGAATATTCCTTATAAAATGGCGGCGCGGATCCGGGAAACCTACGGTGGGGACCTGAAGGAACTCATCGGTCAGGTCTACCGGAATTTCGATTATATTCTGGAGTTCTCCCAGCACCCGGAAAACCGCGCCAGGAAGATCATGACCGGGATCCTGGAGCTGAGCTATGACATGGCCCGGGACCAGGTGACTGCAGCCCGGATCTGTCAGTACGACCAGGGACAGGACCGGTGGCGCTGGAATCCATGGATCAGCGAAGATAAGTACCGTAAGGCAGGCTGGTTCCCGGAGGCGCTGCAGGGAATGGAGCGGTGCCTGAGAGATCTGGCGGACGCATCGCCTCTGATGGGGGCGGAGCCGCTACACCCGGCCTATTACAAAGGAGGGGACCAGCGATGAGTGT
>ODAI012023032.1_pt1 | contig 17764 bp, 37 predicted proteins | sample 1539321 | NCBI WGS metagenome assembly ODAI01 (sample SAMN02144231, study PRJEB22623) | gut metagenome | biome: sheep rumen | host: Ovis aries | place: New Zealand | reverse complement strand
GTTGATGCAAAAATTGGAAGTGTTACAACTTGGATTCCAGATGAGAATATAATAAAAGATCTTTATTAAAATAAAATTATAAGATATATATAATATGGAAAAAGATGATTTATTAGGAGGTCTTGGTTCTATGCCGAAGGTAGATCCAAGAAATTATGAGACAATTAAATGTAGTCATTGCGGTGGTATTGTATTTGATTCTAAATATGTGCTTAAACGAGTATCTGGTATGGAAATCGGACAAGGTGCTAAATCAATGATGGTTCCATTGAATGTATTAGTATGTGCTGGTTGTGGAAAAATTCTTGATGATGATATTAAAGGATATAAATTAGAGAAAGATTTAGAAACTAAAAATAATAATAGTAATTTGATTGTTTGATGATACATGAGATTATATTACCAAATAGAGATGGTGCTAATTTGAAGTTGGTTTCTCAAGATGGAAAATGTTGGGGATTTCAAGTAGATGAATCACATAAATATGTATTAGAATATATGCGGATAGCTTATGAAAATGATAATAAGACTATTTATTTTATAGATCCATCTGGAGGTCCTATGATTATTAGAAATCACTATTTATTTGATACACATTATTTTGTAGATGCTATTATTTTTAATGATAATGATAAACTACAATTATTTTTATCTGAAAAATAATTATATATAGTTTGAATTTTTCTTTAATTATTTCTATATTTAAATATAATTTAAAAAATATCTGAATATGGAAATAATTGGACTTATATTCTTGGTGGTCATCTTATTTATTCTTGGTGGAATATGTGGATGGGTTTTGAAAGCTATTGGATATGTAATTGAATTTCTATTTAATGGTTGTCTTAATTCATTAGGTTGCTTGTTTTGGGGAGGAATGATCTTACTTTTATTGTTAGGTTTAATGATGTAAAATATAAGTATTATGATTATTTGTAATATCCATTGGATTGATCAAGATGGTCAAGATCAATATTATGAAGCTTATTCTGTAAGAGAAGCTAAACAAGTGATGAAGCAACACCCAGGTTCAACTGGTTCAAAAATCAAAGTATATTCAGATGGAGAATGGGTAAATTGTGGACCAATTACTTTTAAAGGATCCAATAAATCTTTTATTGCTAATAGTCCACGAAATATGAAAAAAAGTAATTATTGATGAACATTATGAATGCAAAGAAAAGAAAAGAAATAAATATGATTGAAGCATTTAGAGTTTTAGATGCTTTGTTTTTAGAGAATTGTTGGGATCCAGTTGTGACTGCATTAATGACAGATACCCAATGTTATAATAGATTAGTCAAGGGAATTGATAAATATTTCAAGACTAACAAGAATTTGATTTATTGGAATTCGAAGTCATATCAAGAAGGAATTACTGAAAACAAAGAAATTATTCCAATGATGCAACATTATAATTTCAATAAGTATAAAGAAGAAAATGAGCAGAATCTGTAAAACACCATAACTCAAGAAACCGATGAATTCTTATTTATTTAAGTTTTCATCGGTTTTAAATTAAATTTAAACAATATCTATATTTAAATATGATTAAACGAGTGATAATTGGAGATCCACATGGTCGGTGGAATTCTTTTAAGAAAATATATGATAAAGAACAACCAGAAGAAGTGATTGTTCTTGGTGATTATTTTGACTCTTTCATAATTGATGCATATGAGCAAAGGGATAACTATGAGAATATTGTGAATCTTCGTAAAGAGCATCTTGATAAATATGGACGTGGATTCTATATGCTTATCGGTAATCATGATATGCATTATATAGATGAAGTGTTTGGTAGATGTTCTGGTTGGAATCCATTAACAGCATCATTAGCTGGATATCCATTATGTAGAGATTTAGATAAAGAAATCCTCCAAATTTGCTTTATTGATGAGGTTAATAAAACTATATATTCACATGCTGGTGTATCAATGCCTTGGTTTAATGATTGGATTAAGTCTAAGTCATTATCAGATATAAATACAATTGAATTCAAAGCATTTCGATTCACATATAAGAATGGTGGTGATTATTATGGAAGTTCTGTATATAATTCACCTTTGTGGATTCGTCCAGAAGGATTAAGAGATCATGAATATACTAAATGGGATGGAAATAATGGAATTGTATGGTCACAAGTATTTGGTCATACAGAACCTAGTGCTCCATATCATTGGAATAATTGTGGTGCAGATTTTTATGGAATTGATTGTATTAATCGTGCTTATTTAGTTGAAATATTAGATGAATCAACTCAAAAAATCATATCAAGAAAAATCGTTGAAATTTAATGATATAACCTATAAGAAAATTTCAATTCTAAGTTTACTAGGACGCCGCCTGGTAAACTTTTTTATTAAGAGTATAAAAACTATTACAGATAAAAAATATAAATCATCCTAGGACAATTCTACGTATTTATTTTGAATGATTTTTTTAATTATATTTAAATTTTTTGAATTTTGAAACTATATTAATTTTGTTATTAAAATATTTCAATATGAGTACAATACATGTAAATCAAATCAATGAAGTAATGAATTGCCATAAATCAGTTTCTGAAGATCTTTATGTTGGTCTTTGTGGAACTTTATTTTGTGGTTCTGATAGATATCCAGTTGTGATTACCGAAGTTCTTTCTCCAAAGTGTGTACGAGTATCTCATCTGGAAAATTTTGATTATGAAAATAATCTAATGTCTGATGATAACGGAAATGAGTTTATCCAGAAAATGAATTCTTATATAAGAATCAATGATGAAAAAACTAAGATTGAAGGAGTTGGAAGTATTTATAAGCTTCGTAAGAATAATCGATGGATAAGAGAAGGACAAGATCTTTGGTCAACCGGTGCGGTACATTTTGGTAAAGCTGATTATTATTTGGATCCAAGTTTTTAATTATTAAATATATATAAATATGAGTATTTTAGATTATGTTTTAATTATATTAGGTTTATTAACCATTTTTGGGATAATATTTATAATGATATGGGAATTTATTGTTGTACGTATTTGTAATCATTATGTGTATCTACCACAAAATAAGATTCAATGGAAATGCGTAGAATATCAAGAGTCATCAGATAAATTTCGAAATCATGAAATTGATTATCATCTTTGTAATGTATATTATCGAATTATTCCATCTCAATTAAATTTATTTGTTCAATGGTTTGGAGAGAATATATGGGAGAGTGCTTTTGATAAATTGAAATTCAAGAATAAAGAAGAGTTTCAGGATTTTGTGAAAGATTTGATAACTTATCAAGATATTCAAGAATATTTAGGTAAAGAAAATCGAGTCTGGTATCACCCATAAAAATATTATAAATATTGTATGAAAATTATCTTTTTAGATTTTGATGGTGTTATAACAATTCCTCCAAAGTGGTATATAAATATTGATAAACTTAAAATACTTAAACGAATTATTGATGCCACTAATGCAAAAATAGTCATATCTTCATCTTGGAGATGTGGAGAACCACCATCTCTTGAATTGACTATTAACAAAATGATTGGACATCCTAAAAGATGCCTTAAAAATAAAATGCTTAATTGGTTTATAGATAATTTATATGATGTAACTCCATTATGTAGTGGTTGTAGAGGAAATGAAATAAATGCTTATTTAAGAGAACACTCAGAAATTGATAACTATGTGATTTTAGATGATGATGGTGATATGCTTGATGATCAATTATTTCATTTTGTACAAACAGATTATCAAACCGGTCTCACTTCACATGAAGAAGAATTAGCTATCAAAGTTCTAAATAATAAATATGTTTGGAATTTACTTGGATTAAATTATGAAATAAGAGATGCCTGGAGAAAAAAATGTGAAGGTGAAATAGACCGATGGAATGAAATAATTAAATATAATGATTTAATAGATAAATATGAAGAAATTTAAAGAATATATTAATGAACATCGTACAGTTGATGAGGTTAAGATATATCAAGGTAATAAAGAGATTACTCCAATACAATATGTATATGATGAAAAATCTTTAAATGATTTTATTGAATTTTATAAAGTCAATAATAAATATTTTGAAGGTAAAGTTTTAAAGATTTGCCATTTGAATAATAATAGATGGAAAACTTTAAAGGGGGAAGGTAGTTTTGAACTATATAGACCAAATGATAACTATTATACTCAAGGAAAAATGGTTTTAAGTTATCAAGAATTAGTTGAGTATTTGAATAATGGTAAATATATTTTAATTCTAATCAATCAAGAATAATGACAAATAATTTTGAAATTATTGAAACTTATATGATAAATGAGAATATACCAGTATTACATAAAGATGCTGGAGATTTATTCTTTTGTATTATGTTAGTTCGTAGAGGTAAAGATCATCCAAATCTTCCAGCTGCTAACTATACATTCAAGTCATATTATATTGATTCCATCGAGAAGCTACATAAAGTAGAATCAGAAATTATACAATGTTGTGATATGTTTGAACTTCGTGCTTATGTATCAGTTAATGTCAAGTCTAAACAAAAATTTACTCAATATTGTAATTTTAAATTTTCTCAAAATATTCTAAATAATGAATACAAGAAACCATGGGCAACTCTGGACCATGTATTTAGTAAATGCCCACCAGCAAATGACAAGACTTGGATAATTGATGTAGATAATATTAAAGAACACCCATCATGGAAAACTGATGTATTGTCAACTATTAGTCGTTGTCGTTCTAAATATCCAACACCAATTATTATGGAGATTCCTACTAAAAGTGGAGTGCATATTTTGACTAGGACTTTTCATTTACAAGAGTTCAAAGAGATTTGGGAAATGGAACATGATTCAACTTATAAAGTTCCGGATATTAAACAAGATCATATAACATTACTTTATGAGAATATTTAAATTTATTAAACGATTATATCATATGGATTGGTCAACACTTCAAAAGAATGATAAATTATATTTATTAGTTCCAATAACTAAAAATGATAATATATATTATCAATTTCAAGAATCATATGTAATTAGTCATAAAGTAAATAAAGGCATTATATATATTCGATTTAAATATACGGATTCAACAAATCACCGTCGTAGGAAAAATTTTTGGATATACACTAAAGATATCAATTCATCATATATATGTATATCTAAGAATACATGTGATCATACTCTTAAATATGGTCATATGATTGTATGTTATGATGATCCTAATACACTTAATGTAGTTTATCAAGAAATGATTGCAAAGGAAATTGATGAGACAAACAATCTTATTAATAATCAAAAACAATTTTTAAAATTTTTAGAAAATCAAAAATTTAATCGAATTGTATGATAGTATTTAAAACTGGAAATATATTTGATAGTAAATCTCAAACATTAGTCAATACAGTTAATTGTGTTGGTGTGATGGGTGCAGGATTAGCTAAGCAATTTAAACAAAGATATCCAAGAATGTTTGATGAATATAGATTAGCTTGTAAGCCAGGACAATATAGATGTCTTGAACATGGTGGAGATCTTTGGTTATATACTTATATAGATTTCTTTAAAGAAAAGAAAATATTATGTTTTGCTACTAAAGAACATTGGATGTACCCTTCAAAACTTGAATGGATAGAGAAAGGATTACAAAATTTTGTTGAAGATTATAAATATTGGAATATAACTTCTATAGCTTGGCCTAAGTTAGGTTGTACAAATGGAAAATTGAATTGGGAAAAAGATGTCAAACCACTTATGTTTAAATATCTTCAACAATTAGATATTATATGTGAAATATATGAATAATTAAATTTATGATTACATTAATAAAATTATCAGATTATACAGGAAAAGAATTAGTTCCGGTATATTATCTTACGGTTGAGAATGAATTGAAACCACCAGAAATTTGGAATCAAATCAAGAAAGCTTATAGTAATATCAAATATAATAGTGATAAAGATAATTTATTATCATTACGTAATGAATTAAAATATACATATAAATACAACATAATTTATGATATAAATAATAATCCGGTTGATTATATGTATTTAATAGAATTGGATTGGGAAGATTCTATTATATTGATTCACGCTTATCATAAAGAAAATTATAAGCAAAAAATTGAATGTTTGAATGATAGGTTGATTACCCACCCAGAAAAAAATGAAGGAAATTGTATTGATGATTTTATCAAACGCGGGGTAGAAAGTCGATTGGATATTATTAATGAATTAGTAATATCAATTAAGAATAGATTACCAGAAAGACAATCATCTATTCAATATCATGATACGTGGTGTTATGAAAAAGATTTTACCCAAATATCTTTAATAAAAAAAGAAGCAGAAAAAATTGTTGCAAATTGTAATAAGCAACTTGAACGAATAAGTGATAAATATACTAAATTAGCTTATTGAAAAATTAAATTTTAACATAGATTATATCTATATATAATATAATAATTAACAATATTTAATATTAATTTTAAAAAGGAATGTAATATGAAATTTGAATATTTTAACCCTAATCCGAATGCTAGGGTATTTAAGTCGGGAAAGCCAAAATCATGGAATATGAAAGATAGTGTAGTACGAGCTATTTGTAAAGTAACGGATAAAATGTGGATTGATATTTATCGAGAATTAGATGAGCTTGCTCAGGAAAACTATAGTATGTTAGATGAGAAAAATATATCAAATGAGTTACTTTGTACTAAATATCAATTATCTTATGTAACTTTAGGTAAACCAACAACCGGTCAAAAACGTCCAACCGTTAAAGAGTTTGCAGAAAGTCATAATACCGGTACATTCATTCTATATTTGAGAGATTATTATGTAGCAGTCATTGATGGAGTTGTCTATAATACAGATGAGTCTATTGCTGATGCTTCTATATATTCATATTGGACAAAATAGAAATTAGATGATAGCTAAAAGGATAATTTGGGGATTGATAATAATAAGCATAATTTGTGGATTTATCGGTTTATTATTCGGAGTAATTTGGTTAATTCTAAATTATCCAACATTGATTTTGATTTTGTCTATAGGTTTTGGATTATATTTATTGTATGAAGATATATTTATGAATAATTATGATTTGTAAAAATATTAACACAGGATTTCTATATAATTATTCATTCATTGAAAATGGTATGGTACTTTTAGAGAATCCGCATCTTAAGGACTATCCAATATCAATGACAGTTAAGTATGAAGACTGGTGTAATGATTATTATATTATAGATAAATGGAATAGTTTATAAAATATTAATTCATAAAATCCTATTTTATATATGATAAATATATTGATTTCATATATATAGATGGATAATACTTTAGTTATTAATTTAATTGGTGGTCCTTGTTCTGGTAAATCAACTATTGCCGCTGAATTATTTGCCAGATTGAAGAAAATGGGGATTAAGTGTGAATTGTGTACTGAATATATAAAGGATAGGATTTATGAAGAAAATAAAACTATTTCTAAAAATCAAATAGCAATATTTGGTATGGAGCATTATGGATTAATGGTTAAATTAGGAAAAGTTGAAGTTATTATTCATGATGGATCTTTATTAAACAATATTCAATATAATTATGAGAATAATGAAGCATTTAATAATTTGATTATTAATGAATATTTTAAATTCAATAATTTGGATTTCTTTATTAAACGTGGAAATATTGAATTTGAGAATTATGGAAGAATTCATACATATGAGCAATCTTTAAAAATTGATGAAGAAATTAAATCATGTTATCATCAATATGGTGCCAAGTTTATTGAGGTAGAATCTAGAGATGCGGTTGATAAGATTATTCCAATTGTATTAAAAACATTAAATACCAATAATGGAGATTAAAGATTGTCGAAGTAAATATTGTCCAAATCAAGAATATCAATGTTATGAAGATGATGATGAGCATATTCATATTTTTAAAGAATTAAATTCAGAGAATAAATTTCATGTGATTATTACTAAAAGTATGTTTAACAAGTTATTTGAAATAATATGAATTATATTATTAGATTAGATTGTATTAATGAAAATAATCCATATAAGTTAAAGTATGGACAACAAGTATGGGTTTCAGAGGTATTTGGTATAGAAAATAAATATGCTAAGGAACAATCCAAAGCATATAAATTTATTTCAATTAAAAGAGTTCAAAGTATTATTGAACATATTTCTAAAAATCATATTTTCAAACCAATTATATTAAAAACATATTAACTAAATTTTAATAAACGATTTTTATCTGATTGTTTGATTTGTTCATATAGTTCATATTCTTGTGGAGATAAAAATTGTCGTATATTATTTGATCCTATTGAACCATATTGTGGATTAGTTTGATGATTTTTAATATAATTATCTAAATATGTAAAAATATTTACCATAATTATTTATTAATATATATATATATTTAATCCATATCATCACCATATAAGGGCTTACCATCCCATAGGTGAACATATACATCATCAATAACAACACCACCATATTTTCGAATTCTACCGGTCAATAGTTTACCAGATAATGGGGCATTTTCATCTGCAACTTCTTCCCATTGTCCATTTCTATGGCCCGATACAATTTTTCCTTTCATTTGCTGAACCGTAAAAGATTTAGCGGTTCTTTTGATTATTTTATAGAATCGTGGTAAACTCATCGAATAACCGGTGGTTCCAGCAAGTATATCTCCAATTTTCCAAAATGAAGGATCATTAGGGTCTTTCTTTGGTTGATCTTTATGAATAATACTTTTACCAATTATAAGTTTTTCAATTATGATATCTTTAAGTGACTTCATTAGTTAAGTTATTATATTTTTTTATCCCAATATGCCATTTTCCACAGACTTTACATATATATGCAGTATATTTATACATTTTATGTTTCTTTATAAATGATAAAGCATCTTGTTCTGTTTCAAATTTTTGTTTTGGTTTCCATTCACCATTTTTCTTTGAATAATGTTCTCTTTTAATAATATGCTTATTACAATCTGAACGTGGTTTATTAATCAAAATATCTCAAAGAATTATATTTATTATATTATTTAAAATGGTATTTTATTATAACTATCTAAATAATAATATTTTAAATCATCAATTAATTCATCATTATTTTTTTCTATAAAATTTGATAAATAATTAATATTCACATTTAATCTTTCAGATAAGTTCTCCATTGTTCCTTGAAAATAATCAAGTAATTCTAATAACTTATTATCAAAATATTTTAAAAATTCAAATCTATTATTTTTTTCATTTTTATATTGGTCCTTTTGCATAATCCAATTTTGTAATAATTGTAATAGATTTTTATATAAGACAGAATCATTCCCATAATGTTTATGAATGATATTCTTACCAACTACAAGTTTTTCATTGATATAATTATTTATGGTTTTCATTTTTTATTTATAATATTTTTTGAATTATTTGAAATACATCTGGTACCCATTTATGGTTTTTCTTTTCTGATTTTTCATTAAACCATTCATAATTTGAATGTTCTTTTGATAATTTGACATTAACATTAGATTCTAATGTTGTAATATAGTAGTAACAAATTGAATTATCATTATCATGTTTTATTTTATCATATTCTTTTAGTTTATAAGATTCATTCCAAGATAATTCTATTCCTGTTTCTTCTTTTAATTCTCTGATTGCCGCTTCTTTTGGACTTTTATCTTTTGGATCAACATGGCCACCAGGGAATCCCCACATTCCTTTCCATTGTTTTAGATAATTAGCTCTTTTTAATATAAGAACTTTATCTTCATCAGGATTTAATAAAATAATATTTGCATATAAAGTAGGTTCTTCATTTTTAGTTTCTAATGATTCTTGTATAACAATTTTTTCCTTATTTAATAATTCAATATCTTCTTGTAATTCCCAATATTTACCATTTAAATAAACAATCATTGGTTTAATTCGTATATTCTTAATAAATAAGTTTTTAACTCCAAGTGCAGATAACCTTAAAACCGGTTTATTTGTTTTATCATACATAATATAAACATCTTCATCCCAAGAATTTTTTCCAGTTTCAATAAGATAAATAGATATTTTAGTATTATTTTGTGAAATGACATTAATAGTAAATGGTAATTTGATTATTACATTATGATTAAGTTCATCATTAAAAACATATTTTTTATAATGAATAATATTTTTACCAATTACAAGTTTTTCATTTATATAATAATTTAAATTTTTCATCTTAATGTGTAATATTGTATAAATTTAAATAATGAGTAAAATGTGCTAATATTTGTTGTTTAGTATCTCCTGACCATAAAGATATGGCATAATATTTTTCGCGTTTCCATGCATCATAAATATATACATCAATTTGATTTTCAGTATCTTTAAATGGTTTAGTTTCAATAATTTTATTTTTCAAGCCTTGAATTAACTCATCCCACTCTAAAACAATAGCTTCTAAGAATTTTCCAAGTAATGTATCTCTAGAATATTTTCTATTTATAATTGAATTAACTGATTTATTTTCTTTTTTAAATTTAATCATATTAGAAAATGATGACTTATGTTGTGCAATACTCATTATTTGAAAATATGCATCTGCTACCCATGATAATTCCATTTCTGAAACATCTTTAGGAGGAATTTTTTCTTTCTTATGAATTATATTCTTACCAATCACAAGTTTCTCTGTTATATAATTATCTAAGTTTTTCATCCTACATACCAACTCGGTTTATTTTTTAAAGAATCACAACCTAAAAACATTCCAGTCATATTTTCAACTTTAGAGATATCCCAATTACTTAAGTCAGAATTGAATTTTTTACAATTATAAAACATAAATTTTATATTTTTACAATTAAAAACATCCCAGTTACTCAAATCAGAATTAAAGTTTTTACATTCATAAAACATATTCTCCATATCAGTAACATTAGACACATCCCAATGACTTAAATCAGAATTAAAATTAGAACAATAATAAAACATATTATACATATGTTTTACTTTAGATACATCCCATTGACTTAAATCAGAATTAAAGTTAGTACACCCATTAAATATAGCATTCATATTTCCAACATTAGAGACATTCCATTTACTTAAATCTGAATTAAAATGATAACAATTAAAAAACATAAATCTCATATCTTTAACATTAGATATATCCCATTTACTTAAATCAACATTCAGATTTTTACATTCATAAAACATAGAACTCATAAGTGTAACATTACTTACATTCCATTTATCAATTTTAATATCATGTGGGTCTAAACCATAAAATAACTCAGACATATCTATTATTTCACTAACATCTAAATCATTTAAGTTTGCATTTTTATTTTCATTTAAACGCTCTTCTAATATTGTCCTAAGTTCTTCTTTAGTTGAAACTTTGATTTTCTTATGGATTATATTCTTACCAATAACAAGTTTCTCGGTTATATAACTATCTAAATTTTTCATCCTACATACCAACTTGGTTTATTTTTTAAAGAATCACAACTTAAAAACATTCCAATCATATTTTTAACTTTAGATATATTCCAATGATTTAAATCAGAATTAAAATTTATACAATTAGCAAACATACCATTCATATCTTCAACATTAGATACATTCCATTTACTTAAATCAGAATTAAAATTGTAACATTTATTAAACATATTTCTCATATCTGTAACATTAGATACATCCCAATGACTCAAATCAGAATTGAATTTTTCACAATGATAAAACATATTACTCATATATCTAACTTTAGACACATCCCATTTACTTAAATCCGAATTAAAGTTTTTACATAGATAAAACATATAGCCCATATCTTTAACATTAGACACATCCCAATTACTTAAATCTGAATTAAAGTTTGCACATTTGATAAATATACCTCGCATATTTATCACTTTAGAAACATTCCATTTATCAATTTTAATATTATATGGATCTAAATTTTCAAATAACCATGACATATCTGTTATTTCACTAACATCTAAATCATTAAAGTTGGCATTTTTGTCTTCTTTTAAACGTTCTTCTAATATTGACCTAAGTTCTTCTTTAGTTGAAACTTTAATTTTCTTATGAATTATATTATTACCAATCACAAGTTTCTCTGTTATATAACTATCTAAATTTTTCATTTTTAATACCAACTTGGTTTATTTTTTAAAGAATTACATCCTCTAAACATAGAATCCATATCTTTAACATTAGACACATCCCATTTACTTAAGTCAGAGTTAAATTTTTCACAATTATAAAACATATAGCCCATATCTTTAACATTAGACACATCCCATTTACTTAAATTAGAATTAAATCTATTACATTCATAAAACATTTCATTCATATTTTGAACTTTAGACACATCCCATTTACTTAAGTCAGAATTAAAATTTTCACAAAATTGAAACATATAACCCATATTTTTAACATTAGATACATCCCATTTGTCAATCTTAATATTATGTGGATCTAAATCTTCAAATAAACCACATGAGTCATATCCCATATCAGTTATTTCACTAACATCTAAATCATTAAAGTCGGCATTTTTATCTTCTGCTAATCTTTCTTCTAATATTGCCCTAAGCTCATCCCTTGTCGAAACTTTGATTTTCTTATGAATTATATTCTTACCAATCACAAGTTTTTCAGTAATATAACTATCTAAGTTTTTCATTCCTTATACCAACTTGGTTTATTTTTTAAAGAATTACAATATTCAAACATCCAGCGCATATCTTCAACGTTTGATACATCCCATTTGCTTAAATCACAATTAAATTTTTTACAACCATAAAACATGTATCTCATATCTTCAACGTTAGATACATCCCAATTATTTATATCTGAATTAAAATTTGCACATCCATAAAACATACCACACATATTTTCAACTTTAGATACATTCCATAATGATATATCAATATTATGTGGATCTAAATCTTCAAGTAAACCTACATTTTTACTATCAACCCCCATATCAGTTATTTGGCTAACATCAATATCATTTAAATCAGCATTTTTATCTTCTGCTAATCTTTCTTCTAATATTGCCCTAAGCTCATCCCTTGTTGAAACTTTGATTTTCTTATGAATTATATTTTTACCAATCACAAGTTTCTCTGTTATATAACTATCTAATGTTTTCATAAATATTTTATATTATTTTTGATATATTTAAAAATAAAATTAATATTCAATTCTTTAAAAAATTAAAGTAATTTTAAATATTGTATAAAAAATGACTATATTGATTTGTAAATCAAAAAAATAGAATATATGATTAATTGTACTAATTTTATCCATTACAACCCAAATCCTGAGTTTAAAAATGCTAATAAACGTTGGCATCGTGGTGATTGTGTTATTCGTGCTATTTGTAAAGCCACTGGGCTTCCTTGGGAAGATGTATTTATGAAAATGTGCATGGCTGCTATGAAAGTTCATGATATGCCTAATTGCAGAATTGGTGAAGAAGCCGGACTTAAATCTCTTGGGTTTGTAAAGGGTTCTAGTTTGAAACCAGAACGAGGTCAAAGATGGCCGGTGGTTGCCGATATGGCACGTGCTTATCCGAATCAAACTATTCTTTGTTCTTGTTGTGGACATATGGTTTGTTGTAAAGGTGGTCATTTTTATGATACTTGGAATTGTGGTGGAATGACTGTTAGATCTTATTGGGTTTATTATGGAAAATAATTAAATATTATAAAATATAAAAATGAATAATAAAATTGTATTTTGGATTTTGTGGTGTTTAGTATTCATTCAATTTGGGTTATTGTTTAAAATACATAACCAAAATGATCAATTAAACAAAATAGAAGTTCAATTAGATTCTATTCAAAAGGAAATAATATTAACAAATCAATTTTTGTATGATTAACAATAAAGAAAAATTAGAATTATATAATAAAGCTAAAGAAGCATATTATAATGGTCAGGAAATTATGACCGACTATGAATTTGACCAACTAGAGAAAGAGCTTGGACTTGAGAATAAATCAGAAGTTGGTGCAAAGCATAATCCTTCTTATACGGTTAAGCATCCTTTCATCATGGGATCTATTTCTAAGGTGCAGATTCATAAAGATAAGGAAGGAAATATAGACTGGAAAAAGTATTTTAATGAAGCCCGTAAGTTTTTTGGAAATAATCCTTTGATTATTACTCCAAAGTATGATGGATGTTCATTTGAAGTAGATATTTTTGATAATCATATTCAATCAATTTCTTCAAGAGGTGATGGTTCTTGGGGTAAAGATTTGATTCAGCATTTAGCAATCTTTATTCCTGATAAGTATGTACACCTAGGAGGCCATTACACTTTACGTGGAGAAGTACTTATTAAGAAGGATATTTTTAAAAAGAAATATGCTGAACAATTTACTAATCCTCGGTCATTTGTTTCTGGTGTTCTTAATCGTGATTATGATCAATTCGATAAAGAATTTCAAGAGATGCTCATGGATCTTTCAATCGTCATTTATGATTATCGTAGATTTGATGAATTCTATAATGGTTGGGTAGATTATGATTGGACAAAGCTTCCTGATTCTGATGTACTCCCTAAACGATATTGGACACCTACTCTTGATAATGAGAAAGATTTTGAGTGGTATTATAATGATATGAATCAGTATCGTCATGAATCTTGTGAGTATGCACTTGATGGAATTGTCATTAAGCCACAAGCACAATTCCGAGATAATAATACTACAGAGCGTCGCCCTAAAGATTGTGTAGCTATCAAATTTATTCCAATGCTTCAAGAAACTGAAGTAATAAATATTACATGGCAACTTGGTAAAACTTATGAATATACTCCTATTATTTGGGTAAAGCCTGTTGAAATGGATGGTCGTATGGTACAGAAATGTTCTGGACATAATATTGGATATCTTCGTGAAAAGGGAATTACTATTGGAGCAAAGATTATCATGAGCTTGGCTGGTGATATTATTCCATTCATGTATAAAGTTACTCAAGAGAATCCAGATGGGGAAATTCCGATGCCAACAGATTATGATTATTATGAAGATGATATTCATTTGATGGCTATCATGAGTATGGATGATAAGATTAGAGTACAATTCTTGTCTTCCGTAGCTACATTGAATATTCCAACAATTGGTCCCGCCGCCGCTAAAGAAATTTGGAATTATCTTTCATCAGTAGATATGATGACTGCTGAATTTTTTGATGAAGAAGTTAAAGAACCACCATTTAATATTTTGTTGGTTTCTTCTAATGATATTTATTTTGCTATTGGAGCCGGAAAAGCTGGACAAAATGCTAAGAAATCTTATGAGAAATTACTTGAGAATCTCACTTTGAATGATATTATTAAATCTTGTAATTTTCCATTCTGTGGTGATAAAGTTACTGAACAAGTTGTAAATTATTTCATGGGTAGTCAAGTGGATTGGTCACATTTGGCAACTGAAGGATATTCTTGGGTTTATGATCAAGAATCATGGCAATATAAGCAAGTTGAACAAATCTTAAATCATCTTGGTAAGAACTTTGATGATTTTAAAGTTCAACATGAGGAATCTAAAAAAATCACTTCAGATCAAATTCCTGTGATTTTGACCGGAGAACCTAATAATTATAAAAGTAAGGGTGAATTCTTGAAACTTAATCCCCAATATCGAATGACAGGATCTTGGAAGGAGGTTCAAATAGTATTTACTAATTCACTTGAAAGTAATACTGGTAAAATGAAAAAAGCTAGAGAGAAAAATATTAAAATCGAATTATATTAATAAAGAGAAAGAGGTAACTAAAAATTACCTCTTTTTTTTAAATATTGTTTATAAATTAACTATATTAATTCGAATTTAAAATATTACATTAAAATGGAAAAAGAAGTATATTTTGTGATTGAGTGTCGTTATGAGATTTTTACAAAACAAGGTAAAGATTTTACTAAATGGTTTGTATATGATTCAACCAAACGTACAAAGGATGAATCAGAAACTCATATTAAAGAAATTAAAAAGAATTTTGGGTTTATTGATACAAAGACAAAACTTAAGCATGAATATCGTATTTTGCCATATACTGAATATGTAAATCGTATTGAAAATTTGAAAGATAAAGTAAAAGTTCTTGAGAAAAACCAGAAAGAATATTTTAAGTCGGATGAATATAAAGAACTTTGTCGTAAGAAAAGAATCTCAGCTAAAGAACGTAAAGAAAATCAAAAAAAATATTTAGAAGAACATAACATAAATATTGATGAATAAACTATATTAATTTTATGAAAGAAGATACTTATTTACAATCATCATATACTGGAAATGTATATAAAGTAATGGATAAATATCTATTACAAATGTCACCATGGAAAGATGGTGATAATCGGCGTGTTTATGAATATAATGATGAAGACATGACTATCATTACTTATCAAAATGCTTGTATGATTGTAAATAAGCAATTTTCTGAAACCGATGAAGAATGGGAACATAATGGAAAACGATATAAAGCACGTGCTATCATTAATAGAACTACTGATGAACATGCGGCTATGCTATCAATGCTTCCTTCACATTATATTAAAGAATCAGTAACAACCCTCAAAACATTGCCTGATGAAAATTCTATAAGTATTAGTGATGCACATGGAAATGAATTTAAGATGGTCAAACATAAAGGAAAAATTTATTTCTGTTTAATTGTTAATGAATTTCTTCCTAAAGTATCTTTATATAATACATTTGGTCAATTTTGTCAAATGGTAAATATTAAAAATGTCAAACCAATATTTAATGAAACCGATAAAAAATATATATAATCATATAAAATAAATTATGAAAATAAAAGATAAGATTATTAAGCTAATTGATATTAGACCCGGAAAATGGCCAAATTATTATGATGATTGTGATGCTAAAGAATATCATGAATATTTTATTAAAGGCACTAATATCAAACTTGGTTTTAGATATATAGATGGAGAAACTAATGAAGAGAATTTTTATTGCATAGTTTGTGATGGATATGATAATATGGATTCTTATGATTCTGAAGCAGAACTATTTGAGCATTTTGAATGGATGTTAATGAATAAAGAATTAATTTGGAGATATTATGAATAAAATTACGAATAAAATATGAGAATAACAGATAATTATATATTTTTTTATAAAGATTGGCCAAGTAATTTTCAAAGGACAAAAATTTTTGTTAAGATAAATGGTAAGCAACATATTTTTACTTCAACTGAACAAGCTTTTATGTATGAAAAAGCAATATTCTTTGATAATTATGAAATAGCTAATCTTATATATCATAATGACAATCCAAATGAATGCCGTAAATTGGGTCGGCAAGTTCATGGATATAGTGATGATGAATGGTCAACTGTGCGTTATGAAATATTCTATAAATACAATCTATTGAAATATACTCAAGATAAAAAGCTTCAAGAAAAATTATTAGATCCTAAATTTGATAATAAAATATTTGTAGAAGCTTCTCCAATTGACAAGATATGGGGTATAGGAATTTCTGAAAATAATGATCCAGAATATAAAGAAGATACATGGGGAAGAAATTTCTTAGGAAAAATACTTACAAATATTCGTGCACGGATTAAACAAAATAAAATAAATGATGTAGATTGGAATATATATTCTTATGATGGAAAAGATAAATATGATTTAATTTAGAAATATTACGAATAATTAAACATCTTGATTAATATATAAAAACATGAAAAATTTTATAGATAAATTATTAGC
>ODAI013501360.1_pt1 | contig 17765 bp, 17 predicted proteins | sample 1539321 | NCBI WGS metagenome assembly ODAI01 (sample SAMN02144231, study PRJEB22623) | gut metagenome | biome: sheep rumen | host: Ovis aries | place: New Zealand | reverse complement strand
TTTGAAAATCCTTGCGGTCCAAACCACACAAATACGCATTTTCTGTAGTGTTTGCCATATTGTTAATGTTTTAAGTTACTAAATCTATCTGCAAAGTAACCTAAAAAAAACGAGAATGACGAAAGAAACGTGGAAAAAAACGTTTACGGAGTGTTAAAAACAACTAAAGACATTTCTTCAGGAAGTCGCCAACGACATAGGAACTGCCTCCGATGAACACAAAACTATTGCGCGAAGCAGCTCGCATGGCAGCGCTATATGCTTCATGCACAGTGGGGTAGGACTCTCCCTGCAGTCCGTGTTTGGCAGCTAAAGCCTTGACAACATCTTCGCTGAGGGCACGATGACTGTCAGCTTTGGTAAAATAGTAGATGGCTTGCTTGGGAAGCAGTTGCATGACGCCTTCGACGTCTTTATCGTCGACCATTCCGAAGACGATGTGCATCTGCTGACAGTCGACCATCGACAGCTGACGACTGAGATACTGCCATCCTCCGACGTTATGAGCGGTATCGCATACCACCCTGGGATTTTTATTGATGACTTGCCAGCGGCCCATCAGACCGGTGTTCTCCTTGACGTGGGCAATACCTTCCTGTAGCTCGTAGAGATTCTTGGCCTTGCTCATCTCGCTGATACTCTCGTAGAGATAACCCTGGCGAGCCAATTCATGCAAGACAAAGAGAACGGTATTGAGGTTCTTCTGCTGGTAGATGCCTCCCAAATCACCTGTCAGATTGCCAAAGGTGGTGGTATGATAGAGGAGTCCGCCCTCGGGTTGAATTTCGATACCCATGACCTGAGGAGCATCCTCGGCAAAGACGATGGGGGCTTCGAGTTCACGAGCCTTGGCTTCGAAAACGGGACGAGTCTCGTCGTTGTTCTCGCCAATGACTACAGGTACACCTCTTTTAATAATACCAGCCTTCTCAGCAGCAATCTTCGCTAAGGTGTCGCCCAGAAACTGGGTGTGGTCGAAACTGATATTGGTGATAACAGAGACGAGTGGGGTGATGATGTTGGTACAGTCAAGACGACCACCCAGGCCCACCTCAACAACAGCAATGTCGACACGACGATCCTTGAAGTATTTGAAGGCCATTGCGGTGGTTACCTCGAAGAAAGAGGGATGCAGGGGTTCGAAGAAAGAACGCTCCTGCTGGACGAAATTGACCACATAATCCTCACTCAGTGGTTTCCCGTTTACACGGATGCGCTCACGGAAATCCACCAGATGAGGTGATGTATAGAGACCTACACGATAGCCACATTCCTGAAGGATGGAGGCCAGAGTATGTGACACGCTGCCCTTACCATTGGTTCCTGCTACGTGGATAGTGGCAAAAGACTGATGGGGATGGCCGAAATGATCGTCCAATGCTAGCGTATTGCTAAGCCCTTCCTTATACCCGTCAGCACCCTGTCGCTCGAACATGGGCATTTGGTTGAACAGATAGTCGCAGGTCTCTTGATAGTTCATTTAACTGAAATAGTTCTTGAATTTTTGGAAAATGCTACGCTTCGTGGCAGCATCGCCCTTGAAATTGTCGCTTTGACGGAACTGCTCGATGGCTGCCTTCTCATCGCGTGAGAGGGTCTTCGGAACGTAAACGCTCACATTGACCACCAGGTCGCCATTGCCGCGTCCATAGCCTTGTACGGCAGGCAGACCTTTGCCTCGCAGACGCAGGGTCTTGCCGGGCTGGGTGCCAGGCTCCATCTTCACCTTCAGCTTATTGCCTTCGAGTGTGGGGATCTCCACATCGCCACCAAGTGCTGCCGTTGGGAAATCGAGCAGAAGGTTGTAGATCAGGTCGTTCTCGTCGCGGATAAAGGTGTCGTTCTCTTCCTCCTCGATAAACACCTGGATGTCACCATTGATACCCTTGCGCTTACCAGCGTTACCCTTACCAGGAACGTTGACCCCCATACCCTCGGCTACGCCTGCGGGAATCTTGATCTCGACCACTTCCTCGCCTTTCTCGATACCTGTGCCACCACAATGCTTACACTTGTTCTTGATGACGGTACCTTCACCATTACAGGTAGGACAAACGCCCTGCGTCTGCATCATACCGAAGATGCTCTGAGTGGTATGGGTGATGACACCTGAACCATGACACGTAGGACACTGCTCGCTGGTGCTGCCAGCCTCTGCACCCGTACCATGACAATGAGAACAGGTGATATCCTTGCGTACCTTAAACTTCTTGGTGACACCAGTAGCAATCTCGTTGAGCGAGAGGCGAACCTTCAGACGGAGATCAGAGCCGCGATGCTGCTGACGTCCGCGAGAACCTCCTCCGCCAAAACCTCCGAATCCGGCACGACCTCCGAAAATATCGCCGAACATCGAGAAGATATCGTCCATATTCATCGAGGCGCCCTCGAAAGGATTGAAACCGCCCGCACCGCCAGGACCGTTGAATCCGAACGTGTCGTACTGCTGACGCTTCTGGGGGTCATGCAATACGTCGTAGGCTTCAGCAGCTTCTTTGAACTTCTCTTCTGCCTCCTTATTGCCAGGATTACGGTCAGGGTGGTATTTGATGGCTATCGTGCGATAGGCCTTTTTGATCTGGTCTTCGGTAGCGTTCTTGTCGACGCCAAGTACCTCATAATAGTCTCTCTTTGCCATTGCTTATTGTCCTACGGCCACCTTAGCGTGGCGGATTACTTTATCGTTCAACTGATAGCCTGCCTGCAGACAGTCGATGACCTTGCCTTTCTTATCATCGCCCATACCAGGAACCATAGCTACAGCCTCATGCAGGTCGGTATTGAAATCGGCATCCTCAGTCTCTATCTTCTTCACGCCAAGACCTTCGAGGGCCTTCATCATCTTGTGATAGATGAGTTCCATACCCTCACGCAGCACTGCGGGATCGTCAGTCTTCTGACCATTCTCAATGGCACGCTCCATATCGTCGATGATAGGCAGAACGGCACTGACAGCCTTCTCGCCACCATTGAGAATCAGCTCTGCTTTCTCCTTCAGGGTGCGCTTGCGGTAGTTATCAAACTCAGCTGTCTTGTAGAGAATCTGTGTCTTCAGCTCCTCTATTTCTGCCTGCGCAGCCTCCAAGGGGTCTTTCTCCTCGTTCTCCTGAACTGCAGGTTCTTCAGCATTCTCAGTGTTCTCCGTATTCTCTTCGGGAGCTGATGTCTGCTCCTCGTCTTCGATGTTGATCTTTTCTTCTTCTTTCATAGCTCTTTGATGATTTTTTAGCGTCTATTGCAAAAATCGTGCCACTTTTATTCGTACATCTTAGCCTTTTGCTCCTTGATAGCCTCATCATAGATGTAGTCATCATAGGTCATCAACTTGTCGATAGTTCCCTTGGGTGTCAACTCGATGATGCGGTCAGCCACAGTATTGATGAACTCATGGTCATGCGAAGCAAACAGGATGTTGCCCTTGAACGAGATGAGGTTATTGTTGAAGGCCTGAATAGACTCCAAATCCAAATGATTGGTCGGTGTGTCGAGAATCAGGCAGTTGGCATTCTTCAGCTGCATGCGGGCTATCATACAACGCATCTTCTCACCTCCGGAGAGCACGTTGACATGCTTCAGCACATCCTCTTCCTTGAACAGCATGCGACCCAGGAATGACTTCATCATCACCTCGTTGCCCGTACCATACTGTGAGAGCCAGTCAACGAGATTAAGTTCCGACTGGAAGAAGTTGGTATTGTCGAGTGGGAGATAGGCAGTCGTGATGGTGACACCCCATTTGTAGGTACCAGCATCAGCCTCACGATTACCATTGATAATCTCAAACAGAGCCGTCATGGCCTTAGGATTGTGAGAGAGGAATACGGTCTTCTGTCCCTTCTCAATGGTGAAGTTGACATTGTCGAAGAGTACAGTACCATCGCTGTCGACAGCCTTCAGACCCTCGACTTCAAGAATCTGGGTGCCAGGCTCACGCTCCATGGAGAAGATGATACCAGGATATTTACGGGTAGAGGGTGTGATTTCCTCCACATTCAGCTTCTCCAACATCTTCTTACGTGACGTGGTCTGCTTCGATTTTGCCACATTGGCAGAGAAACGACGGATGAACTCCTCCAGTTGCTTGCGCTTCTCCTCAGCCTTCATCTTCTGGTTCTGAGCCTGACGCAAAGCCAGCTGACTGGACTCATACCAGAACGAATAGTTACCCGAGAAGAGGGTTACCTTGCCGAAGTCGATATCGACAGTCTGGGTTGACACCGCATCGAGGAAGTGACGGTCGTGGCTGACAACCAGCACACATTGCTCCAGATTAGACAGGTATTCTTCAAGCCATTGTACGGTATCGAGGTCGAGGTCGTTGGTAGGCTCGTCGAGCAACAGATTGTCAGGATGTCCGAACAGTGCCTTAGCCAACATGACGCGCACCTTCTCGTTGTTCGAGATCTCCGACATCTGCTTGTAGTGCTCGGTCTCCTTCACACCCAGGTTCTGCAACAACTGGGCAGCCTCACTCTCAGCTTCCCATCCGTTCATCTCGGCAAAGGCCATTTCCAGGTCGGCAGCCCTTACTCCGTCTTCTTCTGTCATTTCCTCCTTTGCATACAGAGCCTCGCGCTCCTTCATGTTCTGCCACAAGGGCTGATGGCCCATGAGCACGGTATTCATTACAGAATACTCATCATATTTAAAGTGGTCCTGTTCCAAAACGCTCAGGCGCTCGCCAGGCTGCATCTCGATAGTACCCTTGTTGGGTTCCAACTCACCACTGATGGCGCGCAGCAGCGTTGACTTACCTGCACCGTTGGCACCAATGATACCATAGATGTTACCACTCGTAAACTTCATGTTGACGTCCTTGTAGAGCGTCTTCTTACCAAACTGGATAGCCAGATTCGTGACTGTTATCATGCTTTCTTATACCTTATTATTTGTTTTGAGAGTGCAAAGGTAGTGTAAAATAGGGGAAAAACCAAATTTATTTAGGCTTTTTACAGGTATAGAAGTCGATGAGCCGTTGCAGCGCTTGCTGACAAACAGGACAAAAGTCAGGGTGCTCGTTGGTACGCATACGACAATTCTCCTGTCCGCGCCACACGCCTTTCGACAGATAACCGCCACCTTCTATGACTCCAGCCCGACCTGCATCAATCAGCGACTGCCACTTAGGATGGTCAGGATGGGTAGTGAGATTGGGCTCCCAGGGCTCAGTATCAGCAAAATACATAGGATCGCTGTCGCCATAGGGATACTCGTCGCCCAAACCTCCGAAGCTATGTCCAAACTCATGGACCACAACAGGCAGGAAGTTCTTGCCACGGGTATATGACAGATTATAGGAGTTGTAGATGCCTCCACCGCCGTAATGACTCGTATTGGCCAAAACGATGATATGCTCATAGGGCGTTCCGTTGAGCAAGTTATGCAGTTGTTTGAGATGCAGCGTCGTGAGATAACGCTCCGTGTAGAAGGTATCGAAATGGGAGTCGAGGGCGGTATTTCGCCAGATGCCCTTTCCGGGTTGGCTGACATCAGTATCAGCAGAGGGCGACATCAGGGCAATGATATTGAAACGCTGACGCATAGCACGGAAAGGCTCATGACGGAATAGTGCTTCATTGGCATCGCGACAGTCCTGCAGATATTGCTCCATCTGGTCTTGGGTATAGCCCTCTGCCACATAGGCGATATGGATGCATGACGTTGTGTCAGCAGCTTGCTGGAGCGTGACGTATGGTGTGCGCTGGGGATACTGTCGTATCAGACAATCCTTCGGGTCAACCCGATGAGTCAGCGATGCTACCACCTGGTCATGATAGTCGAACAGCTGAACATTGACGTTGACGGGATGTTTCGGAAAGGGGATGAGGAACACGTTCTCAAACGACTTCGCCACCTGTTTAGCTTCGGCTGTGGCTAACCACTCCTGGAATAGGGTAGAGAAAGAGTGACGATAGAGCGTATCACCTGTAGCAGGAGCAGTGACGGTAATCTGACCATTGCCCTTGAGAGGCAGTTCACTCAGTCGATGGCGGCGCCCATACCAACGAGGGGTTACGGAGAGCTCGTCGACAAAGATCTGCTGTCGTGCAACATCGCCCGCAAAGACATAGTCAAGTCGTAATGTCGAGTCAGCGAAATGCTCGGAGAAGCGCTGTGCTGACAGGGGCAGGCTCATGAAAAGACCAAAGAGGAAAAGTGCTACGTGTTTCATAAGACATCATCGATAAGTTGTTGGATATAGGGGCGAGGCCAGTCGCGCAGATGGAACCGCTCGTCGTCGTAGAGCATCAGATCCAGATCGATAGTGACCTGCTGGTGGTTGCGACCTGTGGCTGTTTCTGACGCTTTCAGCGCTTGTTCCAAATCAACTGCAGACAACGTGGTGGTGCCCAAGGCCAGCTGGTTCATATACATCAGTCCACTGCCCTTGACGTCTGGTGTCCAAAGGGTACGACTCAAGTGCAGGTCGGTGACAAACTGAGACAACCGTTGTACGGCCCATTGCAGATGAGCAGCCTGCTGATAATTAGAGCCCAGGGCTATCAGAACGCGATGGGTCATGGTCAGATTTTATTCTTCTCCTTCAGGATACCATGACGGTAGGCGTATAGCAGTTGGCGCAAATCCTCAATCTGGGAACGCAGCTCAACACCTTTGTCCGTATCAGCTACCAGCTGGCGATGAGCAGAGAGCTCAACCAACTGAGTGGTCGACTTGATGTCAAGACCCCGCTCGATGGCATCTCTCGCACTCATAAAGGGCTCATGCTGAACCAATTGGAAACCGCGACTGTGATATACCAGCGTATAACCGGCAATACCCGTCTCCTTATGGTAAGCCTCAGAGAATCCGCCATCAATCACCATCAGTTTGCCTTTAGCCTTGATGGGATTCTCACCCTTCGAGGCATGAACGGGCACATGACCGTTGATGATATGGCGATTCGCTCCCTTGACACCAAAGGCATCGAGAATACGGTCGCAGATCTCCTCATTGTCACGCAACTGGAAATAATAGCCTTTCTCTTCTTTGTAGGTCTCCTTGTCTAAGAGGAAATAGCGTTCGAAGGTTGCCATCTTCGATTTGTCGAAGAGTGGGGAGTCCTTGCCACACCACAGATACAGGAAATAGTCGCGTGCATAGAGACGCTGTTCCTGATCGGAATCGGTGTTGAAAGCGGTGCGTACCATCATACCGATATTGTGCATCAGTTCCATACCGCTATATCGCTCGCCTTCAAAGAGCTCGACCTCCTTCAAGCTACCATCTGCATTGAGCGGACATGAGGCATGAAAGAGCAGGTTCTGATTGCAGATATTATACATACAACCATGCGAGAGCAGCATCTTGATATGCTTGCGCAGCTTTTCGCACACACGGAACGAGTGGTGCAGCTTATCCATCAGCTGCTGCTCCTCAGGTGTAAGCTGGCAGGGGTCTTTGGGGTCAACGGTGGGGAAGTGGCATGACTTCATGTCATACTCCTTACCCTCAATTGTGCAGACGCCTCGCTCGTAGTCAATGTGGTCGAGCAGACAGCGGTCTTCCATCTGCCAAGACGGGCGACGCTTGAAGATCTGCGCCTCTGTCTTGAACTGAATAACCGCAATGGCTTTATGCATCTGAGCTGTCAGGCGCATCGTCTTCTCGTCCAGCTCGTTGCCCGTCAGCAATTTGGGTATGAACTCTTCACAGGGGTCGTCGCCATAGGTCTCCATGGCAAAGGTTGCCAGGGGTACGAGATTGATGCCATAACCTTCTTCGATAGTCGTCAGATTGGCATAGCGCAAAGACAGTCGCAGCACATTACAGATACAGGCGTCGTTGCCTGCTGCAGCACCCATCCAGAGCATATCGTGGTTGCCCCACTGGATATCCCAGGAGTGATACTGTCGCAGCGTGTCGAGAATGATATGTGCACCAGGACCGCGATCAAAGATATCGCCAAGGATATGCAGCTGGTCGATAGACAGACGCTGGATGACATTACAGAGCGCTACGATGAAGTCGTCAGCACGCCCAGTAGAAATAATGGTGTCGACAATCACCTTGACATAGTCAGCCTTGTCAATATCGTCAGTACGCTCATGGAGCAGTTCTTCGATGATATAGGCAAACTCTTCGGGCAGCGACTTACGCACCTTTGAACGTGTATATTTGGACGAGACATCACGGCAGACGCTCCCCAGCCGATGGATCGTGATATGATACCAGTCGTCGATATCATCTTCCGAAGCCTTGATGAGTTCCAGTTTCTGTTCAGGATAATAAATCAGGGTGCAGAGCTCACGACGCTCCGTCTCACGAATGTCGCCCTTGAAGAGTTCGCTGACCTTACGGCGTATGTTACCCGATGCATTTTTCAGAACATGCTGGAAAGCCTGACTCTCTCCGTGCAGATCAGCCAGAAAGTGTTCTGTACCCTTTGGCAGATTGAGTATGGCTTCAAGATTGATAATCTCCGTAGCTGCCGTCGCAATGGTCGGAAACGACGTGGAAAGCAGCTGCAGATAGTGCATGTCGCGATTAATAGCGTTTTTATTCATAGCTTTATATCTTTAGGTGGTTTTCTACTTGAGTGAGTATTTGCTGACTGGTACGGTCAGCGAGTGGGGCGACGGGCATGAAACCTTCCGTCAGTCCCGTGACCTCTTGGGTGACAAAGAGGATACGTGCTGCCTGTTTATAGTGACGCTGGTCTTTCAGCTTCTCAGCGAGCAAGTCTTCGTCGCACTCGTGTTCGCGCAGCTCTCTGTCCAGCTCTGCCAGATGCGAAACGGCCAGCTGGTGCTTCCCGGCCAGCTTTTGTAAATAGCGGAAAATAGCCAGCAGACGATCAACCTCGGAGATGAAGTTAAAGCCAATGGCGTCAGCAATAGATACGGGTTCGGCATAATGGTCGGGATAGAAACAGGGCATCTGGTCGACATCTATATCTGGGGCCACATAGCCCATGACGCTCAATCCATGTAGAATGACGTCGTCGATATGCTCTAAACGGGCATAACTGAGCAAGTGTTTCCATTGGTCCAGCGTGTCGGGTTGCTGCATGGGTTTCACGTCGAGCCATCGCTTGTCACCTGTAATGCCTACGATAATCAGCTGTTGGAGCAGCGTGCGCATGTCGTCGTCCATCAGCTCCAAGGGGTTCGAGTTCATCACCTTGCAGTAGGTTTGGAACACCTGGTTGGCAGCCGATTTTCGGGAAATGGCATGCGTAATCTGTGGATTCTTGATGACGACCAGCCGTTGGTTCCATCCGAGTTTCTTTACGCACGATTCTTCCATCTTGCCTTGCACGATCACAGCATACGACTTCTCGATAATCCACTTCTGATAGAGCAGTCGTTTGGGCAGTTTCTCCGTCCAATAACGATTGGATATTACCCAAGGAGCGAGTTGTCCATTAGGCGAAAGGATGATACGTGTTCCGTTTTTAACGGCCTGTTTCCCAACAAAATAAGACGATGCATTCCAGCATCCATGCAGATGCAAGATGTCGTAGTGGGAAGCATTGAGACGCTGTTGGGCAAGCGCCTTTTCGGTCACCAATTCGTTGCTGCATTCCAATCCCATATTCTCGCTGAGCATCGTCACATAATCAGAGATCATGTGATCGTCGCCGGGATAGAAATGCAGTATTCGAATCATAGGCTATCGATTTGTCAGGTTACTCCACATCACCTTGAAACGCAAGCCTTCCAGACGAAGACCGCCAACCTTCTGGTCGAAGAGTTTCAGCAGTTCGTGAATCATAGACTTCTTAACCAAAACATCGCTGTATAGACCACGATGGAACAGGAAGAAACGTCCACGATGGCCACGTTTCGACTTCCGTTCAGCCTTCAGCACATAGGGGGCCGCTTCGTCTAAACTGTCCCACATCTGGAAGATGTTCGACTTGTCGTGATAGATCAGCGTCACGTCAGCACTTTCGTCGATGTTGCTGAGCAAGGTGGCAAGCCATTGGTCCGACAAGGGTGGGCGAGTGATGTCCGATATCAATATCAGCTTACCGTGAGCAGCCTTGGCACCAACGGTCAATGCCAAACGCAGGCGCGAGGGGTAGGGCACTTTCGATTTGGGTAAGAATGTCGTGTACAACTGTGGATAGTCAGCCTTGAAACGCTTCAGGATGTCTGGCGTTTCATCGGTAGAAGAGTCGTCAACCACAATGACCTCGTAGGGAATATCTCCCTGCGGAGTCAAAAACTGCGACAGATTCTGCTCCAAGGACTGTGATTGATCGTGCACAGCCAAGATGACGGATATCTTTGGACTTTCTGTTGTCATTTCGTTTAAATTTCATCACTCACATACCCCTGAGGCAACTTGCGACAGTTGTATTGCGAAGCCATAACCTCACCATAAGCGCCTGCAGAGCGAATGGCAATCAAATCACCACGATGGGCACCGTTCAAGTCAATCTGTTTGGCAAACACATCGCTCGACTCGCAGATGGGTCCAACGACATCGTAAGCCTCCATAGGCAACTCGCTGGAGATGTTCTCTATCTTATGATAGGCCTGATACAAGGCCGGACGGATCAAGTCTGTCATGCCTGCATCGACGATACAGAACTTCTTATGTGCACCCTCTTTTATATATAAGGTACGCGTGATGAGCGAACCACACTGGGCCACAACGGCGCGGCCCAATTCGAAATGAAGGGTCTGACCAGGACGTAGCTTCAACTTTTTGGCATAGGTGTCGAAGTAAGCCTTGAAATCGGGTATGGACACTCGGTTAGGATGCTGGTAGTCTATACCCAGACCACCGCCGACGTTGATATTCTCCACACGGATGCGATGGTTCTCGAGCTGTGTCTGCAGTTCGTTGACGCGATTACAAAGTGCTTCGAAATCGCTCATGTCGAGAATCTGCGAACCGATGTGGAAATGCAGACCAACGAATTTGACATGCTGCATCTCAGCAGCGCGCTCGATGACCGTCTCCATATCGCTCATGGCGATACCAAACTTGTTTTCTGCCAGTCCTGTCGTGATATTGGCATGCGTATGGGCACCGACATCAGGATTGATGCGGAAGGCGATGCGGGCTGTCTTGCCTTTCTGACCGGCCAGCTCGTTGATGACCTCCAACTCAGGAATACTCTCCACATTGAATGCGAAGATGTCGTTGTCCAATCCCAGCTCAATCTCCCAATCGCTCTTGCCGACACCTGCATATACAATCTTGTTGGCAGCGAAACCGGCTTTCAGAGCCGCCTCGATCTCACCACCGCTGACGCAATCGGCACCCAATCCAGCTTCACGGATGACGCGCAGCACCTTGGGGTTGGCATTCGCCTTGACGGCATAGTGAACCACGAAGCCTTCGTGTTTCGATACCTCTGTATTGATGGCATGGAGCGTTGCTCTCAACAACTCCGTGTCATAATAGTAGAACGGTGTCTGTATCCGTTCAAATTTGTCTATAGGAAATATACCCTTCATGTCTTAGTTTTGTGTTTGTGTGTTGTGTTAGTTGTTGAACAGATGGTCGCTCAATGACTGCAATGCGCGCTTCTTATCCTCTTCCTTGACGAGGAAGGAGATGTTATAGTTAGAACCACCATACGAAATCATGCGTACGGGGATGTTCTTCATAGCGTCCATCACCATCGTCTCGAAACCGATGTTCGACCAGTCAAGGTCACCAACGACACAGATGACACACATGCCGGTATCAACCGTCACCGTACCATACTTCTTCAACTCGTCAACAATCTCGCCCAGGTGTGCTGAGTTGTCGATGCTCATCGAAACGCCGACCTCTGAGGTACATACCATATCGATAGGCGTCTGGTACGACTCGAAGATCTCGAATACCTTACGCAGGAAACCGGTGGCCAGCAGCATACGGCTCGACTTGATCTTGATGGCGATGATATTGTCTTTGGCAGCTACGGCCTTGATCTTGCCATACTCGGTCTTGTTGGAGATGGTAGTACCCTCAGCATCGGGCTGCATCGTATTCAGCAGACGAACGGGAATGCCAGCATACTTGGCAGGCTGAACACAGGTAGGGTGCAGGATCTTGGCTCCGAAATAAGCCAGCTCAGCAGCCTCCTCGAAGTGAAGCTGATGTACGGGGGCTGTCTTGTCAACGACACGCGGATCGTTGTTGTGCATGCCATCGATGTCCGTCCAGATCTGAATCTCCTCAGCATTCAGCGCAGCACCAATCAGCGAAGCGGTATAGTCGCTGCCGCCACGCTGCAGATTATCAACCTCGCCATAGGCATTGCGACAGATGAAGCCCTGAGTGATATACACCTGATAGCCTTCGTTCTGTTCCATCAGAGCGGTCAGCTTCTCCTTGATATATACGGGGTCGGGCTCTGAGTTCTTATCCGTACGCATGAAGTCAAGGGCATTCAGCAGCACAGCCTTGATACCTTGTTCCTGCATGTAGTTGACAACCATATTGGTCGACATCATCTCACCTTGGGCAACGATGCTCTTCTCCTCAAACGAGGTGAACAGCTCCTTGGTAAACGAACGCAGAAAGTTCATCTCCTGACCGAGGAACTCGCGGGTCTGAGCCTTCATCTCGTCAGTAGAGTAAAGCTCGTCGACGTGCTTCATGTACTTACGCTCCAACTGGTTGATGACCTCGTTGGCTCCGTCCGGGTTCTTCTTGTAGAGATAGTCGGAGATCTCAACGAGCGAATTGGTCGTGCCAGACATCGCTGAAAGCACCACGAAGACTGGTTCGCCAGACTTGGTTACTAACTTTGTTACGTCCTTCATGCGGGCCGGTGTACCTACCGACGTACCGCCAAATTTCATTACTTTCATACGCAATATATCTTTTAACTTTTATCTTTTATCTTTTATTTAGGCCGCAGGCCGCTTTATTTTTTATTTAGGCCGCAGGCCGCTTTATTTTTTATCTAGGCCGCAGGCCGCACGCCTCACATCGACAGGTCTTCACGTGTCGAATACTCAACCCGACGAATCTCCTCAGCATCAGCTTCTTCCTGATAGCTGGCTATCTTGTTGTAGTCGTTGGTGATCTCCTCCAAATGGTGGTCGGCACAACGATAGACGATACCGGGATACTGGGTGAGCAAGGGGATGTTATGTGTCGTCATGACGACGGCCGTTCCCGTATGGGTCACCTGACGAAGCAGTTGCAGAATGCTGGCTGCTGTCTCAGGGTCCAGATTACCGGTTGGCTCGTCGGCAATGATAATCTTCGGTTTGTTCAGGATTGCACGAGCGATGGCTATGCGCTGCTGTTCACCGCCAGAGAGCTCATGGGGATAACGGTCGGCAAACTCTTCCATCTCGACATCCTCCAGCACATCCTTGATGCGCTCTTCTATCTCGTCTTTCTTATGCCATCCCGTAGCACAAAGAACAAACTTCAGGTTGTCGTGAACGGTACGGTCGCTCAGCAGTTGGAAATCCTGGAAGATAACACCCATCTGACGACGCAGAGCAGGGATATATTTACGTTTCATCCCGACAACATTGTGGTTCAGCACGACAGCGGTCTCGGCTTCATCGACATCCAGTTCAAAGTAGAGCGTCTTCAGCAGCGAGCTCTTACCTGCGCCAACACGTCCGATGACATAGATGAACTCGCCCTCGTCAACGTGGAAGTCAACATCTTCGAGCACCAGCACGCCATCGTTCTGATAAATCTTCGCCTTTTTATAATTTATAAGCATAATACTTTGTTATTAAATGCGGAAGCAAATTTTTCACTTTTCATTTTTCACTTCATCTCGCCCTTGGCCTTCGCTTCGCGTCGCTTCTTGTCCCAGTTGGGATCGTGGCGCTTCTGCAATTCAGCAGCGACATCTTCTATTCGCAGTCCTTTCTCGGTCAGCATGACCAACAGGTGGTATAACAGGTCGGAAGCCTCATACACCAGATGGTCGTTCGTACCATTGGTCGCTTCGATGACGGTCTCCAGGGCTTCTTCACCTACCTTTTGGGCTATCTTGTTGATGCCTTTGTTAAACAGGCTGGTGGTATACGAGCCCTCGGGCATCTCCTCTTTGCGCTTGTTGATGAAGTCCTGCAGCTCCGTCAGGAAGAGTAGGGGATTGGCATCGTTCTCTTCGCCCCAGCAGGTGTCCGTTCCGGTATGACAGGTAGGACCGTCGGGATTGGCCTGTACGAGCAGCGTGTCGTTGTCGCAGTCTATCTTGATGTCAACCAGGTTCAGGAAGTTGCCTGATGTCTCACCCTTGGTCCAAAGTGTGTTGCGCGAACGGCTCCAAAAGGTGACAAGCTTCGTGTCCAGCGTCTTCTGATAGGCTTCTTCGTTCATGAATCCTAACATCAGCACCTTTCGGGTCACTGCATCTTGTATGATAGCAGGCACGAGGCCGCCCATTTTTTCAAAATCTATTGTCATAACTTCAATTCTTCAATTCTTCAATTCTTCAATCCTTATGTTTATTCCTTCGTTGTGTAAATATTGTTTCAGTTCGGGTACGGGAATCTCGCCAAAATGGAATACTGAGGCGGCAAGTGCGGCATCAGCATGACCTTCCAGAAAGACATCACGGAAGTGCTCCTTACACCCAGCGCCACCACTGGCGATAATGGGAATGCGCAGCGAGTCGGAGAGTTGGCGTAGGGCCGCGTTGGCAAAGCCTTGCTTCGTACCGTCGTGATTCATCGAGGTAAAGAGTATTTCGCCAGCACCTCGCTCTTGGGCTTCGTGGGCCCATTCGAACAGGTCTAGCTCCGTACGCTCACGACCACCTTTCAGATAGCAGTGCCATCCGTCCTCATCATGACGGGCATCGATGGCTACCACACAGACCTGCGAACCGAAACGGTTGGTAATCTCGCTGATCAGCTCTGGGCGACGGATAGCTGCCGAGTTGACACTGACCTTGTCGGCACCAGCGTACAGCAGTCGCTCGACATCAGCCAGCTCGTTGATACCTCCGCCCACAGTAAATGGGATATTCAGCGTCTCTGCCACTCGGGTCACCATATCGGTAAACGTCTTGCGACCTTCGAACGATGCGGTGATGTCAAGGAACACCAGTTCGTCGGCTCCTTGTTCAGAATAGGCCTTGCCCAGTTCTACAGGATCGCCTGCAGAGCGCAGATTGACGAAGTTAGTACCTTTCACGGTCTCTCCGTCCTTCACATCCAGACAAGGTATTATGCGTTTTGCCAGTCCCATAGTTCTTTCAGATTAATTTTACCTTCATAGATGGCCTTGCCGAAGACGACAGCAGGAATGCCCGCCGCATCGAGCGCCTTGATATCGTCGATGGACGAGACACCACCGCTGGCTATCAAGTGCAGCTGCGGATATTCAGCCATAATGGCCTTGTAGAGCTCAATGGCTGGACCTTGCAGCGTACCGTCCTTCGAAATCTCCGTGCAGAGCACATTGCGGATACCTGCATCCACAAAGCGACGCAGGAAGGGCAGCAGCTCTTCGCTGGAGTCTTCTTTCCATCCGTTGATGCTGATCTTGCCGTTGCGCACGTCAGCACCCAGTATCAGTCGCTCTGCACCATACTGCTCAGCCCATGCCAGGAAACGCTCAGGCTCGGTGATGGCAATCGAACCGACGGTCACCAGCGCAGCTCCGTTTTCGAATGCGATACGGATATCATCGTCCGTCTTGATACCTCCGCCAAAGTCTACTTTCAGCGCTGTTTTTTCTGTGATTTGTCGCAGCACCTGGTCATTGACGATATGGCGCGACTTCGCACCGTCCAGATCGACCACATGCAGACGTTGGAAACCTATCTTCTCGAAATCGCTTGCCACTTCAGCAGGCGAACTGGAATAGACGGTCTTCTGTGCATAGTCGCCTTTCGTCAAGCGAACGCACTGTCCATCAATGATATCTATGGCAGGAATCAGTTCTATCATAGTTCGAGAAAATTCTTAATGATACGCTCACCGGCCTTTCCGCTCTTCTCGGGGTGGAATTGGCAGGCATAGAAATTGTCTTTATGCATAGCGGCAGAGTAGGGCAGTATATAGTCAGCCACCGCCACCGTCTCTTCGCAGATGGGAACATAGTAGGAATGCACGAAATAAACATAGGGATCGCAGAGCCCTTCGAATAATTTCTCATTTCTCATTCCTCGCTCGACCCTCAGGTCGCTTTGCACCTTCAGGTCAAAGAATTTCTCATTTTGCGCGAAGCGCAACACGTTCCAACCCATACAAGGCACCTTGTCCTCATGACGGATAGGGGAGAATCGCTTCACTTCTGCGTCGAAGATGCCAATACAATCGACATCGCCTTCCTCGGAATGCTTGCACAGCAGTTGCTGTCCCACGCAAATACCAAAAACGGGTTGCCGGAGCGAACGGATCACCTCGTCAAGCCTATGAGCCTTCAGATATTCCATAGCGCCACGGGCTTCGCCCTGACCAGGAAACAGCACGCGGTCAGCCTTCTGCAACTGCTCGGGATCATCCGTCAATAGGGGGTCAACACCCAGTCGTTTCAGGGCATTAACCACCGAATAGATGTTTCCTGCGTTATATTTTACAATCGCTACTTGCATTTAGCTGAAAATAATCGTTTTGTTCTTATAAGTCAGAATCTTGCGCTGGATATGCTTGCTGACAGCATGCGACAGCACGATCTTCTCCAAATCCTTGCCTTTCAGCACCAGACTCTCAGGGGTGTCCTTATGCGAGATGCGCGTCACGTCTTGTTCGATGATAGGACCGGCATCCAGCTCAGCCGTCACGTAATGGCTAGTAGCTCCGATAATCTTCACACCGCGTTCCCAAGCCTGATGATAGGGCTTCGCACCGACGAAAGCAGGCAGGAACGAGTGGTGGATATTGATGATATGGTTCGGATAGGCGGCAATCATCTCGTCTGAGATAATCTGCATGTATCGAGCCAGTACGATAAACGTAACTCGCTCTTTTTTAAGCAGTTCCATTTCAGCCTGTTCAACTTCTTCCTTGTTGGAATGGTCTTTCTTGATGCTCCATACATAATATGGAATACCGAATTGCTCGGCTACATAGCGCAAATCCTCATGATTGCTGACAATACACGGAATGTCGATGTCCCATTCGCCAGCTTTCCAGCGTGCCAGCAGGTCGTACAGACAATGGCTCATTTTCGACACGAAAATCGCCATTCTTGGACGCCTGTCGCTGAAATACAGCTTACAGGTCATCTGGTAACGCTGGGCATAAAGCGTATTGATGTATTCCTGGATTTTTTCACGCGGAATGAGAAAATTCTCCAATTCCCATTCAATACGCATGAAAAACATGCCGTCTTGTTTGTCCACATATTGGTCAAGGTAAACGATATTTCCTTGGTTATCCGTGATAAATCTAGTGACTTCTGAAATGATGCCTTGCTGATCAGGACAATGCAGAAGTAAAATTGCTGTTGGTTTCATTTTTTTTATTCTTATTTACGCGTAAGTGTGTACATCTTTTATTTAAGACGTGCAAAGATACTCATTTTTTGCAGATTATCCAAATTTTCTCCTGAAAATTACAAAATAAGCGCCTTTTTTACGTTTTCCACAGATTTTCATAAATTCTAAAATAATCGGCATTATGATAAATAGCATTTTTTTAATCATAAATCCGCAACCCCTATCATTCACAGAGATTGCGGATTTTCTCAGCTAATACACGACGTCACTCCCAGCGTCGTTCCCAGTGCAGTCAGAATCGAAATCAGCACCTGCACAATCAGTTTCCACGTCTCTTTTTTCATAATTTTGAATTTTGAATTTTGAAGGTTGAATTTTGATGTATCGCCTTTGGCGAGTACGAGGTACGAATTTTGAAGTACGAATTTTGAATTATCATCCCTCC
>ODAI013392984.1_pt1 | contig 17766 bp, 13 predicted proteins | sample 1539321 | NCBI WGS metagenome assembly ODAI01 (sample SAMN02144231, study PRJEB22623) | gut metagenome | biome: sheep rumen | host: Ovis aries | place: New Zealand | reverse complement strand
TTTGCTGAGGAGCACAAAGACGAGATTGCCGGAATCAATTTTGAGATTACAACTCAGGATGAATACAACACAAAGATGATTGCCGCAATGACGGCAAACGACATGCCCGATGTTTTTTACATTGGACCTGAAGCCGTGAGAAGCTATGTTGACAACGGAAGGGCACTCGCTTTGGATAAGTACATCGACGCGTCAAAGGTGAACGATTTGTGGCCTGCAATCAAGAGTGCTTACATGTATGACGGAAATGAAATCGGAAAGGGCCCTCTCTATTGTCTCCCGAAGGATTTGTCCTGCTTTGCCTTTGCATACAATAAGGACATTTTCGATGAAGCAGGTCTTCCTTATCCGGATCCCAACAAGCCTTACACTTTCGCAGAGTTCCTTGACGTGTGCCAGAAGCTCACAAAAGATACGGACGGCGACGGTGAAGTGGACCAGTGGGGTGTCGCAAATGCCGATGCCTTCGGTATGACGCCTTATCTTTATGGAAACGGTGCACAGTTCCTGAACGATGATTACACAAAGGTTGTCGTGAACGAGAACAAGGCTTTCCGTGAGGCATTCCAGTATTACTGTGATCTCACAAACAAGTATCACGTGACTCCTTCAGTCGAGCAGGACACCGCTTTGGGCGGATATCAGAGGTGGCTTGATGGACAGGTTGCTTTCTATGCCTGCGGTACCTGGGACGTTGCGGCCTTCATGGACAAGAACACATTCCCGTACAACTGGGATCTCTGCGGATGGCCTGTAGGACCTTCCGGCGACGGACGCTCAACAGCATGGCTCGGTTCTGTAGGATACGCAGTTTCAGCAGATACAAAATATCCTGAACTTTGCGCACAGTTGATTCAGCGTCTTTCAACCGACCTTGACGGACAGCGTGCGGTCAGCGGCGAGACAACAGGTCAGTCACTCCAGCTTCCGAACATTATGAACTATGCAAAGACAACATTCAAAAACAAGGTAAAAGAGGGTGCGATTCCTTATGCCGGCAACGTGGATGTCATCTTCGGATACATTGAGGGCAACGACAAGTACAACGGAATCTTCACCGAAACAACTTACACATACAACAGCGAGTGGTGGAGCACATTCCTTGAAGGCGTTGTGAATTGCAAGAACGGAACAGTCTCGGTTGATGATTATCTTGCGGAGGTTCAGCCCAGGATGCAGGCTGCGTTGGATACTGCAATCGAGCAGCAGAATGCGGCAAAGAAATAACTGAGATTATATATGTAATTTCTTGTGTTTACATCAAGAGACGGGCATCAGAAAAAACACGGTGTCCGTCCATTCTTCAAAGAGGATATAGCGTATGAAGAGTAACATAAAATTATCAAAAATGGCTAGAAGCGAAGAGCGTTGGGCGTGGCTGTTCATAGCATCTCCATTTATCGGATTTCTGCTGTTCATGGCATATCCCATCATCTTTGCAGTGATAGCCAGTATGAGCAAATGGACGGGAATCAACTCGCTTGCAAAATCCATGTGCGGACTGGATAATTATATCAATATTGCAAAGGATCCGAAGTTCTGGAAATCGCTCGGGACTACCGTCATCTATATGATTGGAATTCCAATCGGCATGTTTCTGGGACTTTTCATTGCAATGGGGTTGAACCGCAGGATTCCGGGGTCACGTCTTCTTTCAACAATGTATTACGTGCCTGTTGTTTCATCTCTGGTTGCGGTTTCAATTCTTTGGACCTGGGTATTCAACTACGACTACGGTCTTTTCAATACAATCATCAAAGTGCTTACCGGACTTCACGGACCGAACTGGCTCGGTGACGAAGGAGCCGTTAAAGTTGCACTTATAATCTTTATGGTTTGGAAGGGATTGGGATCCTCGGTGATTCTTTATCTGGCCGGATTGCGGAACATCCCGCGCGACTATTACGAGGCGGCCACAATCGACGGTGCAAATTCATGGCAGACTTTCAAATCTGTGACGCTTCCGCTTATTTCACCGGTTTCCTTCTATATAATTATCACAAGTTTGATCGGAGGATTCCAGGTTTTCGTTGAAGTTCAGGTTATGACCGGAAACGGAGGAACCAATTACAGCGCCGCAACAATCGTTTATTATCTGTTCGACAAGGCATTCAAAAATCAGCAGCTTGGTTATGGATGTGCCCTTGCGGTGATTCTTGGAATAATCATTTTCATAATAACCGCAATCAATTTCAAGTATCAGGACAAATGGGTAAATACCGACTAGGAGGACGACAATGAGTACACAGCTTGCTGTTTCAGAAACTACAAAAAAAACACGGTTTTCTGCTTTCAAAGAAATGAGAGCGTCGGATTGGGTTGTGTTTGTGCTGCTTGTTCTTGGAGCACTCACAATGGTGTTTCCTCTTGTCTATATGATTGCAACGTCCTTTATGACGAAGAACCAGATTCTTTCCGGCTCGCTTACAGTCATTCCGAATCCCCCTGTCTTTGGAAAATATTCAGAGGTTTTGAAAAAAGGAGAATTCCTGCGCGGTATCTTGAACTCTGTTAAAGTCGAGATTCCGGTTCTGCTCATCGGAGGATTCACATCTTCCCTTGCGGCTTTCGCTTTTGCAAAAATGAACTTCCGTGGAAAGACAACATTCTTCCTGATGCTGCTTGCCACAATTATGATTCCGTTTGCGGTTGTTATGATTCCGCAGTACGTGATGTTCACAAAACTGCGGTGGACAAATTCATTGCTTCCGTTGATTATTCCCGGATGTTTTGGAAACGTGAGCATGATTTTCTTCCTGAGGCAGAATCTTTACAGCATTCCCACCGAACTGATGGAAGCCGCAAAACTCGACGGACTTGGATACTTCGGCATCTACTCCAGAATCTTCCTTCCGCTTATGAAAGGTGCCTTGGGAACACAGCTCATGCTTTGGTTCATGGGAATCTGGAACGACTACCTTGCTCCAACGATTTTCCTTCGCAGTGAAAAACTGTGGACGCTGCAGGTTGTCATCCGTTCATTCAATTCTTACTATGCGATTCAAAGCGACTATGCGTTGATTATGGCGGCATCCGTAATTGCAATGATACCGACTCTGGTTCTGTTCTTCATGTTCCAGAAAGTCATCATCCAGTCAATTGCAATCAGCGGCATCAAATAATCGGAGGCAGATATGAGGACGGACAATCCTGTGATAAATTTTCTGAACAAAATGACAGATTTGATTCTCCTGAATTTTCTGTTCCTCCTTACGAGTCTTCCGATTGTGACAATGGGCGCATCTCTTACTGCAATGTATGCGGTGAATCTGCGCTCCATTCGTTACGGAGACGGTTATGTCGTGCGCACTTATTTCGAGGCGTTCAAACGCAATTTCAAACAGTCGACTCTGGCATGGGGCATTGTGCTTGCGGTTGCGGCCCTGCTTTATGTGGATTATATGTTCTTCGCGCAGATGCAGGATTTCCCTTTTGCAAAACCGATGATAATCGTGAGTTTCGCAATGGGAATCATCTGTTGGATTGTGGCAACCTGGCTTTTTCCTGTGATTGCAAAAATGGATGACACTCTGGGAAGACAGATAAAAAATGCTGCGGCTTTTGCGTTCGGATATTTTATTCCGTACACACTTGTCTGCATGCTTCTTCAGGGCGGTGTGTTTTATCTGATTCTTACACAAATCCCTGCGCTTTTTGTGCTTGCTTTTATCGGTTGTGCGGTGCTGACGTATGTTATGTCGTTTTTCTTCTATAAAGCATTTTCCAAAGTGATAAGGGAAGAGCCTTTGGGAGACGACGACCCGCTCTACGGTGCAAGGGCAAAGAAAAAAAATTAGGAGGTATTTTTATGAATATAAAGAAATATGAATTTTGGTTTTTGACAGGAAGTCAGGACCTTTACGGACAGGAGACTTTGGACCAGGTGAAAAGAGATTCACAGGCCATCGTCGAAAAATTGAATGAAAGCGGTGCTCTCCCGTGCAGGTTGGTGTGGCAGGAAACACTGCTTACTCCATCTTCAATCCGCGACACACTTGAAAGAGCGAATGCAAACAATATGTGTGCCGGCGTCATCTGCTGGATGCATACTTTCAGTCCGGCAAAAATGTGGATTGCGGGTCTTTCAGCGTACAGGAAGCCGCTTCTCCAGCTGAACACTCAGTTCAACGAGGAAATTCCGTATGCCACAATGGACATGGATTTCATGAATCTGAATCAGAGCGCTCACGGTGACCGCGAATTCGGTTTCATTACAAGCCGCATGGATTTGCCTCGCACTGTAATCTGCGGATACTGGAACCATCCTGACACAAAGAAGAGAATTGCCGACTGGATGCGTGTGGCCCGTGCGGTTGCAGACGGAAAGGAACTCCGCATTGCACGTTTCGGAGACAATATGCGTGAAGTTGCCGTTACCGACGGAGACAAGGTTGAGGCGATGATCAAGTTCGGATGGTCTGTTCCGTATTACGGCATCGGTGATTTGGTTTCCTATATGAACGAAGTGTCCGATTCCGATGTGAACGCACTTTTCGATGAATACGACAGCAGGTACGAGATTGTCTACGGTCCGGATAAGGACTTTGCCATAAGCCACATCAAGGAGCAGGCCAGGATAGAGATTGCGCTCCGCCGTTTCCTTAAAGACAACAACGCAAATGCACTCTGCACGAATTTCCAGGACCTGCACGGAATGAAGCAACTTCCAGGTCTTGCGATCCAGCGTCTTCTTGCAGACGGTTACGGATTTGCAGCCGAGGGTGACTGGAAGACTTCGGCATTGGTGCGCACATTCAAAGTGATGACTTCAGGTCTTGTTGAGAGCGGAAAAAAAGGAAATGCTTTCATGGAGGACTACACATACAATCTTGTTCCGGGAAAAGAGGCAGACATGGGAAGCCACATGCTTGAAGTCGATCCGGAAATTGCAGTCTCAAAACCGAAGGTCGAAGTGCATGAACTTGGAATCGGCGGAAGAGAGGCTCCTGCACGTTTGGTGTTCAATACAATCGAAGGCGAGGGGCTTGTTTCTGCCGTTGTCGATATGGGAAACCGCTTCCGCTGTGTGGTCAACGAAATCAATGTCATTCCTCCTGAAGCACCTCTTCCAAAACTTCCCGTGGCGCGTATGCTTTGGAAGCCGTATCCGAGTCTTTCGACTTCTGCAGAAGCATGGATTCTTGCGGGCGGCGGACATCATACCGCATTCAGCAACATCGTGACTTCGGATATGCTGCGGACATGGTGCGAGATGATTGGCATTGAGTGTGTCGTAATCGGAAAGGACTCCACCGTGAACTCTGTGCGCAACGAGCTTCGCTGGAATGCCGGCTATTACGATATGAAGAAATAACGGTGCCTTTGAAATTCAAAATTCGTTCGGAAAGGTTTTGTGCCTCCTGATGAATCTGCCTGCCCGGGTTCAAGCAAAATCTTTTGCCGTTTACCTGTCTCTGTCCTCCAACAGGGGCAGGTTTTTTATTTGTACGGAGTGTTGGCGATTCACGTCACGGAAACCAGTTTTTGTCTCATGGCTCTGTCCGGTAAGTTCGCTGCATAGCGTCACTCACAATCTGCAACTACCGTCATTCAGAACCTGCAACTACCGTCATTCCGAACCTGCAATTACCGTCATTCCGAACTTGATTCGGAATCTCCCCTGCACAAGAGATGCTGAATTAGGTTGCTTGCAACCACGTTCAGCATGACATGGCCTCGTTCAGCATGGTTCCCCCGTCATTCCTGGCCCGCCACCACCGTCATTCCGGGCCTGACCCGGAATCTCCCTTTTCGCAAGAGATGCTGAATTAGGTTGCTTGCAACCACGTTCAGCATGACATAGCTTTGTTCGGTGTGACATAACTTAATTTGGCGTGACAATTCTTTTTAGACAGTTCCGGCTTTCAACAAACTGATTTCCATGTCTTCACGTTGACGGCTGGGATTTTTTATGTTAGGATTGATAGAAGGGAGTTTTTCTGGATTCGGCAGCTCCTTAATAAGGAAAACGTTTTTATGGCAAAAAAAAGAACTCGGAGACGGGCCGGTGCCCTGAAGCGAAAACTCAAGCGCATATTCACCAATCCGTTTACCTATGTGGGTATTGTCGTTGTCATCTCAATCTGTGCTGCAACTTACATCGTGTACCTCACCGAGGCGGACGGACGCACAGACAGTGGAATTGTCGGATGGTTCGACACAATCTGGCATACAATCGTTGCGGTTTCCGCGGCATACTTCGACTATTATGTGAAATCAGTTCCCGGGCGTATGGCATCTTTGGTGCTTCTGCTGTTCGGAATGATAGTGTTCAGTTTCATTACCGGTAAAATCACATCCGGTTTCATGAATCTTTTGATGAAAGGAAATAAGGGGTTAAAAAAACTTAGAAATATGAAAGGTCATTTTATTCTTTGCGGGTGGCGTCCCGGTTTCGACAAAATCCTTGAGGCTGTTATGAAGTCCAATCCGGACATCTCTTCTGACATGATTATCCTGGTGAATGAGGCTCCATCCGAGCAGATTGAGCAGTTGCGCTCCCAGCTTCAGTTCAAAGACGTGAATTACGTTTCGGGAGATTTTGCTGATGCGGCTGTTTTGAAAAGGGCATCCATTGCGACTGCCGAGCGGGCCCTTGTGATTTCGGACAGATCGAAAAAGAGGTCGGAGATTGAGGTTGACTCCCAGACGGTTCTTGCCGTTCTTGCAATGAAAAATGAAAATCCTTCCTTATATATCTCCGCTGAAATCATAGACAAAAAATTTGACGAGCACCTTCAGCTTGCACACTGCGACGAGATTCTTCTGACACAGGAGTATGAGAACGGTCTTCTTGCCACGGCATCCAGTGGAATGGGCTACAGCAATGTGATTAAATCTTTGATTGGTGACGATGCGGAATCCGGTATAATAATAGACGACATCCCGGCGGTCTATGTGGGAAAAACTTACCGGGAGCTTTTGAATCACGTGTCCGCTTCGGACGGGGAGGTGCTTGTGGGTCTGCTCCTGAACACGAACAGAATGTCCGCCGCAAAAAAAGGTGAAAGCCAGTCTGCTGCGGAAGATTGTGTCTACAACAAACCTCTTCTTACGCCGGACGATGATTACGTCATCCCGAAATATGCCAAGTCCATTTTGATTTGCGCAAACCACTGAGAGGACGCTCCGAATGGCAAGAAAGAAACAGGAACGCAGGAAAATCTCAATCTTCAGACGCATAAAATTAGGACTGCAGGATCCGATGACGATTATCTGCATTTGCATTGCCCTGCTGATTGTGGCTGCCTGCGTGGTGATTTATCACACTGAAACTAAAACCGGAAGTGGAATTGAAACCAAGTTCGACACGTTCTGGTTCATGTGCGTGGCGGTTTTTGCAAACTATTTCGAGTACGTCTGCGAATCTCTTCCAGGACGCATGGCCGGTTGGACTATGCTGATGACGGGACTGGTGCTGTTCGGCTGTATTACGGCAAAGATTGCATCATGGTTTATTGATATACAGATGAAAAATGACAAGGGGTTAAAAAAATTGAACTCTATGCAGGGACATTTCTTATTGTGCGGGTGGCGGCCAGGTTTTGAGAATATCATCAACAACGTGCTTGTGTCAAATCCAGATCTTTCGCCTGATATGATTGTGCTCATAAACGAGGCTCCTGAACAGATGGAACAGCTCAGGTCGAATCCGAGGTTCAAGGATTTGAATTTCGTTGCCGGAGATTTTACTGACGAAGCCGTTCTTGCACGCGCATATATCCAGACGGCGGAAAGGGCGCTTGTCATCTCCGACAAGTCCAAGGATTATTCTGCTCTTGAAATTGACTCGCGCACCGTTCTTGCGGTACTTACAATGGAAAGCATGAGCCGTGGAATCTACGTGGCGGCGGAATTAATCAGCGAAAAATTCGAAAAGCATCTTCGCATGGCGCATTGTGATGAAATCATCCTTACGCAGGAATATGAAAGAAGTCTTTTGGCCACTGCATCCAGCGGTCAGGGCTACAGCAATGTGATTCGGGCCCTCATGAGTGATGATGCCGACTCAGGCATTTTGATTGGTGATGTTCCATCCCAGTTTATAGGAAAGACCTACAAGGAACTCAAGGATTTTGTCTGGAACTCGAGGGAGAAAAGCGGCATTCTCGTGGGGCTCCTGCTGAACTCAGGAAACTTCCACCTGCGCAGAAAAGAGGCAATCCGCGAGGCTCAGAAAAACCCGAACATCAACGCGATTATCGGAAGTCTTCAGAAGGTAAAGACACTTGTGAGCAACGACCCTATGCTGACTCCGCCTAATGATTTTGTTGTTCCGAAAAACGCAAGGGCAATTTTTGTGCGCGGAAAAAAGGCGTAGGCTCATTTAACAAAGACCGAAAGTCAAGGCAGGAAAAAATGGATTCATTTGAACAGGTATTACCGAAACTCGTAAAGCTTCAGCTCTTTTCAGATTTTGACCCGGAGAAAGAAGATGACAAGCGCATACTCAAGCTGGTTTACGACAGTCTTTCCGTGCAGAAATTCAAGGCAGGGCAGACAATAATCACGGAAGGCGAAGTGGGGGATTCCTTTTACATTTTGTATTCGGGACAGGTGTTGATTACCAGAGGCACCCCCGCAGGCGATGTGATTGCTTTGGCCACACTCAGCGCAGAACAGAATATTTTCTTCGGTGAAATGGCAATCATCAGCAACGACCAGCGTTCTGCAACCGTCACCGCGAAGACCGAATGCAGCACACTTACGCTTTCAGGAAAACGATTCACCAGAATTTGCGACTCTGAGCCTGTCCTCGGATACAGGGTTCTTTCCGTTCTTGCCAGAAGACTTGCAAACACAGTGCGTGAGACAAACAGAGACAAGGCCATACTTTACGAAGCCCTGTGCAACGAAATTGAAATAGGCGTGTGATTGATTTTTCAATCAAAAAAAAAGACCGTCGGCTGCATTTCACATCCGGCGGTTTTTGTGTTTCTAAAGCGGCTTTGGGAATCTACTCGTCGTGACCCTGAAGGTAAACGAGCCAGTAGCCGAATCCTGTAATCAGGGCTCCTCCAATAAGATTGCCTAAAGTCACCGGCAGAAGATTCCTTACGATGAATGTGAGCCAGTTGAGTCCTTCGACTGAAGTTCCGCTGTAAAGGGCTGCGAAAAGTCCGGCGGGGATGAAGTACATATTTGCAACGCAGTGCTCGAATCCGCAGAGAACGAAGAGCAGAATCGGAAGATACAGGGCGGCGATTTTTCCGGCAAGTTCATCGGCGGCAAATGAAACCCAGACCGCCATGCAGACCATAAAGTTGCAGAGTATTCCACGGAGGATTGCATCAAGGAATGAAAGCGATACCTTTGAAGCCGCGGTATTAATCAGCACCTGTGAAAGTGCACCGCCGTAGAGCCCCGACTCGCCGCGGACTGAACCTGTTGTCACAACCCACGCAATGAAGACGCTTCCCACGAAATTTCCAAGGAAAACGATAAGCCAGTTAAGAAGCATCTTTACGAGTGTCGTTCTTTTCTGAAGGACGGGCATGAGCATAAGGCTGTTTCCGGTGAAAAGCTCCGCACCGCCCACGAGAACCATCATCAGGCCTATCGGGAAAATCATCGCGCTGAGCATTCTTCCAAGAGCCACCGGGACAACTCCGTATGAGGCCACCGTGCTGGCAAAGCCTCCCATTGCAATGAACATACCGGCGAAAACCGCCAGCAGAAACATTTTTCCTACGGGAAGCTGTGCTTTCTGGGAACCGGCATCTACATATAAACGTGCTACTTCTGCAGGAGATTTCATAGATTATCTTCCTTATAAATATTTATATTTGCGGCTTTGAAAACCAATGTGTCAAGCGGATGTCAATCGGGGAATTCCAAAAAGTCAGACGTTTTTTGGAAATGCCCAATCCACTTTCTACCATAATACACTACTTGTGCCGAAATCTCAAGTGATAAGCCGATTATTTTCAAATAAAGTGCGGTTTCCATCTTTTTTCCTACGGGAGTCCCTGAAAACATCGCTTTTTTAGAGATGGCCCTTGTTTTGAGCGGATATTTTTTTTCTTGTTATTGCAAAAAACTTGGTATATAATATTTCATACGGGGAAAGCGGGAGTTTGTGTATGGAGTCGATTTTGCATCCCAGCATGTATTTTGACCTTGCGGCTTTGGTCATGGACGTGCTTCTATGCGTTTTTTTAATTTTACAATATAACTACAGCGAACAGGCCAAAAGTTTTTTCCTGATGAGCGTTTTTCTTGCGGGTACCTGCCTTTTCGAAGTATTGCGTGGGATTTTCGGCGGATTCACAGAGCCTCATTATTGGATAACGATAAAAAACATACTTTACTCCGTCTGCTATGTTTCTCACACGGGATTTGCTTTTACCTCGATTTGTTACCTGAGTTTTATTTCGAAAAAAAAATTCAGCGCCTCGAAACCCTTCCAGATTGCAAACGCGGTTCTTTTTGCCGCCTTTATTGCCCTGATGGTTGTGAATTTTTTCACCGGATGGGTGTGCTATGTCGGTCCCGGTCCGTACCAGTGGATTCATGGGCCTCTTTATTTGGTTGCCACAATTCTTCCATTATACTACATGATCGGAGCCGTCATCATCTTCCTGCTGCATCTGAATGAATATCAAAGAAGGATGAAGGGCAGCATAATTATTTCGTTTTTGATTATTCTGAGCGGAATAATCCTGCAGCCTTTTATGCATTCAAAAATCACCTTGACGAATTTCACATCCACGGTGGGAATCTATCTGTGGTTTTTTGCGATGGAAAATGCGGGCTACAACCGTCTTGTCGAAGTGACCGAAGCCCTTGAACGCGCCCAGCAGAAAGCATACGATGCGAGCCTTGCAAAATCAGCGTTTCTTGCAAATATGAGTCACGAAATCCGAACCCCGATGAATGCCGTGCTCGGACTTGATGAAATGATTTTGAACAGCAGCGATAAGACCGAAATCGACAAATACGCCCGTAACATTCAGGCTTCCGGCAAAGCGCTTCTTTCCATAATCAACAATATTCTGGATTTTTCAAAGATTGAATCCGGGCGAATGGAACTTGTGGAGGAGAATTATCATCTGGCGGCTATTCTGCAGGACATCTCTCTTCAAGTGCGGATGAAGGCCAGCAAACAGAATCTGAGTTTCCGTATGGACGTGGACAGAAGTATTCCTGATGAGCTTTTCGGTGATGACCTTCGTATAAGACAGATTCTCACAAATCTTTTGAACAATGCGGTGAAGTATTCAAAACCCTTCGGCAAAGTGACGCTGGTGGTACGCGGTTATGCAAATGGAGAGACAGAAACTCTTGTTTTCTCCGTGGAAGACAACGGTGTTGGAATCAAAAAAGAGGATCTGCCGAATCTGTTCGGAAGTTTTCAGCGCATGGACGAAAAACGGAACCGCAATATCGAAGGAACAGGTCTGGGGCTTGCAATCGTGAAGCATCTTGTAAGACTCATGGACGGCACTGTCGATGTGCAGAGCGAGTATGGGAAGGGAAGCACTTTCACCGTGTCCATTCCGCAGAAGATTGTGGGCAGTGGAACAATTGCGGATTACAAAATGAATGAAGAAAAAAAGGAAGAGGATTCCGTTGTGAACCGGTACCGTGCCCCGAAAGCGAAAGTGCTTGTTGTTGATGACAACAATCTGAATCTTATAGTGGCAGAAGGATTTTTGAAGCGGACCGGTGCTTCTGTGACAGTCTGTGAAAGCGGAATCGAATGTCTTGAGCTGTTGAAAAAAGAACGTTACGATTTGATTTTCCTTGATCATATGATGCCGGAGATGGACGGAGTGGAAACTCTTCAGCGGTCCCAGACGATGCAGGAAAACAAAAACCGCTTCACTCCTGTGATTGCCCTTACTGCAAATGCCATAAGCGGAGTGAGGGAACGTTATCTTGCCATGGGATTTACGGATTATGTGAGTAAGCCTATAGACAGTCATATTCTGTATGAAGTCTTTTTCCGCAACATCGCGCAGAATCTTGTGGAAGAAATTGTATCTCCTGAAAAGCAGGAAAGCGGAACAGAATCCTCTGAAGAAAAGAAGCCGTCCGGGAATCTGATTGATACAAAAAAGGGGCTGGAATTCTGCGGCGGCGACAAGGAAATGTACTCAATGCTCTTGAACGGGTTTGCCGATGAGTTTGAGGAAAACCGCGGCAGGTTGGAAAAATTTCTGAAGGACGAAGACTGGAAAAATTACGAGATTCTGGTTCATGCGTTGAAATCAAACGGAAAGACGCTTGGAACCGACTCATTTTCTGAAAAGGCAAAGAGTTTGGAATTCGCCTGTAAAGACATTATGGCAGGAAACGATATAAATGAAAAAAAATCTTATATAAAATCAATCCACGCAGGATTCATCTCTGAGTATGAGGATTTGTCGAAAGAAGCCCGAGCCTGTTCCGGAGGAATTTGATTATGGAAACTGTGTTTTCACATCCCAAAATTTATTTCAGCCTTGTGGCATTATGTTTTGATTTCATGCTGGTGGGAATTACTCTTGTCCACGGAACATCCGAAAATCAGGGAAAGAATTTCCTTTACATGGTTTTCATCTGTACCATGGCGACTCTATGCGATGTGCTTCGTGTTTTTTCCATTGACTTTCCGGGCGGCCCTGTCTGGGATTTTGTGCGCAACGCTCTTTATTCTGTTTCCTTTATTGCATCCACAGGCATTTCTTATTCATACACCGCCTATCTGACGGATTTTGTAAACGGGAAAGATGACGGAAAAAAATGGCTGCGCAGGGTGAACACTCTCATTTTCTGGGCTTATGCGGTTTTCATGCTTGTAAATGTGTTCACGAAAGTTGTTTGCAGTTATGACTCGGTTTCCGGCACATGGGTTCGAGGTCCGCTTTATCTTGCAATGGGCTATGTCCCTGCCGTTTATTTTTTGGTTTCCGCATCCTTCTTTTTTCTTGTGAATATGAATCTTGTGAACAAGCGTGTCCGTCTGACCATGTATTTTGCAATCGGGGCGGCATTGGTTGCAATATTCCTGCAGCCGCTTACCCACGGACAGATTTCCCTTTCGCCTTTCGGGGCCTCGGTGGGAGTTTTTCTTTGGTATTTTTCTGTTGAAAATGCCGATTACAAAAGTCTTATGGATGCGTTGAAGGCTCTTGAATCGGCCAGGGCGCAGGCAGTTGAGGCAAACAGGGCAAAATCCGCTTTTCTTGCAAATATGAGTCACGAAATCCGGACTCCGATGAATGCCGTGCTTGGACTTACCGATATGATTCTTCATTCGGACAACGATGAGGAAATCATGGAGTATGCAAAGGATATTCAAAGCTCCGGTAAATCCCTTCTTTCCATCATCAACGGTGTGCTGGATTTTTCCAAGTTGGAATCCGGACGCATGGAACTTACCGAAGGCGACTATCATCTTTCCACTGTGCTTCACGAAATCAATGTGCAGATGGGACTTAGGGCGGCGGCAAGCAATCTTACATACCGCACTGATTTTGACGGCTCTCTTCCGAATGACTTGTACGGAGATCAGGTGAAGCTGAGGCAGATTATAGTGAATCTTTTGAACAACGCAATCAAGTACACCCGCGAGGGAGGCGTTGTCTTTACACTGAAAGGTTCCGCCCGCAGCAACCGGCTTATGCTCCACATTGAGATTGAAGACACGGGAATCGGAATCCGCGAAAGTGATTTGTCATCGCTGTTTGAATCGTTCGAGCGTGTGGATGAAAAAAGAAACCGCAGCATCGAAGGCACCGGTCTCGGACTTGCGATTGTGCAGCGTCTTGTGAGGCTGATGGGTGGCACAATCAGCGTGAAAAGCGAATATGGAAAAGGCTCCATGTTTACAGTCGACATTCCGCAGAAAGTTGTGGGCGACCGCACTCTTGAAGCCTGCAAATCCTCGTGGGATGAAGACAATGCCGGTGAAACGGAGTGCCTGTACATAATCCCCGATGCGAAGATTTTGATTGTTGATGACAACAGCGTGAATCTTCTTGTGGCGAAGGGACTTTTGAAGAAAACACAGGCCCAGATTACAACCTGTGAAAGCGGTTTTGCATGCCTTGAGCTGATGAAAAAAATCCGCTTCGATGTGATTTTCCTGGACCACCTTATGCCGGAGATGGATGGTGTGGAGACTCTGCAAAGGGCGCACGGCCTCCCCGGAAATTTGAACCGCTTCACCCCTGTTGTGGCACTCACGGCAAATGCCATTGCCGGAATGAGGGAAAGATATTTGTCGCTGGGATTTTCTGATTACGTGAGCAAACCGATAGACAGTCATCATCTTTACGATGTTCTTTTCCGCTGCATATCGAACGATCTTCTCGTGAAAGTGCAGAAGGATGAGGAAAAACAGTCTGATGACAAGGAATACGAAACCGTCAACAGTCTGATTGACCAGAGCAAGGGGATGGAACTTTGCGGTAATGACAAGGATTTGTACAAGATGCTGCTGGAAGAATTCATTTCATCAGCCGAGGAAAATATGTCCCGTCTTGAGAATTTCTACAGGGAAAAAAAATGGAAGGACTACCGGGTTCTGGTCCATGCATTGAAGTCCAACGGCCGCCAGATTGGATGCGAGTCTTTTTCTCAAAAAGCCTTTGATTTGGAGACTGCCAGCCGCAATATAATGGAAGAAAATGCAGTGTCTGAAAATGAGGCGTTCATACAGAAAAATCATCCGGCACTGATTTCATTTTACAAATTCTTGGTTGATGCCGTGAAAAAACTGTGCTGAACGGATGTTTGTATCCCCACAGTCTTCCTTTTTTGCAAAGTATTTTCCCTTAAAAAAGAACAGGGCTTCAGCATCGGTTCTGCTGTTAGCATTCAAAATGAGGCAGTGGGACGCAGGGAAAAAGCAAGGAGGGACCCTTCAGGGAGGATTCCTTGATTTTTTCCGTAGCTGGGACCCGCTGACTCATTTTGAACTCTTTGCATTTTGTTTCATGCTGAAGTCCTGTCTCCCTTTGGATGCTCCATTGCATTAAACGGTGAAATGCGGTATTCTTTTCCTTAAATAACATTTTTGAACTGGGGGTGTACAATGGATAGCTCAGAGGAAATCTTGAACCTGCTGCGGGACAATGCCCGTATCTCCGTGGAAGACATTTCCGCAATGACAAAAAAGACACCGGCGGAAGTCAATGCCGTGATTCAGCAGCTGGAAAACGACGGAATAATCATGAAATATGCAGCAATAATCAATCCGGAAAAAGACATCAACACCAAGGCAAAGGTGCGTGCCGAAATAGAGATTCAGGTTGCCCCCGAGCGAGAGCATGGTTTTGATGGAATTGCCGACAGAATCTACCGTTTTCCGCAGGTGAAGTCGCTTTATCTGATGAGCGGCGGTTACGATTTGAAGGTTGTGATTGAGGGAGATACTCTGCAGGATGTGGCCCTTTTCGTTGCCCGCAAGCTTTCCACTCTTGAGGGAGTCCGTTCAACAAAGACGCATTTCCTTCTCAAGACCTACAAGGAAAACGACATTATTTATGTGGAAAAATCAACTGACCGCCGTGAAGGAGTGATTGCATAATGAATACCCGTGAAGATAAATTCAGCCGTGCCATGGTGGAAACCCCGCCCAGCGGCATACGTAAGTTTTTTGAAATGCTGATTGGACATGACGATGTTATTTCGCTGTCTGTCGGAGAGCCTGATTTTCCGACCCCCTGGCTTATGCGGGAGGAGGCTTTCTATCACTTGGAACAGGGGCACACCAGCTACACAAGCAACTGGGGACTTCTTGAACTTCGTGAGGAAATTGCAAGGTATATGGAAGGCCAGAGCATGTACTATAATCCTGCGAAGGAAATTCTGGTGACTGTGGGTGCTTCCGAAGGTGTTGACGCGGTGCTCCGTGCAATTCTGAATCCAGGCGACGAGCTGATTGTGTGCGAACCCTGCTACGTGAACTACGTGCCGCTTGCTCATCTGACAGGTGCGAACATCGTTCGTCTTGACACAAGCGTAAACGGATTCTACCCGACCGCCGAGCAGTTCCAGAGTCTGATTACTCCCAGGACAAAGGCGATTATGTTCTGTTCACCTTCAAACCCGACCGGAACGATGATACCGAAAGAAGAGCTTGCAAAAATCGCGGAGATTGCGAAAAAGAATCAGATTTGGTGCATTGCCGATGAAATCTACTGCGAACTGGTTTATGACGACAACAAACATACATCAATCGGCTCTTTCCCGGGAATGAAGGATTATACCATCATTTTGAACGGATTCAGCAAGAGCTTTGCAATGACCGGTTGGCGTATCGGTTGGATTGCGGCTCCCGAAGATTTGATGGCACAGATTGTGAAGCTCCATCAGTACAACACCATTTGCGCCCCGATTATGAGCCAGTATGCCGCGCTTGAAGGACTCAAAAACGGATGGAACGAAGTGGAAAAAATGCGCATCTCATATCAGCAGAGAAGAAATCTCATGTACAAGTCTTTCCTTGACATGGGACTCCCCGTTCCTGAGCCGACCGGAGCCTTCTACATGTTCCCGGACATTTCTTCCACAGGTCTATCCGCAGAGGATTTTGCAATGGAACTTTTCCAGAAGCACAATGTTGCTGTTGTTCCTGGCACTGCATTCGGAGCTGCCGGAGCCGGGCACATCCGCTGCTGCTATGCCACTGCAATCGACAAAATCAAAGTCGCTTTGGACAGAATCGCAGAACTCGTGAACGAACACAGGAAATGAGCGTATGCTGAAAGGAAAATGCGTGGTCATTGGTGTCACGGGAAGCATCGCTGCATACAAAGCCGCTTCTCTTGCAAGCCTTCTTGTGAAAGCGGGTGCCAGTGTTCAGGTGATTATGACCCGCAATGCGACGGAGTTCATCAATCCAGTGACATTTGAGACTCTCACAGGCCGCAAATGTCTGACCGACACCTTTGACAGAAATTTCGAATACAAAGTGGAGCACATCTCCCTTGCGAAAGAGGCCGACGTTTTTGTGATTGCACCTGCAACCGCGAATGTGATTGCAAAAATAGCCTGCGGACTTGCCGACGATATGCTGACCACGACCTTTCTCGCCGCGAAATGCCCGAAGATTGTGGCTCCCGCAATGAATACGCAGATGCTTGAGAATCCCGTTACTCAGAACAATCTGAATCTGTGCCGCAAATACGGAATGACTGTTCTTGAAAGTGCGGAGGGACGTCTTGCCTGCGGAGACTGCGGTAAGGGAAAACTGCCGGAGCCTGAATATATTTTCGAATGTATTGAACACGAAATAGGGTGGCAGAAGGATCTGCTCGGAAAGAAGGTGCTGATTACGGCCGGTCCCACAAGAGAGGCGCTGGATCCCGTGAGGTACATAACAAACCACTCGACCGGAAAGATGGGATATGCCCTTGCGAAGGTGGCCTCGGCACGCGGCGCGGAAGTGACTTTGGTGTCGGGACCGGTGAATCTTGAAAAACCGCCTTTTGTCCGCGTGGAAAACGTTGTGTCCGCCGCTGATATGGCGGCCGCCGTGAAGGCCTGCTTTGCCGAAAGCGATATTGTGATAAAGGCGGCTGCCGTTGCGGATTACAGGCCTTCTTCGGTGAGCGACCATAAAATCAAAAAAAGCGGCGGAGATATGTCAATCCCTCTTGAGCGCACGGAAGACATTCTGGCGTATTTGGGAGACAACAGAAAACCCGGTCAGACGCTCTGCGGTTTTTCAATGGAAACTCAGGATATGGTTGAAAACAGCCGTGCCAAGCTCATAAAAAAACACGTGGACCTAATCGTGGCGAATAATCTGAAGACTCCGGGCTCCGGCTTTGG
>ODAI011908352.1_pt1 | contig 17766 bp, 20 predicted proteins | sample 1539321 | NCBI WGS metagenome assembly ODAI01 (sample SAMN02144231, study PRJEB22623) | gut metagenome | biome: sheep rumen | host: Ovis aries | place: New Zealand | reverse complement strand
CGCATCCAGGCGCTGAACAAGTATCTCGACTTCACGAACCACCCCAAGCTCCGCCTCAAGTCCGTGAAGGTACAGCAGAAGAGCTACCTTGAGAACGTCATCAGCGACGCCGATTACAATTTCCTGAAAAACAGGCTGTGGGAGGAAGACAACAAGGAGTGGTACTTCATAGTGAGGTTCCTGGCGGCGACTGGAGCGCGCGTCAGCGAGCTTGTCCAGATCAAGGCCGAGCATGTGCATATCGGCTATATCGACATCTACGGCAAGGGCGGGAAGTACCGCAGGATCTTCATCCCGAAGAAGCTCCGTGAGGAGACCGAGCTCTGGCTTTCCGAGGAGGATAAGTCCTCCGGATACCTTTTCATGAACCGCTTCGGGGAGAGGATCACCACCAGGGGAGTGGCCCATCAGCTCAAGGCCTTCGCACTGAAATACGGACTTAATCCCGACGTCGTGTATCCCCACTCCTTCCGGCACCGCTTCGCCAAGAATTTCCTGGAGAAGTTCAACGACATCGCCCTCCTGGCCGACCTCATGGGGCACGAGAGCATCGAGACCACGCGCATATACCTGCGCAAGACCAGCTACGAGCAGCAGACCATCGTCGACCGTGTCGTGACATGGTAGGACCCAGCTTTGGGATTTGTCAAATAATGAGTACCTTTGCGCCCATGGAAAAGAATAGTAAGATTTACGTTGCCGGGCACCGCGGCATGGTAGGCTCAGCCATTGTTCGCGAGCTTCAGCGCCAGGGTTACACCAATATCATCACACGCACGCACAGGGAGCTTGACCTCACCCGTCAGGCCGAGGTCGAGGCTTTCTTCGAGGCCGAGAAGCCGGAGTATGTATTCCTCGCGGCTGCCAAGGTTGGAGGCATAGTCGCCAACCAGAGCGCCCTGGCCGACTTCATGTATGACAACATGATTCTGGAGATGAATGTCATCCACGCCGCCTGGAAGAACGGCTGCAAGAAGCTCGAATTCCTCGGCAGTTCGTGCATATATCCCCGCATGGCCCCTCAGCCCATGCCTGAGAGCTGCCTGCTTACGGGCGAGTTGGAGAAGACCAACGAGGCGTATGCCCTGGCCAAGATCAGCGGCCTCAAATACTGCGAGTTCCTCAACCGGCAGTACGGTACGGACTACATCTCCGTCATGCCGACCAACCTTTACGGTCCCAACGACAACTACCATCCCGAGCACAGCCACGTCTTGCCGGCTCTCATCCGCCGTTTCCACGAAGCCAAGGTCTCCGGTGCGGCCGAGGTTACCTGCTGGGGAGACGGCTCGCCCCTGCGCGAGTTCCTTTATGTCGACGACCTCGCCAATCTGTGTGTATTCCTGATGAACAACTACAGCGGCAACGAAACCGTCAATGCCGGTACGGGCAAGGAACTCACCATCAAGGCCCTGACGGAGCTGGTCGCCAAGGTCGTCGGTTTCAAAGGCGAGATCAAGTGGGACACTTCGCGTCCCAACGGCACTCCCCGCAAGCTCCTCGACGTCTCCAAGGCCACAGCCCTTGGCTGGACCTACCGCACCGAGCTCGAGGACGGTATCCGCCTCGCCTACGACGACTTCCTGCACAACCCTGTACGTGCTGAGAGATAGAACGGTCGCTTTTCGGCGGCAATGTTGTACAATTTTTTTGAAAATGAGCAAGAAAAGTACTACCTTTGCGCCGGGAATTGTATCGTTTCGTTTTTATGGAGAATAAGCAAGGAGAGAAGGGCCGGCTGGTCAGGATGCTCCCTTCCAGGCTGAAGAAATATCTTACTGAGTATCTTGACACCAGGGTCATTTTCCTGATGGACCTTGCACTGTCTTTCCTGGCTTCCGCTCTCGTACTCCTTCTCATCGCCATTTTCTCCCGTAGCGCGGGGTACTACCTTGGCGGGTTTACTGCCTGGTGGCTCGGCTCCTCGCTCGTGGCGAGCATCATTTCACTTTATCTTACCAAGAATTACAAGGTAGTCATCCGCCATTCGCAGATGCGTGACCTTCTCGGTATCTTCAGGATATCGCTCCTGAAAGCCCTGTTCATGTTCGTCGGTCTTGTCTTCAGCGGCAGGGCGAACCTTACGGTGTGGGTAGCGCTGGCTGTGGATTTCCTTTTGACTTCTGCGCTGCTGATAGGCATAAGGATAGTCATGATCCTCGCTTACGATATCTACAAGAGCCAGCTCAAGGAACGCAAGAAACGCCAGCGTGTGCTGGTGTACGGCACTTCCGAGAAATCCGTCGCCCTGCTGACGCGCCTCAAGGACTCGATACATTACGAGGTCGTAGGCTTCCTCGTCCCGCATGCCATCCCCACGCAGTTCAAGGTTGCCGAGTCTCCGGTGTACTGGTTCGAGGATGAGCATAAGCTCAAGGCCATCTCCGACCGTTTCGGCCTTGACGGCATCCTTTTCGCCACTGAATCCGAGGCCAAGGCAGAGAAGGACTCCCTCGTCCGCTTCTGCGGCGAGAACGGCATGAAGGTCCTCATCACCCCCTCCATCGACGAGGTCGTCGGAGGGCGCATCATGAAGAACAAGGTCCGTGAGATAAAGATCGAGGACCTGCTCGGACGCGACGAGATCAGTATAAACGAGGAGGAGATCAAGCGCGAATGCGAAGGCAAGACCATCCTCGTCACCGGTGCCGCAGGCTCCATCGGCAGTGAGCTCTGCCGCCAGCTCGCCACTTTCGGCGTGAAACAGCTTGTCCTGTACGACAATGCCGAGACGCCCATGCACAACTTCCGTCTGGAGCTCGAAGGTCGATTCCCGCATCTTGATTTCATACCCGTCATCGGCGATGTCCGCCAGCCTGCCCGTCTGGATTATGTCTTCCGTAAGTGGCGTCCGCAGATAGTCTTCCATGCTGCTGCATACAAGCATGTCCCGCTGATGGAGGAGAACCCTTGCGAGGCCGTGCTCGTCAATGTCCACGGCTCGCGCAACGTCGCCGACAAGTGCATCGAGTATGGTGCCGAGAAGATGGTGATGATCTCCACCGACAAGGCCGTCAATCCCACCAATATCATGGGTTGTACCAAGCGTCTGGCCGAGATCTACGTCCAGTCGCTCGGCCTGGCTCTCGCCTCCGGGCGGGTTAAGGGCTCGACCAAGTTCGTCACCACCCGCTTCGGCAATGTCCTGGGTTCCAACGGCTCCGTGATCCCGCGCTTCCGCGAGCAGATCGAAAAGGGAGGTCCGGTAACGGTCACCGACCCGCGTATCACCCGCTTCTTCATGACCATCCCCGAGGCGTGCCGCCTGGTGATGGAAGCCGCTACGCTCTCTACCGGAAACCAGATATTCGTGTTCGATATGGGCGAATCGGTCAAGATCGATGACCTTGCCCGCAAGATGATCGCCCTTGCCGGTCTCAAGGCCGGTCAGGACATTGAGATCGAGTACACCGGCCTGCGTCCGGGCGAAAAGCTTTACGAGGAGGTCCTCTCCAATGCAGAGAACACCGAGCCTACCTCGCACGAGCGCATCCGCATCGCCCGTGTGCGAGAGTATGACTACGACGACGCCCTCAAGGCCGTGAACCGCCTGGAGACCCTCTCCCGTGACGTCGAGATCCCCGAGATGGTAAAGCTTATGAAGCGTACCGTCCCCGAGTTCATCAGCCAGAACTCCCGCTTCAGCGAGTTCGACGCTCCGAAGGGCAATTAGTTTTGTCGCGGCGCTGTAGAAAGGGAGTTTCCGTACCCATGAGAAAATCCATCCTGTTCATTATCTGCGCGATGCTCATTGCATTGCCGCAAGGTGCGTGCTTTGCCCAGGAGCGGGAGGCTGGTGTCTTCCGCGTGATGTCCTTCAACGTGCGTACGTGGACGAGGGATACTGACCGTGACAGCGATGCGCACTGGCGCAAGAGGATGGAGGCGATGGAAAGGATGATCATCGACGCGGATCCGGACATCATCTGTTTCCAGGAGATGCTTTTCCCTGCGACGCGTTATGTGCCGGACGGCTACAGGCGCGTGTCCGGTGTCAACGTGAGCCATCCCATTTTCGTTCGTAAGGGTCTGGGCTACTCCGGCCATTCCACTTCGATCTATTGGGAGTCATGCCTTGTAGAAGGCGTGCAGGTGATCAATGTCCATTCCCGTTGGGAGAAGGATGTCATGCTCAGAGTAGTGAGGCAGGTCAACGGCAGGCTTAAAGGGCGCAGCCTTGCCTGCGGGGACTGGAATGTTTCCTTGAGGTCCCTGAAGGAAGCGGGTTTGAACATGTCCTCGGCCCGTGAAATGCTGGGAGTCCCTGAAGTGGATACCTTTGCCAACTTCACCCGTGCAGAGAGCCATGGCGCCATCGACCACTTCTTCGTGGACGGGCTTACGCCTGTTTCTTACATGATGGTCACCGATGGTTACGGTTGCACCAGGATAAGCGACCATTTCCCGATCGTCCTTGAAGTGCGCCGCTGACGCGGTGCGATCCTTCTATTTGAAAGCCTGGACCGTGCCGATGCACGGGCAGGCGCGGGAGTCCGTGACTGTGACCCGCAGGGCAGTGGCTTCGACGGAAGGGAAGCGCAGGATGCGCTTGTAGCCGATGGTCGTCATCTGCTCGTCGCAGGGGACAGGATGCCAGGCGGTGCCGTCGTTGTATTCTACCGTGAAGGCTTTGACCCTCTGGCCGAGGGAGATATTTTCCTGGAGGAGAACCTTGCCGACGGATTGCTTTGACGGGAGATTGAACTCCAGCGAGGCGTTCAGTGTCCCATCCTTCGGAGCCCAATAAGTACCGGCATCCCCGTCAGTGACGTTCCTGGCGCCGAACTTCCGCCCTCTGGACTCGCTTGCCTTGATGCTGGCCCCTTTCAGGAGGTCGTTCTCGAAGGCTTCGGCGAGGATCTTCCGGGCCTCGCAGGCGTTCGCTGAGTCGATGGGGTGGATGAGACCTTCGCGGTCCACCGGGAAATTGACGAGAAGCTTGCCGTTGCGGCCCACGCTGCGGTAGTAGAGCTCGACCAGCTGCTCGGGAGACTTGACCTGGGAGTCTTCCTCGGGGTGGTAGAACCAGCCCTTGCGGATGGAGACGTCGCACTCGGCCGGGATCCAGCAGTCGCCGTCGGGATGGCCTGGCCCAAGCTCCTCGGCATGGGGATAGCCGGGGTATACCACTCCGTCGCGCAGCAGCGACCAGTTGGTCTGCGAGGCCTCTCCGCGCTCGTTGCCGACCCAGCGGCAGCCGGGTCCTCCGTCGGAGAAGATGATAGCCTCGGGCTGGTGCTCTTTTACGATGGAATGGATCTTCGGGAAATCGTAATATGTCCTGCGGTCGATGTTGCGCGTCTCTTTCGCTCCGCCGTACCATCCGTCACCGCCGTTGGCTCCGTCGAGCCAGACCTCGGAGATGGTGCCGTATCGTGTCATGAGCTCGTGGAGCTGCTTGTGATAGTACTCAGTGTATGCCGGTGTACCGTAAGTGTCCTGGTGACGGTCCCAGGGCGAGAGGTAGACGCCGAATTTGAGACCTTGTTCCTGGCAGGCCTTGGCGAGTTCGCCCACGACGTCGCCCTTGTAGGGAGATGCCGCTACGGAATAGTCGGTATATTCCGAAGGCCAGAGGCAGAACCCGTCGTGGTGCTTGGCCGTCAGGATGACGCCTTTGATGCCTGCGGCTTTGAATGTGCGTACCCACTGTCCGCAGTCGAGCGCCGTGGGGTTGAAGACGGCCGGGTCGGCGTCGCCGTAGCCCCATTCGCTGTCGGAGAATGTGTTGGGGCCGAAATGGATGAATGCCCATACCTCGTCCTGCTGCCATGCGAGCTGGGCGGGAGAGGGGACTGGCGCGAGCGCCTGCGGCGCACGGCCCGTACCGCACGCCCCAGCCACCGCAACTGCAGCGGCGAGCGCCATAAATCTTCTCAATGCTGTCCTTCTCATATCGGTTGCAATTTACGAAAAAAGATCTGTTCCCCGGCTCGGGCAATGTGGGGTTTTCGTACGGATTACCGTTTTTTTCATATATTTGTTGGAGGAGGATGACGATTGGACTATGGATTATATCTGGAAATATGATTCGCCTTTAGGAGGCATAATGCTGGCTTCGGACGGCTCTGCACTGGCCGGTCTGTGGTTCGACGGCCAGCGCTTCTTCGCCTCGTCCCTTCTCCCGGCACCGCCATCCGCCCCTACGGATTTCGAAGGCCTGCTTGCGGCCGGTTTCACTGCGCGTCCGCTGCCGGTCTTCGACCAAGCCTGCCGCTGGCTCGACATTTACTTCTCCGGCAGGGAGCCTGGCTTCACCCCTCCGCTAGTGCTGCGCGGCACTCCCTTCCGGATGGCCGTCTGGTCCGAACTCCTCCGCATCCCCTTCGGTAGCACGGTTACCTATGGCGCCATCGCCGCGTCCCTCTCCTCCGCGTCCCTGTCCTCCGCGTCTACTGCCTCTCCGTCCCTTGCCTCTCCGTCCCTTGCCTCTCCGCCCATCGCCTCTCCGCCCATCGCTTCTCCGCCCGTTGCTTCTCCGCCCCTTGCTTCTCCGGCCCCCTCTGTTCCCCGCCTTTCCGCGCGAGCCGTCGGCGGCGCGGTCGGCCGCAACCCCATCTCCCTGATCGTGCCGTGCCATCGGGTGGTCGGGGCTGCCGGCCGCCGGGCCGGCGCGTCCGTCGGACCGACCATGGTCGGTCCCTTGACGGGCTACGCCGGCGGCCTCGACCGCAAGCTCCGCCTCCTGGAACTGGAGGGCGTCATCCTCTGATCGACGCCCTTCTCCCTCTGCCCCGTCTCATTTACTTCAACCTAGATTCGCCCGCATCCTTCGGCATTTATCCGAAGGATAATGCGAATTGGTGAAGGTCTCCGGGGAATTTGGTGAAGGTCTGAAAAAGAGTGGGAGACCTTCACCGGAAGAATGGCCTTGTAAGGACGTGTAATGCTGAACGATTGGTGAAGGTCTCCGCTTAAATAGCAGACCTTCACCATTGTGGGATAGTAATACAGACCTTCGCTGTCGATGGGCCGTGTAAGGAGTAAAACCTGTGCAGACTGGCGAAGTTTGGAAGAAAAATGCTATATTCGCATGAGAGTGGGGGAGGGTTTGACGAGATAAGATGAACGGATGAAGTCGAGTGATATTCGTAGAACCAGTACCGGACAAGAATAACTTTTTTCGGCAGATACAGATATGATACTTACTACTACTCCCGGCGTAGAAGGCCGGACCATCAGGGAATACCGGGGCATAGTCTTCGGGGAAGTCATCACAGGCGTGAATTTCTTAAAGGATTTTGCGGCAAGCATCCGCAATTTCGTAGGTGGAAGGAGCGGGTCCTATGAGGAAGAACTCGTCCGTGCAAGGACAAGTGCGATGGATGAACTCACGGAAAGGGCGCTGCGGCTCGGGGCCGATGCCGTCGTGGGGATTGATGTCGACTACGAAGTGCTTGGTGAAGGTGGCGGAATGCTTATGGTTACGGCTTCCGGTACCGCCGTAAAGCTTGACTGAGGCCCGGAATCTTATATTAATGGCCTGTAGGCCGGCCGTAGGGAAGAAATTTTACTAGTATATGAAAGTATTGATGATAAACGGGAGCCCCCGTCAGAAGGGCAATACCGCCACTGCTCTCGGCGAAGTGGCGAAACAGCTGGAAAAGCTTGGCATCGACAGTGAGATCGAGTGGATCGGCACTAAGCCGGTGCGCGGCTGCATTGCATGCAATGCCTGCAAGAGCAAGCCCGGCGCCTGCGTGTTCGATGACGATGTCTGTAACCGCATATCCGCCAAGCTGAATGAGGCTGACGCACTGATAGTCGGATCACCCGTCTACTACGGTCAGCCGAACGGCGCCGTGCTGGCGATAGTCCAGCGCATGTTCTACTCCAACGGCGCGGCGGCGCAGGGCAAGCCCGCGGCGGCCGTGGCCGTATGCCGCCGCGGCGGTGCCGACGCCGCCTTCCAGACGCTCACCCTCCCTTTCCAGATGATGAACATGCCGGTGGTGACTTCGCAATACTGGAACATAGTGTATGGGCGTGAGCCCGGTCAGGCAGCGCTGGATGCCGAAGGCATGCAGACCATGCGCACACTAGCGCGCAACATGGCCGCCCTGCTGCTGGCTACAGGCGGAAAGCCCGCACCCGGCAGCGACGAGCCGTGGGCCCCGATGCACTTCATCCGCTGATCAATAAAAAACCGCAGACAGCCTGCGGTTTTTCAGTTATCGTCTGACGGTGATATGGAAGCAGTTCTGCTGCCTTTCATATTTGATGAAACAGCGGTCGCCCTGGTCATGGATGTCCTTGAGGACCTGGCTTAGTACGGCACGCAGATACTCCGGCTGGACGTCCTCGTAAGGACGGCCCCTCAGGTCCGGGATCTTGACATATCGCCAGTACCCCAGGTCGAAGGTGGTTCCATAGCAGTGAGTGGAGTTCTCCGCGGCGTTGATGTTGCCCTTGCTGAGTGCGGCGACATCTTCTTTTGTGCGCAGGGCGGAAGTAACTACCAGTTTGTACGGATTCAGCCCCTTGGATGCCAGGGAGTCCTGGAAAGCGGAGCCTATGTCGTCGAGCAGCTCTTTGGCCGATGGGATGAGATAAGGGATGGAATGGGTGAGGGAATCGATCGCATAAGTGTCGGTATCGGTCAGCTCTACAAGGCGTGACTTAAGCCCTTCAGCCTCTTTCCGGTCGGTCACGGGCGGGACTCCGATCGCTTGCGCCACCCTGAGCTGCGTCTCGTTGAGGTCGTTGAATTCCTGTGCGAACTTTACGTCATAGATGCGTACGGGGTGGTTTTCGATGGGCCCCAGGGCGAGCCACTTCCTCTCCCTGACGCATGACCTCGCGCTGAAGAATACGTAGAGCGCCAACCCCAGGCTGGCTGCCGCCAATACAGAACGTGCTATTTCTCTGGTTTTCATCGAATGCAAATATAAGAAGATTTTAAAACAATGCTCTCAAAACAGCTTCTTAGCTTGATGGTATTTGGAAGGTAAATGCTGGAGGTGGTCCCTAGATCAGCAGACCTCCGGCAAATCAGGGGTAAAATGCTGGAGGTGGTCCCTAGATCAGCAGACCTCCGGCAAATCGGGGGTTAAATGCTGGAGGTGGTCCCGGAATTTGCAGACCTCCGGCGTAAAACCCTTTGTATTTAGCATTTTAATCCTTATCTTGCAGACAGTAAACAAGTGACGGTCAGCGTTCGGTCCCTTTTTGTTTCCGGGACAGTAGCAGGCCGCCTTTTATAATTCAGTATACAATGAAAAGAGTGCTTACAGTCCTGCTGCTCCTGGTCATGGCAGTGGCGGCGATGGGTCAGGAACCCGTCAGGAAGTATGAGGTCAAGTCCGGCATCTTCAAGACCAAGATGACTGTCATGGGACAGTCCGTCGAGACCACTACCTATTTTGATGAATACGGCGCCCTCGAGGCCACCAAGGCCAAGACCGCAGTCCCCGGTGCCGGCGAGATTGAGCTCACCACCATCAGTCGCGACGGCAAGAACTATGTCGTCATTCCTTCAATGAAACAGGTACAGGAGCAGCCTGTCCCTGAGTCCATCAATTATACAGCCCTGACGGACGACGTCATTTCCAAGTACAAGATCGAGAAGGTCGGAACCGAGACCGTCTGCGGCAAGGAATGCATCAAGTACACCGAGTCGGTCACTGAGCAGGGCCAGTCCGCCACCGTCACCGTCTGTGTCTACAAAGGCATCCCCATGAAGTCCGTCACTTCCGTCGCCGGCATGGAGATTACATCCGAGGTGACCGAGCTAACCGAAGATGCCTTTGTTATCGCCCAGCTTTTTGAAGTGCCTGAATACTAGTTCGGTGGTATGGAACAGAAGGGAATTACCAGAAAGCAGTTCCGGGTGCAGTTGGTTTCACCTTTGTTTAACCTTCTGCTCGGGGGATGGTGGATCTATATGGGCATTGATTCCAAAAGGAATGGTTACCTGATCATAGGCATCTTGTTTATCCTTTTATCCTTGGGTCTCATTTGCTCCTTGGTCATACAACGCAGGCGTCACCCCATCGAGGACGAAGAGGTTGACAAGGAGGTTTCGTCTGGTCTCAAGGCTGGGGGGCTGGCTTTATTGCTTCTCGCCGCCGGTTTCCTCATCGCCTTCGGCCTTGCCGCACTTTTCACCTAAGAGTCCTATAACATTAATATGAAGCTTAGGGTTACCGATGATTTCAAGAAGGCTGCAAAAGGTATGCTGGCATATTTTGCAACCGCTATCGTTGTTTTTCCTATATACCACTTAAGAAAAGGAGACTTCTGCTGGAGCGATACACTTCTTAATGCAGCGATTAACCTCGCCATATGCGTAGTCATCGGATCGTTTTTCTTCTTTGGCATGCAGGAGCCTGAGAAAAAGGATGAGTAGAAACGCCGTCAGATGAAGCTGGCGGCAGGGTTTTTGAGGGCAGGCAGGGGTGAAATGATCCGATAGCCTGAAATGAAAGCACTCCTGTCAGTCCTTCTCTATTTATGGCAGCTCCCCCAGAACATTCTCGGGGAGATATTGTCTTTGTGTTACCGGGCCAATAAAGGTCACGACTTCCGCGGAGTGAGGATGCACTATTCCCCCGATTTGCCTGGAGGTATTTCCCTGGGACGGCACATTATCATGAACGACAGGTATTGCAACGACGAAAATGAGAAGATGCATGAGTGGGGCCATACCCGCCAGTCGCTGATGCTGGGCTGGCTGTACCTTCCAGTCGTCGGCCTTCCTTCCATATTGTGGGCCAGCCGTCCGAGACGCAATTATTTCTCCTTTTGGACAGAGCGCTGGGCCGACAACCTGGGCGGCGTGCTGCGCTAGGTTTTATACAATACTAAGAAGACCTTATGAGAAAGATTATTATCATTCAGTTTATCACTATTTTGGCAGCATTATCGCTGTCGGCACAGGAGCGTTCGGATTTCAATGCGGTCACTGACCCCATTACGAAGGAACCTGCGGTGGTCTCAGGGCATTCCATACAGTTATCTATATTCGGGCTGGAATATAGCTACGAGCAGCCTCTCGGAGGATATTGGTCAATCATCGGGCGGGTTGGTCTGTCCAGTTCGCTCACGGATTATTCCGTTACCTACGACTTGTCGTCGTACAATACATCGAAGAACTACAGTTTTAACTGGAGCCCAAGTCTTGGCGTTACTGTGGAGCCCCGCTATTATACAAGTATGCGGCGCCGGTTCGACAAGGGCAGGAAAACCGTCAACAACAGTTCGGATTTCGTAAGCCTTCAAGTCAAAGCTTATGATCTGGCAAGTGATGATGGCATCCAACTAAGCGCAATTGCTGCGTACGGAATACGCAGGGGAGGAGAGCACTGGTTCCGGGAGTATACCGGAGGCGTTGCCTTCCATACCATTTATGGGGGAGTCCTCCCTCACCTCGGCTTCAAGTTCGGATACAGGTTTTAGTCAGTCGTCGCGGCCAATCTGGTGAGTTTATCAGAGTGTTTTGCCACAGAATGGAAATGGAAGGCTGTATTTTCATTCTGTGTCCGGAAATGACGTGAAATCGGCCGTTTCTTTGCCACAGAATGAAAGATGGAGCGCTTATTTTCATTCTGTGGCAGAGCGTATCAAAGGCGAAGCGAAGGCGCATCAGCGCCGTGCCGGGAAAAGGAAGGAGAGGGCGGGATTCCGCTCGCTACGCTCGCGCTATCCCGGGGGGGGGGTGGAGATCTGAGCGAAGCGAAGGCGCATCAGCGCCGTGCCGGAGTGTCAGCGAGATTTTGAAAAAATCGAAGCAACGAAGGCACCGGCCGGAACGGAGTGCAGGCCGCCATGTCCCTTGGGGGACCGGTGCGGAGCACCGAGGGGGAGAAAGAATGGCCCGACGAAGGGTCAATCCCGCCCTCGACGCGAAAAAAGCCGAGGCTGTTATCAGCCTCGGCTTTTCAGCGGAGAGGGCGGGATTCGAACCCGCGAACCCCTTTGGGAGGTCACGCGCTTTCCAGACGCGCCTCTTCAGCCACTCGAGCACCTCTCCTTGCGGTTTGCGGGTGCAAATATAAACAAAAAATGTTAACTTTGTACTCTTGTCGGGAAAATAATGCCATTTCGCAAGTTATGACCACTGAGACCATATACGATCCGCTCCGCCGCAAGGATGTCCCCCTTACGCCGGAGGAGCGTGTGCGCCAGTGGTTCATAGACCTGCTGCACAAGTCTGCAGGGGTGCCCATGCATCAGATGATGAGCGAGGTCGCCCTGGAGTACGGGGCGGGGAAGAAGTGGCGGGCGGACATCGTGGTCTACGGCCGCGCCGGAGTGCCGCTTGCCATCGTGGAGTGCAAGCGTCCCGACGTGGAAGTGACCAGGGACGTCCTCGAGCAGGCCCTCCGATACAGCGCCGTGCTCAGGGTCCCTTTCCTTTTCCTGACCAACGGCCATCTTACCTATATCTGCCGCAAGGACAGAGGACCTGATGGTGAGGTCAAGTATGGCTTCCTCGACAAGGCTCCGTTGTATGAGGAGATGCTGAAATGGGGCTACCGCGATTAAACCATTGACAATGCCGACCATTACCACCGGCTTCCTGGAGAAGCCCATATTCAAGATAGTGTCCGAAGTGGCAGCCAGCAGGGGCGTAAGGGCCTTTGTGATAGGGGGCTATGTCCGCGACTGCTTCCTCGGCCGTCCGTGCAATGACATCGACATCGTCGTCGAGGGCAGCGGCATCGATTTCGCCGAGGCCGTAGGCAAGGCAACGGGTAAGAATGTCTCCTACTTCAAGAATTTCGGAACGGCCATGATGCGCTATCGCGGCGACGAAGTGGAGTTCGTCGGGGCGCGCAAGGAGTCTTACCGCCGCGAGTCGCGCAAGCCTATCGTCGAGAACGGAACACTGGAGGATGACCAGCTTCGGCGCGATTTCACCATTAACGCCATGGCTTTCAGCCTGCAGCCTGACAGTTTCGGAGAGCTGGTGGATCCCTTCGGGGGCATCCGCGACCTGGCCTCTGGCATCATCCGCACGCCTTTGGACCCCGAGACCACATATTCCGACGATCCCCTCCGGATGCTCCGCGCCATCCGTTTCGCTACGAAGCTCTCTACTCCCGAGCTGGAGTTCAAGATCGTACCGGAGTCGCTCGAGGCGATGAAGCGCATGAGCGGGCGCCTGTCCATCCTGTCCAAGGAGAGGATCGCCGAGGAGCTGAACAAGATGCTCGTCACTGCCCGCCCGTCCATGGCCTTCAGGCTCATGGACGAGACCGGCCTTCTGGAGCATGTCCTTCCGCAACTCTCTGCACTCAAGGGAGTTGAGACTATCGAAGGGCGTGGCCATAAGGAGAATTTCTCGCATACTCTCGCTGTGCTCGACAATGTCGCGGCGGCCGAGGCCGAAGGCATTGCCGCGGGGCGGCTCAAGGACTATACCCCCGAGCTGGACGGCAACGGCTTCGTGGAGAGCGTCCGGACGGCCCCGGACGTATGGCTCCGCTGGGCGGCGCTGCTGCACGACATAGGCAAACCTGCCTCCAAGCGCTACGAGCCCGGTACTGGCTGGACCTTCCATGGCCACGAAGTGATAGGCGCCAGGATGGTACCCAAGATCTTCCAGGGGCTGATGATGCCCCTTAACGAGAAGATGAAATACGTGCAGAAGCTCGTGCGGCTGCACCTGCGTCCCATTGCCCTCGTCGATGACGAGGTCACGGACTCCGCGGTGCGCCGCCTGCTGTTCGATGCCGGCAACGACATCGACGACCTCATGCTCCTGTGCAATGCCGACATCACGTCCAAGAATCCTGCTAAGGTGGCCAGGATAAAGCACAACTTCGAGCTGGTCCAGCAGAAGATGGTGGAGGTGGAGGCCAAGGACTCCATCCGCAACTTCAGGAATCCCATCACCGGCGAGCATGTCATGGAAGTGTACGGCATCCCTCCCAGCAAGCCTATAGGTGTCCTTAAGGATTATATAAAGGATGCCATCCTTGACGGGATCATCGAAAACGACTTCGAGGCTGCTGACCGCCTCATGCGGCAGAAGGCCTCGGAAATGGGTCTGGTCCCAGTCATTCCGGACAAGGCGGATGCCTCCGGGCTTCAGAACGGATAATAACCCTCAATCTCCCGGTCCTGCCCGATGAACGCCCTGATAGAGAAATATATCCAGTATGTTTCTTCCGTGCGGAGGTATTCTCCGCTGACTCAGAAGGCATACCTTGAGGTCCTGGAGTCATATGCCTCCTACAGTGTGGATGACCCTGCCGATACGGAAGGCCTGGCGGCGTCCCTGACGCCCACGGCCGTCCGCAACTACGAGGTGTATCTGCTGGAGGATCGCAAGCTGTCAGCCCGTTCGGTTAACCACCACCTTTCCGTATTGAGCGGTTTCTGCCGTTATCTCATGACCCAGGGGCTTCTCAAGTCCAATCCCGTCAGGCTCGTGACGCGTCCCAAGACCGAGAAAAGGCTGCCCGAGTTCTACCGGGACGATTCCATGGAAAAGTACTTCGAGCTGACGGCCCATGCCGCCTCCGGGGACGAGCTGGAGCTGCTGCGCTCGCTCGGGCCGGGCGACGGCTCCCTGGCGCGGACGCTGTACGAACGCCGGCTCCGCCGGCTGATCGTCAGCGTCCTGCACGGCGCCGGCTTGCGCCGCGCCGAGCTCGCCTCGCTCGACCTGGGCAGTTTCGACCCCGAGCGCAAGATCCTTAAGGTCAAGGGCAAGGGCGACAAGATGCGCGACGTCCCGCTAGTCCCTTCGCTGGTCGGTGAGCTGCAGATGTACCTGGAGGCCGCCGAAGTGTTCTTCGGCGGTCCTGCGGCGGCCGGCGATCCGCTGCTGCGGACCCCCTCCGGCCGCCGCCTCTACCCCGCCTACACCGACAGGGCAGTGAAAACCGAGCTCGGCTCCCTCTCCGATTTCACCGGCCGCAAGTCCCCCCACGTCCTGCGCCACACTCTCGCTACCGAGCTTCTCAACGACGGCTCCGACCTCAATGCCATCAAGGAACTCCTCGGACACTCCTCCCTTGCCGCCACGCAGGTCTACACCCACAACTCAATAGAAAAATTAAAGGCCGTCTATCAGACGGCCCATCCACGTGCTAAGGATCGCACGAAGTAATTAGTTCTCAATGGCGTAGGTGATGGTAGCTACGCCGCGGATCTTCATCATAGAAGGGTTCTCCTCCATGCTTGAGAGCGAGAACTGTCCCTGGTCGGCGGTGATGATCTTGCCGAGCTTGCTGCCGTAGTTGCGGACGAACTGCGTGGCGGTGGTCTTGGCGTTGCCGATGGCCTCCTCGATCATCTCCTGCTTCAGGTCCTGGAACCCGGTATAGTCATACTTGATGAAGTTGTTGCCGCCCAGGGCGATGCCTTTGGACAGGAGTTCTCCCTGCTTCATGACGATGTCCTTGACCAGCGCGACATTGGACGAGGTGATGGTGATTGGGGTCGTGAGCTTGTAGTTGAAGGGGATGTACTCATTGGACCAGCGGTTGGAGACGCGGTCGTCCACCTCCGGAGGAAGGATGGATATCTCGCTTTCGGACAGGCCGTTGCTCTTGAGGAACGCCACTACGGTCTCGTTGGTCTTCTGGATGTCGTTATAGAGTGCCGGAAGGGCGTCGCCCGTGACGTAGGTCGAGAGATTCCAGGTAATCTTGTTGGCCGGGACCTCACGCTCGGACAGACCCTTGACAGTGACCTGGCGGTCCTTGTCGATGAAACGTATGATACCGCTCCTGAGGATGAAACCGAAAAGGATGAGGCTGATGCCGACGATTGCGGCTGAAATAAGACTTGTGTTTTTCATGATGCAACGTATTTTGATGCGAAGTTAGACAAAAAAGATACCATCCGGCAATTCTTTTTAAGTTTCTTTCGTTTTGTGTCACGATTTTTGTATATTTACCAACGCAGACTAAAACTAACCGCCCCGCGAGGGGTCTTAACATACGAGATTATGGAAATCAAGATCAAATCCTTGAAATTCGACGCAGACCAGAAGCTGGTCGCCTTCGTCGAGAAGAAAGTTTCTAAGCTGGAGAGATTCTATGAAGGGCTGGATACCGTGGATGTAACGCTCTCCCTGCTGCCCGAGCCGGACAACAAGAACGCCAGGATCCAGATCCACGTACCGGGCCAGGAGCTCATCATCGAGCGCAACGCCAAAACCTTCGAGGATGCCATCACCGAGTGCGCCGACGCCATGAAGGAGAAACTGACTAGGTTCAAGGAAAAGCTGTACGAAGCATAAAATACTTTAATCTGACTGGATGGTTGATTCAACCATCCTTTTTTTATACCTTTGTACGGTATGGCCAAGAGCTCGGTAAATATCCCCGCCTTGTGCGGGCAGCTTGTCGAAGACGCCCGCAAGGGCGTTTTCAAGCCTGTCTACCTGCTGATGGGCGACGAGCCTTATTATCCCGACCTTGTCTGCGCCGCCGTCCAGCAGTACTGCGTGGAGGAGAGCTTTAAGGATTTCAACGAATATGTATACTATGGTGCCGAGACCGACGCCGACACCGTGGTATCCTCCGCACGCCAGTATCCGATGATGTCCGACCGTACGCTCGTCGTCGTGAAGGAGGCGCAGATGATGAAGGACATCGAACAGCTGCAGTACTACTGCCAGCAGCCGCTCGACTCCACGGTCCTGGTGGTGCTCCTGCACAAGGGTACGGTGGACAAGCGCAAGGCCTTCTACAAGAGTGTGCAGAAATGCGGCGGCGTAATAGTCGAGTCGCCTGCGCTGCGCGACTACGAGATCACTGACTGGATAGTCCGTTATTTCCGCTCGCGCGGGCTCAATATCGCCCCCGACGCCGCTTCGCTGATGGGGGAGAGCACAGGCACGGACCTCGGCACCATCGTGGTAGAGACCGACAAGCTGGTGAAGAATCTTCCCGAAGGGGTGGATACCGTCACAGTCGAGGATGTGGAGAAGAACGTCGGCATCAGCCGCCAGTTCAGCGTCTTCGAGCTGAACCGCGAGCTGGCGGCCCGCAACGCCGCCAAGGCCGTGCGCATCGCCACCTACGTCGGCTCCGCCGCACGCTTCGCGATGCCCATGGCCGTGAGCGTGGTCTTCTCGCAGTTCTACAAGGTGCTGCGCTACGCCGCGCTGCTGCAGCGGACTCCCCGCCCTTCGGCCGAGGAGAAGTCCGCCGCCCTCGCGGGCGTCAACCCCTACTTCTACCGCGACTACGACATGGCCGTGCGCAACTATCCTCTTCCGAAATGCATGCAGGTCATCTCCATCCTCAAGGAGTACGATTATAAGGGCAAGGGCGGGGACGGCGGCGACATGGACCAGGGCACCCTCCTCGTGGAGATGGTAACAAAAATCTTGAATGTTTAGATGTTTTTATTGTTTTTCAATATTTATTTATTATTTTTGTACAGCATAACATAAATACAACGAACAATGGGATTGATAGAATGCAAGGAAGTTTGCAAGAGTTTCGGTGAGAAGGTGGCCCTCGACCACGTTTCCATCGACATTCCCGAGGGTAAGATCTTCGGCCTGCTGGGCCCCAACGGCGCCGGTAAGACCACCCTCATCCGTATCATCAACCGTATCACCATCCCCAACTCCGGCGAGGTCCTGTTCCGCGGCGTCCCGATCACCCAGCACGACGTGGAGAAGATCGGCTACATGCCCGAGGAGCGCGGCCTTTACCGCAAGATGAAGGTAGGCGACCAGGCCATGTACCTGGCCCAGCTCAAGGGCATGACCGCCCGCGACGCACGCAATGAACTGAAGCAGTGGTTCATCCGCTTCGGCATCCAGGACTGGTGGGACAAGAAGGTTGAGGAACT
>ODAI011561192.1_pt1 | contig 17766 bp, 12 predicted proteins | sample 1539321 | NCBI WGS metagenome assembly ODAI01 (sample SAMN02144231, study PRJEB22623) | gut metagenome | biome: sheep rumen | host: Ovis aries | place: New Zealand | reverse complement strand
GGGCATGTCGTCAGGGGGAATAGACGGGATGGGAAGGAAGGGGGAAGGGACGCAAAAGAGAAGGAGGAAGGGAGGAGGAGGGGGATAGAGAATACTCGGCGATAAAAACGCCGAGCGCTGTCGAGGGGGATACAAGGCGGGAGAGGGGGACGGCGAGGGGAAACAAGGGGGACACGAGGGGGAACAAGGGGGCCGCAAAGGGAAACAAGGGGATGGAGGGGGAAGAGAACAGGAAAGAGAGGAGGGGAAAAGAGGGAAAAGGACGGGAAAGAAGAGAGAAAGGAGGGAAGGGAAAGAGGATGAAGGGAAAGGACAGGGAAGAGAAAGGGAGAGAGGATGAGGGGAAGGGGGATGGAACAAAAAAGCTCGGCGATAAAATCGCCGAGCGCTATTGGTGGGCAAGAACAGGGGAGATTGGTGAGTAGCGAAGGGAAAATGTTTATTTCACAGCTACTTTTCGGCCTGCAGAAACGTAAACACCTTTGTGAGATGTGGAGGCAACAGGGCGGCCACTTAGGTCGTAGGCTGTATCGGCCAAGGGGGCTTGAGCAGCCACGACAGCTATAGCATCCTCTTCACCTTTAGGCGAAATAATAAAGGTATCGCCGATATTTGTTACAGGAATGACTATGCGGTCTGTAGTAGCCTCAGCTTGTTCAAAATCTGTGCCGTCAGCCTTAACTATGGTGTAGCCATCGAGCCCTTCGTAGGATATCATGAGAGGCTGACCTTTCAGGCTGCGAATGGTTGCAAGGGTCAGCTTTCCATCTGACCACTCTTGGTCAACTTCGAATCCGCCCACTGCACGCAGCCCCTTCACATCACCCTTTTGCCAGATATACGGCAGGGCTGGCAGGAGTTGCAAGGTGTCAGTATGACTCTGAAGCAGCAATTCAGCCATCGCTGCACAGACGCCGAAGTTTCCATCTATCTGGAAAGGTGCATGCGAATCGAAGAGGTTGTAGTAGACACCACCCTTCGACTGGTCAGTTCCATAGCTTGTGCTATGGGTGAACTCAGCCTTGAAGAGCTCAACGACTTGATCAGGTTCGAGGGCTCTTGCCCAAAGGTTCATCTTCCAACCCATAGACCATCCTGTCGAAGGTAAGCCGCGCAGTTTTAGACTTCTAACAGCCGGGATGTAGTAAGGATTGGATGCAGGCAGATTAGCAAAAGGATAGAGCGCCATCATGTGCGAAAGATGACGGTGGCCGCTTTCGCCGCCATTTCCTGTTGCATAATCTGTATATTTCCATTCACGCAGTATCTCGTCGCCGGTCTTCACGCCATTGCGTGTAGCTCCATAAGTGCCGTTATATATCTCGGTATGCAGACCGTTGTCCAGTTTCTGGAACTTAGTTTTCAGTTGACTGAGGAAAGCCTCAGTTACTCCTGTCTCTGCCGTTCCCAGCACTTCAATGGCCTTAATAGTTTCGTCGAAGAGGTTCCATACGATCTGCTGAGAGTGTGCTGTTGCATTCTCCGTAGGTCCGTGTTCCGGGCTCCATTCGTTGGGGCACTCCCACGAGCCATCGTTAGCCTTGACAAGCCGGTCCATCCACATCTGTACGCAAGGGATCATGACAGGCAGGGCCACATTCTTGAGGAAGTCGCGGTCGAGGGTGTAGCGATAATGTTGCCAGAGATGGTCGCAACTCCATGCACCAGCTTCAGGATATTGTGTAGCCATCCAGTTGGTACAGTTTCCGAAGATATTGTTTTCTGTGAAGCAAGCCCATCCTCTCGACTGTCCGAGCCAGTTCTTCGCGTAGTTTTTCCAAACAGGCTGAACTACGGCCATATTATACAGATAGTTGAGATATTTCTCGTGCATTTCCGACAAGTTGGTAGGTTCTGCGGGCCAATAGTTCATCTGGATATTGATGTTGGCATGAATGTCGCTATTCCAAGGTGGATTATTCTTATGGTTCCAGATACCCTGCAGATTGTTAGGCAAGTCAATACCGCGCGAGCTGGCTATAAGGAGATAGCGTCCGTAGTGGAAGTAAAGCAATTCCAACATACGTGCATCAGCCGAGTTGGCCAGCGACCGTTTGCTTGTCAGCGTGGCATAGGTGTCGACAAGTCTATTCGTGGCCTTCTTATTCGCAGCGTTTCCGAGGTTCAGGCGGCATCGGTCAAACAAGGGCTTATAATCAGCAAGGTGAGCCTCCTTGATGCTTTCCCATCCCTTTTCCGCGGCAGCTTCAACGTCAGCGCGCAATCGGTCGGCAAGCTGTTCTGTGCCACTCACGAAGCCTGAAGCCACAGGATCGTAGTCGGTGCCAGCGGCCAACAGTATCAGGATTTCATCAGCCTGACTGACATTGATTCCATTTTCGTCGGTCGTCACAGAGCCACCCTTAGCGACCACCTTCAACTGAGCGCTATAGGTCACCGTCTTCAGCTTACCGCCGAAAGAAGCGCTACCATCGGCATACGTTGACGACAGCTCCTGCGCATTCCACAGATAGATACGGTTTGAGAGCTGTGCCGGCTGGCTGGCAGTGAGGTGCACGGCTATGACTTTGTCGGGATATGAAACGATGTATTCGCGACGGAAGGCAATACTCTTGTCTGCATTAGTCCATTCCGCAGTAGCAACAGCATTAGCCAAGTCGAGTGTGCGTACATAATCTTTGACGCTCTGAGAGCTTTGAGTGCCAAACATGCCCGATGTATCTTCAATGTACAGATGTCCGAAATTCTGGTAACCCTTTCCTCTGTCGTAATCAGAAGAAGAACCCGTCCAAAGAGTTTTCTCGTTGAATTGCACCATATCCTGACGAATGCCTCCATAGACCATGGCCCCGAGCTGCCCGTTGCCTATAGGGAGGGCATACTCCATCCATGGATCGCTGACGGTAGCCTTTGTTACAGGCGAGGTGTACCATAGCGTGAGCGGCTCTTCAGGCTGATAGCCCGACTTTGCCGAGCAAGCCCATTCCGCGAGTTTTTCCGGCTGAGGATCTTTGTCCGGCAAGGTTGCCGGGTCCACGAAGAGCAGCGGGTTATTATCGTCGGCCGCACGCCACGAGCCTATTTCCCGTCCTACGCCGTAGCCGCCCCACTGGTTCATGGATTTCCCAGGTATATCAACAGACTGAATTTCCCATGCCGGCGCAAAAGTAGCATTCGTAGAAGATACGAGCTTCAGCTTGCCATTTTGCGATTCAGAGGCGGCATACATGCTACCATTAAAATAGATGTGGCGCCCGGCCTTACTGATGATTTCGCAGTTGTCGGGCGAGCCTACGACCTTCCATAGCAGTGCTTGATTTTTCTTGTCGGCGGCCACCGTCTGCAACTTGACTGCTTCGCCTTTATCGGCAATGACGGCTTCGCCTCGTCTGAACTGAATCATGTACCACATTTCGGCCTCATCCGTGGAGAATGTAGGCAAAGTCTGTGCCTCAATAGAGCTATTCACGCCGAAGAGCACAGCCACAAGCATAAAGATGAGGAATGAAAGTTTGTGTTTCATCGTCTTCATTAGATAGTTAGTTGTTTTTTTTAAAGAAAAAATCCCAAGCCTCAATCAATCATTGACAAAGGTTTGGGTTGATATTTGATAATACAAAGCCTCAAGCTCCTTCAGCGTGAGGTTTTGCAATGCGCGTTCAATTTTTCTGGTTAGTTCATCCCGGCGGAAGTCGTCGGTTGACGAAAATCGGTTTTCGAAATACATTGTGCCCGGAACGGGAATCGAACCCGTACGGCCATCACTGGCCAAGGGATTTTAAGTCCCTCGTGTCTACCAATTCCACCATCTGGGCATTGTTTAGCACGCGCAAAGATAGGTATTATTATGAAAAGTGAAAAGTGAAAAGAGAAAAATGTAATAAAAAGTAAATAGTTTTTTCCGCAAAATAGCCTTTTTCGTCTTTTTTTGGGTTCAAAGGTACTCAAGCGATGCTGAAAAAGTCTTTTTGGGGATGGCTCTTTGTGAAAAACGTAGTACCTTTGCATCGTCAAACGGAAAAAGCAAAGACCCAGAACAGCTATGAGAGTATTATTGGTGAACACTTCAGAGCGCACAGGTGGCGCAGCTATTGCGGCCCGTCGGCTCACGTCGGCACTCAACAGCCACGGCATAAAGGCACTGCTTTTAGTACGCGACAAGCAGAGCACATCGGTCACCACTTCCCAGCTTCCTCGCCAATGGCTTCAGCGCCTCTCATTCCTGTTGGAGCGTCTATGCATATTTGTGGCCAATGGTTTTAGCAAACGCGGCCTGTGGGAAGTAGACATCGCCGTTTCCGGAGCCGACATCACCTCCTTACCCGAGTTCGCCGAGGCCGACGTCATCCATCTTCACTGGGTGAATCAAGGGCTCCTCTCCACAGCTCAGATTGGCAAGATTCTCCGCAGCGGAAAGCCCGTCGTATGGACCATGCACGACATGTGGCCAGTGACGGGCGTATGTCATCACGCCCGTTCATGCACCAACTTCCACACGCATTGCCACGACTGCCCTCAGCTTTGCCGTCCTTGGTCTCGCGATTTATCCTATTCTACTTTCAAGCATAAACTTTCGGCTTATGCCCAGGGGCAAATTGCCTTCATCGGTTGCAGCAAATGGATAGCCTCAGAGGCTCGGCAGAGTGCTCTCACCCACGGACAGACCGTAGTGTCCATCCCCAATACGTATGACCATACGGTGTTCCGTCCTGGCTCAAAGGCCGAAGCACGCCGCCATCACGGCCTCCCGGCCACAGGCCATCTGTTGCTGTTTGCCTGCCAGAAGGTGACCAACCCCCGCAAGGGTTTCGCCTATTTGCTCGATGCCCTTTCCTCCCCTACCCTCCTCCACTGGCAGGACAACCTTACGCTTGTGGTCGTAGGCGAATTAGCCGTCTCCGTAGCGGCAGAGGTACAATTCCCCGTCATCACGAAGGATTATATCTCTGACGAGACCGAGATGGCTTTGTTGTATCAGGCTGTCGATGCCTTCGTGACGCCATCGTTAGAGGAGAACCTTCCCAACACGCTGATGGAGGCCATGGCCACAGGTACACCTTGCGTAGGATTCAATGTCGGAGGCGTACCCGAGATGATAACCCACCAAGAGACAGGCTACGTAGCTCGTTTCTGCGACGCCGAAGATCTGGCTCGCGGCATCGACTACGTGCTCAACGTCAACCATCACGACCGCCTGTCGGCTGCTGCTGCAGACAAGGCCAGAGCCCAATGGGATGTCGAAAGTGTTGTGCGGCAACACATAGAACTCTACGAATCACTATTGCATAAATCATGATTAAGTTCACCATAGCCACCGTAACCTACAATGCCGGAGCGACCATCCGACGCACGCTCGAAAGCGTGTCGCAACAGTCGTACGACGGCGTGGAACATATCATCGTAGACGGTTGTTCGGGCGACAGCACCATTAGCGAGGTGCAGCACTACGTCGAGCGCAACACCGACGAGCGCCATCCGCACAACATCGTGCTCATCCGTGAGCCCGACAATGGCTTGTACGATGCGATGAACAAGGCGCTCGTGGCTGCCAAGGGCGACTATATCATCTTCCTTAATGCAGGCGACACGTTTCACGCTCCCACCACGCTGACCGATGTCGCCGCACAACTATCGCACTACAATTCCTCGCGCCTGCCAGTGGTGATCTACGGTGAGACCGACCTGGTGGACGACAACGGGCATTTCATTCGCCATCGTCGGCTATCTGCTCCTGAGCGCCTTACCTCCAAAAGCTTTCTGGACGGCATGCTCGTGTGCCACCAAAGCTTCTACGCACGCACTGACATTGCCCGCGCACAGAGCTACGATCTCTCCTATCGCTTCTCGTCGGACTACGACTGGTGCATACGCATCCTCAAGACAGCCGAGCGCCGGCACCTGCCCATTCACAACTCGAAGCTCATACTTACCAACTACCTCTCGGAGGGCATGACCACGCGCAACCACCGCCGATCGCTCATGGAACGCATGCACATCATGGCCAAGCACTACGGATGGGGACGCACTTTGGCGGCCCATGTATGGTTCTGCGTCAGGAGCGTGATCAGGAAGTGAATACAAGAATATACGAGCTATAAACTAAAAATATACATTTATGTCAAAAATTCAACAACCCGATTCGTCCTTATCCGGACTTATTCAACGTTATGTAAGCGCCAGCGGCTTACTGATCGTGGCTACGGTGTTGGCTCTTGTCTGCGCCAACCTCCCGGCTACGCGTCATTTATATGCATGGTTGTGGGAACAACCCCTATCTCTCAGCATTGGAGGCTTCAATTTCTTTTCACATGGCGGCCATGCGATGACGATGATGGACTTCATCAATGACTTCCTCATGTTCTTCTTCTTCCTCAGTGTAGGTCTGGAGATCAAGCGCGAGGTGCTCTGTGGCGAGCTTTCTACCCGCCAGAAAGCCCTGCTGCCCATCATAGGTGCTTGCGGCGGCATGCTCATGCCCGTGATTGTGTTCTTCTGCGTCTGCCTGGGCCACCCCTTGATGGAACGCGGCTGTGCCATCCCCATGGCCACCGACATCGCCTTCTCTCTCGGAGTGCTTTCGATGTTCGGCAAGCGTGTGCCTCTGGGCTTGAAGATTTTTCTGGCTGCCTTAGCCGTAGCTGACGACTTGGGCGGCATCATCGTCATTGCTATCTTCTACTCGCAAGGCCTTAACTGGCCTTACCTCATAGGCGCGACAGCCATCGTGGCCATCCTGTTGTGGGGCAACCACAAGGACATACGTCTGAAACAGTTCTACATGCCCCTCGGCTTAATCCTCTGGTACATGGTGCTCAACTCAGGCATCCACGCCACCATCGCCGGTGTGGTACTTGCATTTTGCATCCCGGCCAACCTGCCTCGTGGCACCCGCTACTATATGGAGTACATCCGAGAGTACCTGAAGGAATACCCAGACATAGATTTCAACGAGGAGGACCGCAAGAAAGCTATGGTGCTGGACAAAGTGGACATTCAGCTGCTTCGTCGCATCGAGAAGGCATCAGACAATCTGATTTCGCCCTTGCAGGACATCGAGGACTATCTGGTGCTGCCCATCAACTATCTGGTCATTCCCATCTTCGCCTTTGCCAATGCCGGCGTCGACTTCACGGGCATGAGCATCGGCAGCCTGTTCCATGGCGTAGCCCTGGGTGTCTTCCTCGGTCTGTTGGTCGGCAAGTTCTCTGGCGTGCTCAGCTTCTCATGGCTCAGCATCAAGCTCGGCTGGTGTCAGATGCCCGAAGGCGGCAACTGGAAGAGCTTTGCCAGCGTGTGCATGATCTGTGGCATCGGGTTCACGGTGTCTATGTTCATCGCGGCTTTGAGCTATCCTGCACACCTCGGCACTGAAGCTGCAGAGATGCTCAACGAAGCAAAACTCGGCATTCTTTGTGGCACCGTAGCATCGGCACTCGTAGGCTCGCTTATGCTCAACTATACCCTTCCGAAGGAATCTGCCAAGGCATAGAAAATAATACGGCCGGCCGCATCAGTCTATGCGGCTGGCCGAAAGAGCCAACACGGCCGGCCGAATTGTACGATTCGGCCGGCCGTATTTTTTTGTATGTCTTGGCGATGGTTCCGCTGAAGCCTTATCGACGCAGGTGATAGCGCTGCCCCACCATGGTTTTCACAACGTCCTTCATCTCGAGTTCCACCATCATGGGCATCAGTTTGAACGTAGGGATGTCCGTGATGGCACTGAGTTCCGTCAGCGAAAGGTCGGCATCGGCCTGTTGCATGGCCTCCACCAAACGTTGTTCGTCGCTGGAGAGAGCAGGAAAAAGCTCGGTCTGCACCGCCTCCCCGGCCGCTTTCTGTTGCTGCCATCCGAGGTCGTCCATCAGATCGACCGCGGAAGTGATGAGCGTAGCACCATTGCGGCGGATAAGGTTGTTGCAGCCCTCGGCGACCTTGTCGGTAGGCCTGCCGGGGAAAGCAAACACGTCGCGATGGTAGTCGGCGGCCAGACGCGCCGTATTGAGCGACCCGCCCTTGACCGGACTTTCCACGACGACCGTGGCATCGGCCAAGCCGGCCACGATGCGGTTACGCTGGAGGAAATTAAGGCGGTCGATAGGCGTATGCCTGGTAAATTCCGTGAGCAGCCCTCCATGCTCTATCATTTCTATGGCCGTAGACCTGTGCACAGACGGGTAAATCTCATCGAGCCCATGCGCCAGCACCGCCACGGTCGGGAGACCGTTGTCGAGGGCTGCGCGGTGGGCGGCAATGTCAATGCCGTAGGCCAGTCCGCTTACGACCAGCGTCTTTCCAGCCCGGGCAGCAATGTCGCGCCCCATGGCGGCGCACAGCTCCCGTCCGCGTTCCGTACATTTGCGGGTTCCTACTATGCTCAAGACATGCTCGGCATTGAGGTCGGCATTGCCGAGATAGTAGAGTATGAGGGGCGCATCCTCGCATGCACGCAAGCGTGCAGGATAGTTGTCGATGTCGTGAATCGACAACACCTTAATATTATGCGCACGCGCGTAAGCCAGTTCTTGCTCGCAGTCGGGCAGATACACGGACATGGTGGCAAGTGCTTCGGCGGCCTTGGACGATATAGCGTCAAAGAAACGACTGACGTCCGAATGATTCTCATAGACATCCTTTGCGCTTCCGAAAGCATCAAGCAAGATACGTTGCGACTTGCTGTGATGGCGCAAGGCATAAGTCAGGGCCATGGTATATAGCAATTCCTGTTCGTCCATCGATGATCGTTTAATCTTTTGTCTGTAAACCCTAATCTTTTGTCTTTTTCAGATACTCGTAGCCGAAACGGCATCTCAGGCAATCGAGGCGGTCGCAGTACTCGCGTTTGAGCTGTATCAGCGCCTGACTGTCGGCGGCGTTTTCCACTACGAGCCCGCATTGCTGCCATTGACGGGTTATGAAATTTCGCTCGGCCTTCAGGCTTTCGAGCAGCGCAACGGCACGCTCCTTCAACGCTTCGTCATGGTGCTCGATGCCATAGGCAAAGAGCGTAGGGCAGACGGTGTTGATAATCAGGAGGTCGCGCGAAGCCGTGCTCAGCGATTTTTCCTTGTGCTCCGACGGGAGCCCGAAAAGGTAATGCTCCGTCCAATAGGGGCTTACGCCGGTGTTGAAGCATGCATGCAAAGCCTGACGGTCGGCAGCATGAAGGATATTGGCCAGCCCAGCCGTTCGCTGATGATAGAGCCGGGCGAGCTGCACGATGCGCAGATGCGGGAAATTCTGCGGCCGCAGCCGCAGGTAACGCCACCTCGAAGCCTCCATGGGCTCTGGCAACTGGAATTTATGTGCAAGGAAGGCCCACTCCTGCCTCAGACGTTTGAGGTAGTCATCGTCGGCTGCTGCGTTGCGCGACGACGGAGGCAGCGCCTGATCGGCAAGCAGGCCTGCCGAACCGAGGAAGAGAGCTTCGAGCTGGAAGATATCGTCGCGATGCTTGGATGCAGCGTGAAGAGGCAGATGACGCCCCCACCACTCAAAGGCTTCGCCATTGATGCCGAAACCGAAGTTGCGGGTTAAAGTGATGAAGAAGGCGCGTTCCCAGTCGCCATTGGTCTGGTGCAGACGCTGCAGCACCATGTCGGCACGCGCGCTTAGCCTTTCGGCCAAGAGGGCCGAAAGCCACGAGTGGACCTGCAGCGTCGAGATGGAAGGGATAATGTACCAACAGCGAGGATAGTCCTCACTACGGCACAAGGTGGCATAGTCGGCCTTCAACTTAGGGGGCACAGGCAGCTGCAGCTGGGGAGGCTTCTTGCCGTCGGTGGTGACTACCTCGGCATCTACGACCTCTGCCACATGCAGGATCACGCTATTGTAGGCGGGATCGGTGTGATGTCCGTGGCGAAACCAGTCGCTCGACCGTAGATGAAGTTCAACGTTACCTACCCATACAGTAGCGCCGATGCGGACCTTGGCATTGAAGAAGTCGGGGCCCGCATCGGCGTTTTTCAGTCCCGGGTCCAGCACTTCCACTTCCTCGCCGCCAGTAGTGTACAAGGTTCCCAGCGGATACAGGCGATAGCGCCAAGCATAGTGCAAGAGCTTTTCCACGGTTGTGTCTTACTTTATATTCTCAACCCAGCGGAAGAGGCGGTTCCAGCGGATACGCCCGTCGGTCCACCCACGGTCGTGGTCGATGGAGAGCCATATCATGATGGGCTTGCCCACGACATGGTCTTCTGGCACAAAGCCCCAGTAACGCGAGTCGGCCGAGCAGTGGCGGTTGTCGCCCATCATCCAGTAGTAATCCATCTTGAACGTGTAACTGGTGGCTACCGTATCGTTGATGAAGATTGTTCCGTTGTCATCTACGCGTAGCTTATTTCCCTCATACACGGCAATCGGGCGCTCGTAGACGGGCAGGTTCTCAAGCGTAAGGTCGATTTTCTCGCCGCGTTTCGGGATCCATATCGGCCCATAATTGTCGCGCGTCCATCCTGTGAACCCATTGAGTGGATAGAGATCTTCGGTCGTGGCCGAGGTGTCGATGTCGATGCGCTCGATGTAGTCCTCCTGGAGCAATCGCTCGCGGGCGGCAGCTGTCAGCGGCATGAACCCTGTCTGATGGAGGTCGCGCAGGTCTTCGCTGCGTAAGTGCAACTCACGTACTACGTCTTCGTTAAGGTCGCGCCGGCTGTCGCGCATGACGATATGGTAGTTGTACTGCACATTATCTGGCTCTTTGTTAGCCACGCCGTCAAGATAGATGGTGCGGTCGCGTATCTCCAGCGTCTGACCCGGCAAACCGACACAGCGCTTGACGTAGTTCTCACGCCGGTCAACAGGCCGGGACATCACTTCGCCGAACTCGGCCCTGTTCTCCACAAGGTATTGTCGGCCAACGTTGTAGAATATGTTTGCCAGCTGTCGCTGCTGAAGGGTCGTGAGGCTGTCGATAACCGGCAGGACAGGACTGTTCTGCTTCACAATCTGGCGCCCATAGCCATAGCAGAGCGCATAGTAGTCGGCCGCCTGATAGACAGGATTGGCCACGACGGTATCTCCCGAAGGATAATTGAAAACAACGATATCGTTGAGCTGCACAGGCTTGGGCGAAACGCGCTTGTAGTCCCAGCTCAAGAGCTCGCTATAGCTTTTCATGCCGTTGGGCAAGGTATGCTGAACAAGCGGCAGAGACAGCGGTGTCTGAGGCACGCGTGGACCATAACTCATCTTCGAGACAAAGAGATAGTCGCCAACGAGCAAGCTCTTTTCAAGCGAAGAAGAGGGGATGGTATAGTTTTGAAAAAAGTAGATGTTGACGAAATAGACTGCCACTAAGGCAAACACAATGGCATCGACCCACGACATTATCGTGCGCGTGACCGGATTCTCCAGTTCTTTCCACCATGTCCAGGGTATCTTCTTGGTGATATAGACATCGAAAATAAAGGGAACAACAATAAGTCCCCACCATGCGTCCACCCATGCGAGGAACCAAATGTATAGGGCTACGACGACGAGCATCTTAACCCACGATTTCCATGTTACCGGATTCTTCTCAATTTTATTCATGCTATTTCAATTCAAATTCTTTATACATCATTCTATGCGGAAGACCGCGTCGGAAAGTTCGCAGATGCGACTCGGCCAATTCTCTTAGGCGCATCGACCAATTCTCTTAGGCGCATCGGCCAATTCTCTTAGGCGTGTTGGCCAAAACACTTAGACGTATTGGGCAAAGAGGTCGTCCATTGTCAGCAAACCCTTGTGGCAAGCGGCGTACTCTGCTGCAAGCACAGCACCGAGCGCAAAGCCGCGACGCGAATGTGCATCGTGGGTTATCGTTATGCTGTCGGCCAGACTGTCCCACGTGATAGCATGAATGCCCGGGACCTCTCCACGACGGATGCTCTGAATAGGGAGCACGGAACCTGCAGTCCCGGCCTCAGCGTGCTGAGCGGCCGCAGATGCGTCTGTGCCGCCATTGCCGTCCGGACCGCAGCACGTATCAGTTACGGGCTCCAAAGCCTCGAAGTCGGTGATGCGCTCCGTTTCGTCGATAATCTGCTGAGCCAACGTTATGGCCGTGCCACTGGGGTGGTCGAGTTTATGCACATGGTGCACTTCCTCCATGCGAGCGCTGTATTCGGGAAAGCTGTTCATCAGGCGGGCCAGATAACGATTGACGAGGCCGAACACATACACGCCAACGGAGAAGTTCGAGCTCCAGAAGAGCGTCTTTCCTTCCTCGGTGCACTGCCGTCTGACCTCGGCTTCGTGAGCTGCGTACCAGCCCGTGCTGCCCGACACGACTTTCACGCCGGCTTCAAACGCCCGCTCTATGTTGCCGAAAGCCACAGCAGGAGCCGTAAACTCAATGGCAACATCGGCATTCTTGAATGCTTCGCTGCTGAAATCCTGCTGATTGTCGACATCTATGCGGCACACAATCTCGTGGCCGCGGCTTTGGGCGATTTCCTCAATCATGCGCCCCATCTTGCCATATCCTATGAGTGCTATTTTCATTCTCGTTTCGATATTTTTGCGATACAATTAAGACCATCGGTCTTCCGCAGCCTTTCTTTTTTGTTTTTAAGGCAGCAAAAGTCGATGTATAGTTTTACTATTTCTGGCTGCAAACATAGCCATTTTCTCCCTTATAGCCAAAGAAAAACCGCCAAATCGTGCTCGAAAACGCACGATTTGGCGGTCGTAGAATGATTCTATGAATATATACGCCTTTTAATTCACCACAAGGGTTTGAATTACTCGGCTATAGCTATAGTGACACGGTTCTTGTCATTCTCGGCAAAGGGCTGCACGGTGTCGCCCTTGGCATCCACAGTAATGCGTGCTGCGTCGATGCCGGCATCGGTGAGCGCCTTGGCAACATTCTCGGCACGGCCTTTTGAGTAGCCCATATTAATCTCCGGGTTGCCGGTACCCACATCGGCATAACCAGTCACAGCCACCTTTGTCTGAGGATTGTCCTTAAGGAATTTGATGAGGCGTTCAACCTTAGCCTGCTCTGTGCCTACGGGCACCGTCTCACGTATAGCATAGAAGATTTCAGTACGCAACTCGGGCTTCTTCACCACTACGGGCTTCGGCTCTTCCTTCACCACGGGAGCGGGTTCGGGCACGGGCTCGGGCTCGGGTTCAACCACGACAGGAACCGGAGCGGGAGCTGGCTTTTTCTTGAAGCCGAACTTATAGGCGAGACCGAGCTGAGCCGTCAGCTGCCAGTCGTCTTTTTGGTTGACCTGAGAATTGTAGCGGTCGCTGAGGCTGTTGGCGCTAACCTCAAGGTTGACGCTCCAATGTTTAGCGATATTGTAGTCGAGCATGGCTCCTACACGGGCGTTGTGGCTAAGACGATAGTCCTCCCAGGCAAAGGGTAATTGGTGGTTGGAGTTGAGGAGATCGTCGTTGTTCCAAGCGTAGTTGAGTCCAACACCTCCGATGAGATAGACATTGAGGGGATAGTAGTCCTTACGTCCGAAAAGGGTGCAGAGGTTGAGCAAGAGGTCGAGATCCGTTGTAACGTAGTTGTAGTCGTACTCGAAATTCGGCTTGATGCCGCTTTTGTTCCAGATGCCATTGACGTGCAGACGTGCACCAACGACAGGTGTGAAGAAGGAACCGAAGCTGAAGCTGGCTGTAGGAGTGATCAGTTTAACCTGGTCGTAGTTGGCAAATGTCGTTTGGGCTCCGCCTTGGAGGCCAATGAACATGTAGGGAGCCGGCTTGTAATCAAGCTCGGAAGCGTCCTGTGCTGAGACTGTGCACACAGAGGCTACGGCCATAGCGGCCAAAAGTAGGATTTTCTTCATCGTAAGATTAGATTATGTTTAATTTAGCTATATTCGTTTGCAAAAATACATTTTTTGACTGCATGCCCAAAGATTTTTGGTGTTTTTTTTAACTTTTTGGATGAGAAAGGAGTAAAAAAAGGCCGGTTGGTAGTATGTTATGCAGAAAAAGGAGTAACTTTGCGACATCTATGGTTACAATAAAAAAAGTTGAAGGCCGCCGAGAACTTCGTGCCTTCGCCCGATTCAACTACAAGTTGTACAAAGACAACCCGTACGCTGTCCCCGATTTCTTGGAGGATATGCTCGACACGTTCAACCGTGAGAAGAATGCTGCCTACGAATTTTGCGAGGCAGATTTGTTTCTTGCGTACCGTGGAAAAGAGATTGTCGGTCGCGTAGCAGCAATCATCAACCACAAGGCCAACAAGAAATGGCAGACGCGCAACGTCCGTTTCGGTTGGATAGACTTCATCGACGATGCTGAAGTCGTGGATGCACTGATAAAGACCGTCGAGGACTGGGGCCGCGAGCGTGGGATGAAGAAGATTGTTGGGCCGTTGGGATTCACCGACATGGATCCCGAGGGAATGCTTACCGATGGCTTCGACCAGCTCAGCACCATGAGCACGATCTACAACTATCCCTATTATCCGAAGCACATGGAACGCCTGGGTTTCGGCAAGGAAGTGGACTGGGTAGAGCGTAAGGTGATGGTTCCGACGCCAGAGCATCAGGCCGACATGCAGAAGTACTTCCGCGTGGCCGAACTGAGCATGAAGCGCTACAACCTGCACATGCGCGAGTTCAAGAACCACAAGGAGATCCTGACAGCCGACGGTGGCAACTACATTCTGAAGGTGTTCAACATCATCAACCGTTCCTATTCCGAATTGTATGGCTATTCAGAGATGAACGAGAAGCAGATTATGCAGTACGCACACATGTACCTGCCGTTCCTGGACATGCGACTGCTGGCCATCGTGGAGGACGAGAACAACGAGCCTATAGCCGTAGGCATCACGATGGGTTCCCTCTCGTATGCCCTGCAGAAGGCTAAAGGAAAGCTCTTCCCGTTCGGGTGGTGGCATCTGGCAAAAGCCATCTACTTCAAGCCTGCCCCGGTGCTCGATATGCTGCTCATAGGCGTGTTGCCTGAATGGCAAAACCGTGGCGTGAATGCCCCCTTGTTCGCCCAGATCATCCAATCGGCTACGAAGATGGGATTTGTATGGGCCGAGACGCATGTCCAGCTCGAAGACAATGAGAAGAGTCAGGTTCAATGGTCGCATCTCGACTGTACGATCCACAAGCGTCGTCGCTGCTGGCAGAAAGAGATCGAAGGAGGGGAATAAGGAACAGCAAGCGATGAGCATGGTACGGCATACCCTACAAGAAGTGTGAGGCACGCCGTACGGGCTATTGTGTATGAGAATTTATAATGAAATTAAAGATTAGAGGATAAAAACTTGGCAGACGAATTGAAGGCTCTCCCAACAGACGGAGGGCAAGGGGTTGCAGACGAGCCCCGATATGGCGAGGAAGAGATCCGTCACCTCTCAGACATGGAGCACGTCCGCACGCGCCCTGGCATGTATATCGGTCGTCTGGGCGACGGCACTCATGCAGAGGACGGCATCTACGTGCTCTTAAAAGAAGTTATAGACAACAGCATCGATGAGTTCAAGATGAATGCTGGTAAGCGCATAGAGGTCGACATCGATTCGAATTTGCGTGTCACCGTCCGCGACTACGGCCGTGGTATTCCTTTAGGCAAGCTTATCGAAGCCGTGTCGATGCTAAACACCGGCGGCAAGTACGACTCGAAAGCGTTCAAGAAAAGCGTAGGTCTGAACGGCGTGGGTCTAAAGGCCGTGAATGCCCTCAGCGCTCATTTCGTTGCTCAGAGCTTCCGCGACGGCGAGACACGCCGTGCCGAGTTTGAGAAAGGCATCCTCGTATCCGACATTGGTACGCCTGAGAGCGGGGCGGCAAACACCAAGCTCGCCAAATCTTTAGCCAAGGCCGATGCCAAATCCGGCTCTGCGGCTGCAGCCCAGCCCGATGCCGAAGCCAGTGCAGCGGCAAGCTCCGCGGCCGCCTCAGGCATCGATGCCGCCGGCAACGTCATGGCCGATGCCGAGAACGGCACGCTCATCTATTTCGAACCGGACGACACCCTGTTCAAGAATTATCGGTTCCAAAACGAGTTCGTCGAAACCTTGTTGCGCAACTACACCTACCTGAACACCGGCCTCACCATTATGTTCAACGGTCATCGCATACTCTCGCGCAACGGACTCGAAGACTTGCTCGTGGACACGATGACAACGCAACCGCTCTACCCTATCATTCATCTCAAGGGCGAAGACATAGAGATTGCCTTCACTCACACTAATGGCCAGTATGGCGAGGAATACCATAGTTTCGTCAACGGCCAGCACACAACGCAAGGAGGAACCCACCAAAGTGCGTTCAAGAAATATATAGCCGAGACCATCAAGGACTTCGCAGGCAAGAACTTCGACTATGCCGACATACGCAACGGCATTGTTGCGGCCATCAGTATCGATATTCAAGAGCCGTTGTTCGAAAGCCAGACCAAGATCAAGCTGGGGTCGCTCTCGACAGAACCTAATGGCAAAGGCATCTCGATAGACAAGTTCGTAGGCGATTTCGTGAAGCAGCAGGTCGACAACTACCTGCGTCGGACGCCCGACGTGGCCGAGGTCATCCTCCAGAAAGTGAGCGAGAGCGAGCGCGAACGCAAGGCCATGGCCGGTGTGGCCAAGCTGGCTCGTGAGCGCTCGAAGAAAGCCAACCTTCACAACCGCAAACTGCGTGACTGCCGCATTCATTTCAACGACCCTAAGGGCGACCGCCAGGAGGATTCGTGCATTTTCATAACCGAGGGCGATTCGGCCAGCGGCAGCATCACCAAGAGCCGCGACGTGCTCACCCAGGCCGTGTTCAGCCTGCGAGGGAAACCTCTTAACTGCTATGGGCTGACCAAGAAAGTGGTCTACGAGAACGAAGAGTTCAACCTCTTGCAGGCAGCCCTCAACATCGAGGACGGCCTCGACGGTCTGCGCTACAACAAGGTAATCGTGGCCACCGATGCCGATGTCGACGGGATGCACATTCGCCTGCTGATGATTACGTTCTTCCTCCAGTTCTTCCCCGAACTCATCAAGAAAGGTCACGTTTACATCCTTCAGACGCCGCTTTTCCGTGTACGGCAGCGCCGGAAAAAGCTCTCACGTGCCCGGCTCGAAGCTATAGGCGAGGCCGACACGAAGGGCGACTTCATCACCCGCTACTGCTACACCGACGAGGAGCGCCTGCAGAATATCGAAGCGCTCGGTCCTGAACCGGAAATCACACGCTTCAAAGGTCTCGGCGAAATATCGCCAGACGAATTCCGTGCATTCATAGGTCCCGACATGCGACTCGAACAGGTGTCGCTCCACAAGTCCGACCAAGTGGCTGAGCTCCTCGAATACTATATGGGCAAGAACACCATGGAGCGCCAGAATTTCATCATCGAGAACCTGGTGATCGAGGAGGACCGCCCTGACGAGGAGGAAGAGGGCGAGGAAAAAGAATATAAAGAGTTAGCCGAAGTACTATGAATAAGATTCTCTTTCCCGGCAGCTTCGACCCGTTCACGCTCGGGCATGCCGACCTCGTCAGCCGTGCCTTGAAACTGTTCGACCACATAATCATAGCCGTAGGCATCAACGAGCATAAGCCTGGATGGCTGCCCACGACCGAACGTCTGCGCGCCCTTAATGAGCTTTATAGCAACGAACCACGCGTGAGCGTGACAAGCTATAGCGGCCTCACGACCGACTGTGCAGCCCAATACGGCGTTTCGGCCATACTGAGAGGCGTACGCACGATGGCCGACTACGAGTACGAACTTCAGATGGCTGATGTCAACAAACGCCTCACAGGCATCGACACCGTAGTACTTTTTGCCGACCCTTCGCTGGCTTACCTCTCAAGTTCCATCGTTCGGGAGCTGGCT
>ODAI010431304.1_pt1 | contig 17766 bp, 15 predicted proteins | sample 1539321 | NCBI WGS metagenome assembly ODAI01 (sample SAMN02144231, study PRJEB22623) | gut metagenome | biome: sheep rumen | host: Ovis aries | place: New Zealand | reverse complement strand
CTGAGCTTGAACTCAAGATCCTCAGTCTCTTTCTTCTTCTCTTTAGCATTCTGCTTCTCGTACTCGATAGCAGACTGCACATTCTTTGCTACATACTTAGCAACCTGATCAAGATTAGCATCGTTAGCTATCTCCTTGACCTTGGCTTTCTTCTCATCATCAAAGTTCCAATCAAGGTCTTCGATAGATATACCGTTAGGCATATTATCAACGTTAACATCTTCAAAGCAATGCTTAACGAATCTGTCTACGGACTCAACCATCTTCTTGATTGTAGGATTCTTTGTACAAGCATCTCTCATATAGACATCAATACCCTGATTAGCAGTCTGTCTATTGATGAAATCCTTCATCTGATCTTCAATTTTTCCGTCGTTGCAGCACTTGTAGGAGTCCGATAACGGCATTGAATTTTTGTAGAAATCTTTGAAGATGTACTCGTAGCAATCTCTCTTTGCGTTGGACATTGCATCATTTTTTATCTGGTTTTTATATATTGGACTAGCCTGAAACTGATCACGTTTAGCCTGAGCTTCTCTCTCGGCGTTTACCTGATCAATAAAGCTAAGAACTCTATTATCAGCCATAGCTATATATTCCTTTCTAAAATTATATAAATTTCGTTACTATAGTGTTTTCAATGGGAAAGGGCAAAATGGCGGTAGTCACACTACCGCCATTAAGCATTATTAAGGTAATCACGTGTTTTAATCAGAAAAGCTATACGTATGCTTTCTAAATTATTGTTATATGTGAAAAAAGTAACTAAAAAACGAGCGCCTGGGTAGATTCCTAGGCGCTCGTTTTTTAGTTACTTAATAGTGACCTCAACGGGGCGGGTGGAATATTCCGTCCCTAAATCATTGTTACATCATATATAGAATTATAAACACGCATAAAAGCTAGTCGAAGACAATGCTCCAACTAGCTAAATATACGTTACATGAAAATGCTTGAGATATTTATCGACTGAGTCTCTCGACTCTATAACTTTGTTGCATGGGTAATATAATTATATAGGTGGCAATGATAGGTTCGGAACACCCGAACCTATCAGCGGCCTTACAAATCCCAATGAACTTCTGAACTGTGGGGAGCCTCGCTTCCCCTAACTTATTGTTACATAATGAATAAATTATAATAGACATATAAGGTGCTTGAGCCACCCCTAGCCCAAGCACCTTATATGTTATCATTTATCAATCATAAAAAGAGGTTTTACTAATTAATATGTTTTCCCTATCATATTGTTAATACGCAATATAGCACTCGGGATTAACCGAGTGCTATACCACGTTACAATGCAACTAGTTTACTTGACTTTGACCAAGGAAGGTATCAAACCCCCTCAAATTATTGTTACCTGTTATATATTTTTTTAAGTAGCATCAAAGAATGTAAGTTCGATATGATCAAGATTAGCTACAAGTACTTCTGGAACATATTTGATTCTCTCTAACTTATTTATTGTATCGAGATCCACAGTTACGTTCTTTATTGACTGATACTTAGTAGCGTATCCATCAGCATCCTTATATTCATTAATACCAATGAACTTGATGTGATGTACGTATACGAACTTATTTTCTATGGTCCTGATGAGGTTAGAATTGTAGAAGCTATTCGTACCATTTTTATTGATCTTCTCGATGTAATCCTTTATGAACTGCTTTAATTCACTTTCAGCCTTAACCTTATCTGTACCACTAACTACCCAGATATAGTATCTTATAGTGATATTGATTGTATCGATGAGCTCTTCACCATCAACTTCATCACCAATGATAAAGTTATTGGATCTACCATAGGTGTTATAAAACTTGATATCAAGGTTAGTTGATGTAAGAAGTGAATCCACTATATCTTCAAGATGGGCATACTGATTAGTGAATGAAGTAATGAAATAGTTAAAGTTAGTATCAGCGAGTTCATCTATTGTAGTCTGTGGGTTAGAGTTGAGTGTTAAGTAATCGAACACATCATCTACACCAATAAGTGGAACTGAAGATATAGTAACATCTCCAGCCTGACCACCAGTTAAGTTGTAGTCAAGATATGTGAGATCAGTTCTAACCATGTTCATAGGTCTAATGAAAGTAAGAGGATAATTCTTCGTACTATACTTATTAGACCATACGTATCCATCATATGAACCATCATACGCTACGAACGGGTTATCTGTTATACCACCATCACTCTTAACGAGGATATAGATATTAACTACAGCATCAGCCATAGGAGCAAGTATCTCACCAGAGAAGTTGATAGGAATAACCCCATCTGTAATTCTGAAGTACTTAGATGTTGTTACATGATCATCTGTCTGGAATGAACCGGCGAATCTATAAGTACCATCAGTTGTCTTCTCCTGCGGTTTTAACTCAAAGAAACAGAGCTCTGTTCCATTAAAGTCTTCGATAGCTGCAACCAGTCTAACCAAGTTCTTGGTTGTGATTGCATCATCACCATATCCATCTTCATCAGTTGGTAATGGCTGACCATCTTCATCTGTCTCAGCTACGATTTCCTGAGTGATAGTAGCACTTGGGAATATACTTGTCTCGAGTGTATATTTACGATCACTATCGAGATATCTTCTAAGTATAGCTGTAGTAGCTACGAACTGCTCAAATACTCCAATTGACTGATTTACGAAGTCAAGTGCAACTGTCTGGTTAACCATTGTAAGATATGATCCTACAAGATTAGGCTTAGTTGATAATGACATCATAAATGGATTAGTATAAACGAATTTATACTCTTCAACCAATGCATCCCTTAACGTAATAACTGCTCCAGTTGGAGTTCTTCTACCAGTATCAGCTGTTAAGTCGTATATTGTGTAGTAAGGGAGATTGCTCTCACTTAAAGGTAGATATGAATTAAAGTAAGGGTTCTCGATAAATACAGCATTACCTTCTGCATCGTAAGTAAATAGTGCACCGGTATCAATTACGTACTTATTAGTATCAGTCTTTAACAGTTTATTTACATTGGATGCTATATAAAGAGTATTTGTGGGGTAGATATAGTCATTTCGTTTCATTACAATGAAACCAGAATAAAGTCTATCTACCATATCATCTCTCTTCTTAATGAACTTACATTCATTACCGTAACGATATGGATAGTTATTGAAATACTCTTCAATATCATTCTCTGTAGAGTAAACGTTGGCTGTTCTAAAGCCTTCTACAGTTAAAGCCTGTAACTCTTCAAGAGTTCTTGCATCTTTACCGTTACTTGCAGCAGACATTACTTTTGCCATAACGAAGAAGTTATCATTATATGAGTAATTGTCTGATGTTGTAGCAACGCTAATATCAAAACCTGTATATTCATCGAAATTACCCCCAGCACCATCTGTGATGTATAACGTAATCTTTATCTCAGAGTTAAAGTCTGGCTGGAAATAAGCATCATTATTACCAAATGAAATCGTAAGTACGTTTTCATCAGTAAGTGAATAATAACAGTAAGGATCTGATATAGGAGCTGAATATTTATTAAGCTTTATAAGCTGCTGGTTATATTCAGTTGAATCAGATGCTTTATACATAACATCAAATCCGGCAAGCTGTCCATCAAATGGAATATCGAATGAAGGAAAATTGATCTTTGTGTTATTTATAATTTCTTCATACTTTACAACTCGTCTAATCTGATGACATGTTACTTTAAGAGTAAGGTAATTTTCAGATGCTGGGTTATTACCGAATCTTATATTAGATGGACCAATCTTCTGTATATTAATATACGGAGTATTGACTTTTGATATAGAATTCTTCATTTTATCCATCACATACTGTGCTGAATAGATATAACCACCAGATGATTCTCTAAGTACAGAGTATATCGCTATATCATAATCCAAAGAGAATATTTTATCTTCTACTAATATCTTTGTATCCTTATCGATATAGAATACATAGCTATCAGACGCTCCACCATTTGAAGCAATTACCTTTTCTTTATTATTGATTACATACTGCTCCTTTAAGATGAGTATGAATTCACAAGTAGCACTTGTAGACATACCATTACTTAACTGGAATATAGCAGCATGTGATAAAATTGATGATGGCATTTTAGCTCTATTAGAGAACTGCTCCTCATAAAGAGTTGATACAGCATTGAATGTATCTTCAAAACCATCTGAAATAAGCTCAGTTGTAAGTCCAAGCATACCGACATTCAAGTCGGATACATCCTGTCCTTCAAAATATTTGGGGATGAGATTTTCCTCAACCCCTTTCTTAACCGAGAAATTGTCTATATATTCTCGGGTAACACTTTCAGTTGATGTATTAGCCATAATTCATCAAGCCTTTCTATAGCCTGTTATCGGGTGTTCTGAATCTAAGTTTCATTGTATATGGTGGATGGGTACTATCATTGAATGTCTCAATAAACGGTGCTCTTACCCACGTTGTATTTCTGGTAAACTTATCATTTGTATTGATAATAGGAATATAACCATAATCCTTCTTTCCAGATATCATATTGAATTCGACTAATGACATGGGATCAAAATCTTTCTTAAATGAATACTGGAAGTCAATACTAGGTGTAGGAGTCTTTAATAAGTTTCCTGATGTCCATGAATATGTGTTTGATGGAACTTCCACAGGGAATACCCCATAAAACTTACTCCAGAAAATAATAGTCTCACCATCTTCAGCGGTGAGAATATAGTATACTGCAGATACATAATCAAGAACCTTGTCTCTCATGTAATTTTCTCTAGGACTAAGTTTACCCTGATATACATCTGATATATAGTCAGTCCATATCTTAGCAAGATGGAATACATGAAGATCCCTATCATCTTGGAATGTTACAGAAAATGATCCTGCAGTCTTAGATTCAACATTCTCTTTTCCGTAAGCTATTTTATGTCCGGTCAGTGCTCTACCGTATGTATCATACTTAATAGACTCAGCTTTAAGATCGAATGACATAACTCTATTAGAGAGATACATCATAAACTCACTATCATACCCAGATTTTCCAACTAGCTGTTTAAGAAGTTCTGGAGCTTTCTCATAAGCATAGATATATTCACCTACGTTTTCACACTGATCTGTTAATACCATCTGCCCACCACTACGCTTAAGTATATTACAATCAGGTCTTACGAAGAAGACATGTGCGTAAGCTTTAGATAAAGCATCGTTAGGGTTAGGTAATTTGAATCTGTTATAATATTCAGTTTGTTGTCTGAACAGCTCGTCTCTTCCTTCAATATCAAGATCATTAAAGATTCTTATCTTCTTGAATTCAGGGGCTAAGCCATCACGTTCATAATTTATACTGTAGTCGTATGTATAATAATCCTTGTCACGAATCTGACCAGGATAATATTTTATTTTTGGGTATCCATATTCATTTTGGTAAAATGGCTGCTTACCACTACCAGTCTTTGGTCTAATCATACCATTAGGCATGGTGAATGTAGAGGCAGCTATGGTAGGCTCATCAATAGCCGGAGTCATTCTCTCGATAGCATTAAGAGAATCCTGACTCATATTACCACGGTTTTTATTTTCGTTAAAATGTACATTTATCCACAAATCATCGAGGTCAGCCTCATACTTACTATCTTCGTACATAACAGCCGAACCATCAATGCCTTCTGCTTCATAATTACCGATAAATCCTGTGGTTGTAGCCATGCTAGAAAGTCTATTTGCTAATGCATTATAATCAGTAGCATCTACTGGAACTTGCACTGGTTCTGGTGGAGCAGGAATCTGATCTTCTTGTGGAATCTGGAATGCTATAAACGCATAACTGTAGTGTGGATCTTGTACACAAGACCAACCTCTACCGTCTCCTAATTGAATCCAGAGATAACCTCCGTCCATCATCTGTGCATCAGTATTAACTAGAACTGCTTCACCTTTTTGTAATTTACCGACAATTGGGTTGGATACCGAGGGACCGCTACGAATATTTAATCGTGTTTGTCTTGTTGTAACTAAACCTGGAACAACTGGCATAAATCCCACCTATCCTTTCAAATTTATAGTCTAGCTTTAATGGACTGTTTTGGGGTATGAAGCTAAATTGGATACATTTAATTAAGTGAAAAACCTAAGTAATTACTATAACTTTAAAGGTAGGTAACTATAAATGAATATCGATATTTATATGGAATCATTACTTATGCAGCTCGACATTGACTGTGTTGAAGCTGATAAAAATTACTACGAAAATGTAGCAGATTTATATCCATTTCTTGAAGCAACCGGTGACCTTGAAATCTTCAATGAAGGTGTTGGGGAAGCTATCGGTGGAGCTATTACAGCTATCATCAATGCTCTTAAGAAGTTCTTCGAGAATATCTCTGAGAGTATTGGTAACTTCTTTGCACCAAAGGATGGAGATGGTAATCCGATTAGTAGAGAGCAGGCTATAAGACTTATGAAGACAACTAAGGGTAAAGCTGCTCTTGCTGGTAAGACAATTGAGATAGCAGATTTTGCTGGATATGAAGCTGCATTAAGAAAGCTTAACGAAGACGTTCGTAAGAACTATGAAGATCTTCAGAGAAAGAAGTTTGATACCGAAGCTTCAGCATCTGCTGAGATTTCAAGAATCGAGAAGTATCTTAAAGAGACACATAAGGCTCTTATGGATAAGGGATTCAGTAAGTTTAAGAAGAAAGTAGCTGCTGATTCAAAGGAAGCTATCGATTTCTTAAGCATGGATGAAAAGGATGTCCGTAATGAGTTTAATGCTTTACGTAATGATGCAATGGCTCAGTATGATAAGATTCTTAATGATATCAATACTAATGATGAGAATGCCGGTGTAGCTAATATGGCTAGGAAGATGTATGCTGGTATGGCAAGAAAAATCCATAGTCTTGGATTTGGTGGTATACTTACTCTTACAGCTTTAACAGCTATCGGTATCAAGTTCGTATATCCTTTAGTAAAGGGTAAGATTGAGAAGACTGTTGATAATGCTATCATGGATGCTGACGACAGAAGAGTTGCTAATGCAAGAACTGCTACTCAGAATAATGCATTGGACAAGGAATTGGCTGGTGATGAAGAGGGTATTCGAAACAGACTTAAGGAACTCAACGAGAAGCTTAAGACTGCAACTCCGGAAGAAGCAGATAGAATTAATGAGACAAAAACCCGGATGGAGCGTTGGTTAAATGAAAAGAAGAGAGAAGTCAGAAAGACCAAAGCTTCTAATGCTGAAAGAAATCTCAGAGAAGAAAGACACGATACCAAGGAAATGAATAAGAAGACATTAGCTGATCATGCCGATAATCTTGCTAAGAAGTTCATTCCGGGATATCAGGCGATGAGAGATGCCAAGGATACAAGAGAAATGAATAAACGTGTTGATAAAATCAACTCTAAGAAGTAAAAAATATAGAGACTAGCATAATGCTAGTCTCTATTTATTATCCACCGATTTCACCCTCTTCAATCTCAGTAGGTGAGAATGAAGATACTTGTGAATCGCCACCTGCCCACTTTAAAGTGAAGCTACCGGTAAGCTGGAATTCATTGGCTTGTTTTACGAACTTAAAAGAGTATTTAGTAAGCATATACTCACCTTTATATTTAAGAGCCTGTAAGGTATTCTCAAATATCAAAGAGTATCTCTTATTAGGTCGTATAGCAGCTATATCAAAATCGGCTAATGCCACATCAACTACTTTAGAGTTAGCAGCTTTCTGTGCAGCTAACGCGTCAGGTAACCATTCATTACTTGAGTTACTTGTGATAAGTTCAGGTGTACCTGCACCACGTTGAGTTGTATCATTAGGTGTAGATGTACTGATACTATTTGTATTAGTATTTACTATAGTGGTGTTATTGCCCTGTATGATATCGTTACTGTTAGATTCAGCTTTGAGGTTTATACTCTCAGCTCTAGCGATAACAAAATATTTATCTTCAATACCAAGCTTTTGTACACCACCTTCGATTCCCCCATACTGGCCACCCTTCTCAGGAATCATCAAGTATGTCTCTTTGATCTCATCCTGATAATATGCAGTACATCCACCTTTAAAGTTAAGGATATATGAATAATCCCAATCAAGGAATATCATACTACCTTTCTTATAGAATCCATACTCTGAATCGAGATACTGTAAAGCAGATACTCCAGATTGTGGCGGTATAAGTATTTCTTCGTACACCTTACTATTCTCCAAAGGAGATAGTAAGAAGTTATCTATCTTCATATTGGTACCAAGAAATGCTATAGCGCCCATCATATCTACATTCTGAAGTACAGTATTGGTGGTTTGCTTCATCCCCATAACAACGCCTTCGTTGTATAGATAGAATTCCTGATTACCACCAAGTTGGTTATTACTAAGGTCATTAGTATCTGGGTTCTTAGGTGGGTTACCTTCAGATTTGGCCATGTTATTAAGGTTTGAATCAGGGTTAGTGAACTCATCATCAAGAATAAGAGAGAATGTCTTAAGAATAGCATCCTTAGTTAATCCTCTCTCATTAGTCTTTTTATCGACAGGAGTCTTTACAAGACGCATCTTTAGTTTAAGATCGTTCTTATTATTAACCAGATTATTGTATACGGATGGCTCAATAGTCATATCGAGCTTAAATATAGGAAACATCTTAGTTTCCATATCTCCTTCTATACTAATTGATGTAATTCTATCTGTAGGTACGCTGTAAGTAGACCCTGAATAAATTATAGTAAATTCTTCAATAGCATATGACCAAGCTACCGCTTTATCATATGTCTCAATGAAATTAGCCATAATGAATATCCTTTCATCTTGTGTTTGGATGCATAGTTAGTTCTTCTAACATGATAGGATATGATCTGAAAGTTGTTTCGTTAAGTTTAATTAAGGAGTTAGTATCTATACGATTAGCTAATTGATTCTTTACTTTAAACACATCTTCATCAGATAAGTTATCCTCTTTTCTATTTATAGAAAGAAGTCTGAAGTTATGCTCGAAGTTATCAGCTGCTTCATTACTACTCTTAAATATTCCTCGTAATAAATCTAACGATTCAGTATGAGGAGTAATGTCAGCATTATTTAAAGCATTCTTAACCATTCTGAATGTAGTTGCTATACCAACTGATTTAGTTGGTGATACTGACCTTATTGAACTTCCTAAACAACATATCATTGCCGTATACAGATTCTCATTTCCTATAAATGATAAATCTGTTGTAGGGTCCCAAACCTTCTTAGAGAAAAAAAGTTCAAAGTACCCGTTTATGTTCCATGCATTTAGTGATCTCTGGTAAGTCCTATGAAGAAGGTGTACAATAAAATTATTTCTCATAGCATACTGAGTCTCTATATAATCGGTAGTTACAATACAATTTTTTCTATCAGGATATGCTTTAGAAATAATACCTGGTACTACGCTACTATCAAGGTTCCTTGTTACAATAAGATGCACATCCGGTAAAAACTCACATATTTCTTTAGCCTGAGGTAATACATCTTGTGTGAGTAATTCCGTTAATGGGACATTCTGTCTATTTGTATTAAATTTGTTTTCAAATAACGACCTATAATCCTCATCATAGTCCCTTTCTCTAAACATGTGAGAATTAAGATCAGTCATATATAAGAATATTTGTGTATCAAGTCCATGCCCACAGAAGAACTTTTTATAGTGGGCGGCTAAATTAAGAATATTACTAATCATTCGCTTAGTAATATCTGGTTCAGTTAATACCTTCTTATCAACATCTTGTACGTTAGTCATATGAAGTATTACTGATTCAAGATTGATAAAAAGATTTATTTTATCTGTAGGTACAATGGTTCCTCTAGGGAATGTATCAAAAGAGTTGTCATAGTCCATGTACCTTATTTTCATCATATTAAAAAAGACAGAGAATGAATCGTTAGACATATAATCTCTGCCTGTCATTTTATAATTATCAAATTTCGATAAACTCATAGCAAGTTCCTTCTTATTCACTAATTGCTGTTATAAAAAGGTTTTAGGGATTATAAAAAGACGTAAAAAATAACGGTGCACGTAATATGCACCGTTATTTGAATTACTGCCCTTTAAGAATTACTTCTTATGAACGCCGCCATGCTGATAGAGAATTGAATCAAGATCATTATAGAACTCCTTGATGTGAGACTTATTGTTATCTCCACCATAGTTCTTCTGAACTCTGAAGCGATAGTCACCGGACTTAACACGCTGCTTGATCTCTACCTTTATCTTGAATGGCTTGTTGTCATCATCCTTCTCAAGACGTACCATATCGTGGAAAACCTTAACCGGATCAATGGCCACCATAACCATCTTGATCTCACTGCCGTCTCCACCCTTTGCTGTACGATATCTTGGCTTGATGTACTCGATGAGCTTGTTGATTGCATTCGGATTAAGCTTCAAAGCATCCTGATACTTACGAGACTTAAAAGCCTTTACATCACTCTTTGTGAATGCATAAAGTCTTAAGAACTTCTCGATTGTAGGAATCAACTTAAGCTCTTCCTCATCATCTCTTCCTTCTCTGAAGATTGATGGAATGTTAGGATCTACTGCAACTGACTCAACGTATACTGCTGTCTTTGGTAACAGTACGAAGAATGGACAGTAGAATTCCGAACATCTTGCGCCGGATACATAAATCGGCATGTCCTTGATGTCCTTATAGTTCGGATCTGATTTTCTTAACAGGTTTACAGTCAAATCCAGCTGTTTCTGGAGGAACTTACGAACGTCTTCTGTTTTAAAATCAAACGCTTCTGGTCCTCTCACTACCTGTGCCTCTGCGTAACGATATCCCATGATCGTTACCTCCTTTAAAAATAAAATTTAGCCAGCGTCACCATGCAACATTTCAATGGGACGGTTGGCCATTACAAATGTGTTCCAATATAAATAAATTTATATTGGAATCAAGTCAATTATGTATAACTAAATAAAAAAAGAAGCGTCCGAAGACGCTTCCGTAAAATTAGCAATCAGTATAATATCCAACTCCAATTGCATCCCTATATATGCAATTAGATGATCTCCAGTTACCATTACCCATACGGAAATAGTAAGCTGAATCAGCTTCAGTGGTAACTCTTGAATCGAAAGCCATTTCTATTGCTTTGCGAGTCAAGTCTGTAGGTCTCATATCATAGTATCTGCCGTCGCTGAATGGAGTGAATTGATGTTTTTGTTTCATCACTCCTTTCAATGTGTTTGGCCATTCGGGTGATGCCCAACGATTCAGTATAACACGTGCTACACGAACCTTTGATAACAAGACTTCTTCGTCAGTGACTGATTTCTTATAGTCTCTGTGGTCACCAGTCACCTCAGCCTCTACCAACTTGAGCATCATCTGATATTCCTCTGAATTTTCATCAGGGATTATCAGATCTCGATATGTAGGAATAACCTCTTCCATCATATTAAGAGGCTCTTCCTCAAAGATGTCAGTTGTTTGTGTAGGTCCCTCGTCAACTAATAACAAGTTCTCAGGATTTGGTTCTGTGACATCATATTGCACAAGATCAAATTGATCCTGAGGTACAACCACTGGGTTACCCCACGCTTTCGGTGCGTTAGTTATTATCATAGCCGCACCAACAATGATAACAAGTGTCGATATTAAGTTGTCTACAGTTAAAAGTCTCACTCTCTTTTTTCTTCTACATACATATTTGTGACTTTTAACGTTGTTTCGCTTCAAGTTCATAACCTCTAAGTTGTTCATGTGTCCCTCACTTTCAAACGTTGTTAAGTTTATACCAAACCATAAGGTATAAACCGTGACCACTTAAATAATATATAACAATTCTAAAAACCTATACCAAAACATATGTATAAGTTAAGCTACGACTGTAGCAAAATCATTTCAAAAAAAATTATTAGAAAGGATGGAACATCGATGTTTTATCTTGCATTAAATGACGCCACTCTCTTCCAGTTGCCTGAGGAGCCAGTGGTAACTTCTACAAAACTTAAAGGCGAAACTCTTAAGGCTCTGTCAATCTCCATTCAGGAGTCAGATGCCGCTACAATTAAAGCTGCTTTCGGCGTAGAATTCAATGTACGTACAGTAACCGTTATGTCAGAGAACAAGAAGGTTATGTCAAAGTATGACGGCTATACAGTTCTGAGATCAATCGCAGAAGAGATGGATGCCGGTGACAATACTATCTATACTGTAATTCTTGCTATGCCATCAGATCTTTCAGCTATTGTTCCGGTACTTCAGGACAGAATCGCTGAGCTTGAGAATGAGGTTATCGCTCTTAACTCTAAGGATGTTGTTGACCCCAATACAATGGGTCTCGACGAGCTTAAGGCTTATCTCATAAAGAAGACAAAGACAGATCTCGAAGCATATCTTGCAGCAAACCCTGTATCTTCTACAGCACATAAGAATACAGCGGCTCTTTATGCTTGCACCGCTGAGAAACAGGCTCTTCTTACATCAGCTATCGCTATCGCACAGCTTCAGGCTGCAGCTGGAAATACAGCATATCAGCCATCATGGAATGCTACCGGTGCAGAGTGCACATATGATTGGACTCTTGAGGAACTCGTAGCACTTGCTATGGATATCGAAGCTACAGTACATCCACTTGTAACTGCACAGCAGAAGATGGAAGTTTTCATCAAGAACGCTTCTGATACAGCTACACTCCTTGCAAAGGATTTCTCATTCCCACCTGCTGGTGACTTCGCACCTGTAAGTGATTGAGAATGATTATTACCATAATCATATAAAAAAAGAAGCCATTGGTTATCCCAATGGCTTCTTCTTACTGCATGTAACGTCTGTGATTTAATTTGATATCACGCTGATTTACTATTGCGTAAATTAGCGTGGTATCAATTTTATCATGTCCAAGCATTTCTTTCACCTGCTCTATTGGCGCCCCTTTGTAAATCATATTTGTTGCGAATGTACGTCTAAATCTATGGGGATATGCATCCGATACATTGGCTTTCTCTGCTATCTTATTTACGATATACTCTATACCACCACGATCAAGTCTCTTATATGGATACATCCTTGATACGAATAATGCTGGGTTATCGTCAAGTCTTTCGCTTAAGTACCTTTCTATCACAATCTTAGTAAATGAGTCATAGTAAAATACTCTTTCTTTAGCTCCTTTACCATAACATATTCCATCCTTCTCATCTAAGTCTAAATCTCTTATATCTAGACCAGATACTTCAGATACACGTAAACCGGATGTTATAAGTAGATTAATGATAGCTGCATCTCTACAACAAGTACGAATAGCTACATCTTTCATTCTAGCCAATTCTTCATCTGAGTACGGTTTCTTAATAACTTTAGGACATTTAATTTTCCTTATTCTGGTCATTGGGTTATCGTCTATAAACTTTTCTTCACAGCACCATTTAAAGAAGCCATATAAGCACCTTCTTATATTCTCTAACCCTATTTTCTTGATATTATGCTTAGCAGAATATTCTTCGAGATATGCACGTATATCATTAGTAGTTATTTCCGCCAATGGTTTATCCATAGCTTTAACAAAGGTTATGAGTATACTGCTATAAGTGCAAATAGTATGCCCACTGCATGATTCAAGTCGCTTGCATATCAAATAGTCCTGTAAGACTCTGTAGGTATCAATAGAGGTGTTATTAGATAAACTATTGATAATATTATCCACTTTCATTTCAAGTCTTACTTCTTCCAAGTTGTAATTCATAAAATATACCCCTTCTTTCTTAATAAATTGCATATCTATAATATATAAGTCGATTTATTAAGATACATAGGTTTAATGCGGAAAAAGGAGTTATATATGAGTAAAGTAATTAGACATGGAAAAATAAAGAAAATACCTGTGGAAACTGTTAAGAAAAGAATGGTAACTTGCCCAAGATGTGAGTGTATATTCATATTTGATGATTGGGACATAGACGGACAGATCGATGGGCATGATTGTGTAATGTGTCCGGAATGTGGAGAATATGTACATACATATCATAGTAGTCCAGTGGTAGGTGATGAATATGAAGTTTAGAAGCGTTATTATTTCAGATATCCATTTTGGAGTAATGGATGCTGAAGAATTACTTAAAGAATTAGACGATAAGTTTATATCATATTTAAAAAGCTTAGATAAGTTAGACTTAATTTGTATTACAGGTGACTTCTTTGACCATATCTTATACCTAAATGAAATTCATGCTAATAGAGCATATTACTTTATGGATGAATTAATGGTAGAAGCCGATAGATTAAACTGTCAGGTAAGAATAGTTTATGGTACAGAGTCACATGAATGTAACCAGTATTCTATCTTCTTCAGCAAACTTATGAATAATCGGAATTTTAAAGTAATTAAAACTGTATCAGAAGAAGAATTAGATAAAGGAATTAAAGTACTTTATATACCAGAAGAATATGTTTACAATAAGAAAGACGTATATGGTAAATTCTTTGATAAAGAGAAAGAATATGATTATGTGTTTGGACACGGTGTTATAACAGAATTAATGCCAACAGATAAGCACGTACTAAAAGATACAAAGGATACTAAACGAGCTAAGGTACCGGTGTTTAATACTAATGAGTTAACTTATTGCTGTAAGGGCGAAATATTCTTTGGTCATTACCATGTACATTGTGAGTTAGGTAGTAATGTGTCTTATGTAGGTTCATTCTCAAGATGGTGCTTTGGAGAAGAAGAGAAAAAGGGATTCATTTACAGCGAGTGTGATATTGATAAAGAAAGGTATTCACACACATTTATTGAAAATAATGAAGCTCCTGACTATGTTACAATCAATTACGGATACGATAATCCGATATTTAGTGATCGGGCGACCATGGATTCAGAGTTAGCGAGAATTGAGAATATTACTAATAATGATTTGGTCGATCATGTCAGATTAGTGATGAATGTCCCTGATGATTATGAAGGTGCTAGTGCACTCATAAATAACTTATCAGAAAGATTTAAAGACTCAAAAAAGATAAAGATGAACGTGACTAACGGATTTGTTAATAAGAATAGAAAGATTAACGAAGAGTATCTAAAAGAGTCTATAAAAAAGTATGGGTTTATTCGAGATAAGTCTATGCCAAAAGAAGAAATTTCTCATCAGTTTATCTTAACTAAGTTTGATAAGGATATTCCGGCGGCTAGAATAAAAGAACATCTCGATACCAAAGATATATTAAGTTTAATATAAAAAAAGATACCTAGAGCGATTGTCTCTAGGTATCTTTTTTATTCATATAACTTTTCGAGAAATTCTTTCTCAAAAGTCTCCTTTGGGTATCCGAAGAATGTGTTTCTATCACACCAAGCATCGGATACTTGTAGAAATGGAACTTTAGCCGGTCTTCCTAATACAAGCTTTTCTTCAGAGTATCTATAGAAGAACTTGTACATCTTACCTCTAAGTGAGAATTGATATCTATCAATTCCAAACTGGGTTTTATCCCAACCAAGTAACTCTACTCCAGGGAATGATGATTTGAGAAGTGCTGGTAACATATCTCTCTCAAAAGATGTTGGTTGTTCCTTTATTCTACAATGCTTATTGTCAGCTATAGTTGTTATGAATCCCATAACTTCATTGAAATGTTTATTTAACCAGTCTTCAGATATTCCATTGTCTCTCGGTGCTTCATACACATCTATTTCATAATTAGGGTTTATTCCCATAATAGTAAAGGTATCACCCATAGGCATAAATCTAAATCTGTAGCATCTCTTTCCATTATCAACCATTATAATGATTAACTCGGGAGTTGCTTTTTCAACTACAGCCTTATTATAATTCATTAGCACCATTCTCTTAATGACGCTAATTTCATCTGGTTTAAAATCGTTCATTACTTGTGCCTTCCTTATTGTGCAATTGTTTCAAACACGTTTTCAAAGGAAGTTAAGTTCTTACCAGCAGGAATCGCATACACGATAGTATGAATTGATGACTTACTAAATACATCCTTGAATATAGATGCAACTTCAGTTGGGTTCTGTTTGAACACCCCACAACCAAATGCACCTGTGATGAATACCTCAATCTTTCTATCCGGATGCTTTATATTGTAGTCTTCTAATATGTCATGTATGAACTGAATTCTACTCCTAAGGTAATTAGAGTTATCTTCCTTCGTTACCATATTGTAGCGCCCGCTGGTTCCCCAATTAGGAGCAGCACAAGTCAGAACATCAACAAAATATTTGTTTTGAATAGCTCCGTCATCAGAGAATTCAAAACAAATGTCTTCAGAATAGAGAGCTCTGTTATGATAGCAAGCTTTATTCTTATGCTCTCTATTCGTTTCATAATACTTAGGTATTCTGATAAGTACGCTATATAGAGTACTATCATGACATAACGCTTCTTCCTGAGCAGATGATCCTTTTAAGAATTGTCCACCAGGATTCTTGTATGAAGCAAAGTTTAAAACGCATGTCCGATAGTTTTTAGCAAATTTCTTTATTGCTTCACTACTGGTACATGCGAATAGTTTGGTTTCAATAAATTCAGAATATCCACTAGTTTGATTAGTGGGTATTTCTAAGTTTATGATGTCTTCACCGGTATCAGGAAACCCAGCTTCCTGATATATCGATGTTTTTTCGACAGATGCCATTATTTCATTATGTAGTTTTTTGTCGGTCAATTCAAAGTGCCGTTTAGCTTTGTCTGAAAGTAATTGTTTCACAGTTTCATTCACCATTGATCATGCCTTCCTGACCACTTATGAATCAAGGTACGTCTTTTATTATTTGCATTTATAATCCAGCCTGCACAAACCTCAAAACATAAACGGTCCCTTTCGTTATTTCGCGTTATCACGGCATAACGCAAGTTTTCTCCTGTTGCTGTATCCATCTCACCTATCCATATTGATGTATCTGTTGGCTTGATATGATACGTTGTCCGTGTTCTTTTAAAAGTAACAGTAATTGTGTCGTCTTCTGCAACAATGATTGCATTAGGAATCCTTTCCCTGAGCACGTTCATACAACTAGTAACGTTGATGTCGAATAAATCATAATATGTTGCTGCTGTCGTCATATAATTCTCCTTTCATGAGAATAAGTAAGGAGAATCATTCTTTTTAGTTATTCTAGCGACTTATTAAATCGCTCTATAGATTCTCCTATGATAATGTCCAGAGACTTATCCAATCCTATTGAATTAAGTTCTCCAGTGGGTTCATGTACAGCGTATGATACCTTCGAATTTATTGGATACAATGTAGACATACACCCCATCGTTTCTATAAGAAACATTTTGTAGTTCTCATTATTATCACTTAACTCTAATGTAATCAATATATCTGTACCAGCTGAATCCTCGTCAACCGAAACCACGGTTATCTTTACTTCCCCTAAATTACTATATTGGTCATTTATATAGTTTCGAATTACAACCTCATCGTGAGGTGCATTACCGTTTACTTTGTTAAAATCGTTTGAGTCATTTGGAACCTGATCATCTACTACTAATGCTTCTAACCTCCTTTCATATTCTTCTATTAATGATTTTATCATGAGTAGATTAGTTCTCAGATTGTTATGAATTCTATGATTCATTACAATACGCGTAGTACAAGATACCCTAGTATTGTATCTAGTAACATCGAGTTTATACTTACGTGCTTCCCGAACACCAATGAACCATTTTTCATTTGTCACGAATATTCTTACGTATCCATATCCTGGATAAAATACTTCAATCATATTCGCTAATGCTCCTACAATTTTAACCTCTTTATTTACAAATGTACCAACTAGATACCCAT
>ODAI014516493.1_pt1 | contig 17769 bp, 14 predicted proteins | sample 1539321 | NCBI WGS metagenome assembly ODAI01 (sample SAMN02144231, study PRJEB22623) | gut metagenome | biome: sheep rumen | host: Ovis aries | place: New Zealand | reverse complement strand
GGCGAAAGTGCTCTTCTTTCCGTTCTTCTTCAGGAATACTGTACCTTCTTTGAGAAGATCTTCGTCACTGACGGCCTTCTCGTTCAAAAAGATCTCATCATCGGCGTTTATGCTGATAAGGCACGTCGCTTCCCGGGTTTTGTAGAAGGAAAGCATTTCCTCGCTCGTGTTGGTGTTGAGGGCGGTGTTGTTGCCCGACTTGGTGGTAGGTTATTGCTTTTCCGGTATCATGTACATCACTTTCAGTACACCGGCTTTCCTCAGTTCGTCTTTAACGAGATCCAGGCTTCGCATCGGAATATCAGCGTCCGCTTTGATGACGATCGCTTCACCGTGCTTGTCCATCCCGGCCGTTTTCATCATCTGTCCCAACTTGTCAAGGGAAACGGCACTGCCGTCGAACCTGATGGAGGGCGTATCACCCTGTCCCTCGCTTACTTCGAGGGTATGGAAAGAGGTGGGGTCGGCAACTGAGGACGTAGTAGAAGACGGGATGCTGATTCTGAATGTCACTGGCTGGGACATCTTGACATCCACGCTTTTGCCTCCCTTTTTGGCGGGTGTCCACCTGGGAGATTCGCTGACCAGGGAAAGGAGCATATTGTCCAGTTCATCGCAGACGCTCTTCTCGATTTTGGCATCCCTGACTTTGCCGTCCTTCCCGACCTTGAACGATACGATCACCGTCCCTTCGGTAAGACAATCCTTGGGATAAAGTATCCTTTGGTTCAGCCAGGAGGAGAAGTTTTCGCTGCAGGAAGGCTCCGAATCAAGGGCGTACCAATTGGGATCCGATGCTAGCTGAGTCGCTGTGTACTGGTCGTCGACGTGCTTTATCATCGACGGGGTGATGCTCTTGTCACCGTATTTGGTGACGGTGATCGGCTCAAGAAAACTTCCGCGCCTGTTTTGAGTAGCGGAAATTTCACTATCTTTGTCCGTGGGGACATAGACCGTTCTCGCCTGGAGGACAAGCCCCAGACATACCAGCGGGAGGATGTACGCAGCCCGCAGTCCCTTACCGGGGGACGATTTTGACTTTGACATCATAGTAATACGATTTTTGAGGATACTGTGATTAAAGCTGTTGGCAACTGAGTAGCCGCTCTTGCTGACAGCTTTTCTTATTAGCAGATATTGATATTCCTTTATGTCGGCTCCGCTGCGTAGAACCGCGTCATCCGCTTCATATTCATGGATTTCCTGAAGATCGGAGCGGAGTGACCAGATCGCGGGATTGAACCACTGGAAGGCCGAAAGGATGTCGATGAGCAGAAGTTCCGCCGAGTGGCCGCACCGGATGTGCGCTTTTTCATGCGCTATGATCGATTGATGGTTCCCTTCGTAGTCTTTCTTTGATATGACTATGTTGTTCATCCAGCTGAATGGGGCGATGTCATTTTCTCCCACAAAGAATCTTATCCCGTCATCTGTACTGATGAGGGAACTTCTTCCGAGGACTTTCCGTATCGACAGAAGGGAAAGGAGGATTCTTCCGAGAACGGAAACGAGACCGATAACGTATATGACGGCAATGGCGCTCTGCCACCAGGGAAGGCTTTCCGCAAGAGGAGAGGCCATTCCACCTTCCGTGGAGAGAATCGCTGCGGGAGCTTCTTCCTCTATAGGGTAGGGGACAGCGTCAACGCTCTTTTTCACCGTGATTATGACAAAGGGCAGAATGAAAGACAGTATGACGGTCCCCACAAGAATGCCCCGGTTGAGACGATGGAATGTCTCCTTCCTCAGAAGAAGTCTCCAGAACAGGTAGAAAGCGGCAATGGCCAAGGCCACTTTACCTTCATATACTATGAACGGTAGCATGACTATTTCCCTTTTTCGACGAGGTCGATGAGTTCCTTGAGCTGTTCCACGCTTATCTTCTCCTCCTTCACAAGGGCAGATACGGCTTTCATGTAGGAGTTGTTGAAGTACTTGTCGATAAGGCCGATGAGGGATCTTTCGTTGTACTCCTCACGGGAGATCTTGGCATAGTACTGGAAAGTGGGACCATAGTCCTTATGGTCTATGAAACCTTCGCTCTGGAGTGTCCTCACCTGAGTCGAAAGGGTGCTGAAATGCGGTTTCGGATCAGGGTAAAGTTCCCTCAGTTCACGTACGAAAAGGGGACCCTTCTCCCAGAAATGGTTCATGATGACCTCTTCTTTCTTCGTCAATTTTTTCATGGGCGGGGTGCTTTTTCGCAAAGGTAACTAAAAAATTTAACTGAGCAACTATTTTTATATAATTGAGTGATTATTTTTATTGGCGGGAAGCGGCGGCAAAGAAAAAACCATCTCCGAGGTAGGGGATGGCTTTGGATGTCAAAGAACCGTTTGCGGTTGGTGAACTTATTCTCCTGGAGTCTTTTCCGGTACTTGTTCGGCTTCTTTGTCGGGTTCTTCCTTTTTTGACCTGGGGAGGACAAGATTGAGGAAGAGGCCGACGATAGCCGCGAGGCCAGCTCCTTGGATGGAGAAAGACCCCGCTCCGAGGACCGCTCCGCCGATACCGAGAGTGAGCATGGTACCTGTAATGATAGTGTTCCTTGATTCACTGTAGTCCACCTTGTTGTTGACCAGGGTCTGTACGCCTACTGTCGCTATGGTCCCGAAAAGAAGGATCATTATTCCTCCCAGAATGGCCTGCGGAATGCTTTGCAGAAGGCCGTTGAGTTTCCCGAAAACGGAGAATACGAGGGCGGTAACGGCCGTTATCCTGAGAACCTTGGGGTCGGTCACTTTCGTTATCTGCATCGCCCCCGTCACTTCGCTGTAGGTGGTGACTGGAGGACCGCCCAGAAGGGATGCCGACAGGCAGGCCAGACCGTCTCCGAGCAGAGTCCTGTGGAGTCCGGGATCCTTCACGAAGTCTTTTCCGGCCACGGCGCCTACGGTATAGACGTCACCGATGTGCTCCACTACTGCGGCAAGGGCGATAGGCATCATGAAGAAAAACGCTTCGTACGAAAAGACCGGAAGTTTGGGATGGGCAACATTGGTAGGGAGTGCGAACCATGAAGCTCCGGTTATCGACGTGAAGTCCACCTTGCCCATAATGACGGCCGCTATGTACCCTGCCGTTATTCCGCCCAGGATGGGGATGAGTTTCATCATCTTGCGGCCGAATGTGAGGATAAGAACGGCGACCGTGAATGAGATTATCGCCAGTATCCAGTCCGATTTCGCCATGTCGACGGCGGTAGATGCCAGCGACATTCCGATGAGAATGATCACAGGACCGATGACAACAGGAGGAAAAAGTCGGTTGAGAATCTGCAGTCCCTTCCATTTGACAAGCGCCGACACGGCGAAATACACCAGCGCTATGCCCACGAAACTTGTCATCGCCCCTTCGAATCCCCACTGATCCACCGCGGCGATGATGGGGGCGATGAAAGTGAAGCTTGACCCGAGGAAAATGGGGACTTCCCCTTTTGTGACCAGGTGGAAGATGAGGGTACCGAGTCCTGCGGAAAACAGGGCGGTGGCGGGGTCCATCCCGATAAGAAGGGGAACGAGGACGGTGGCTCCGAAGGCCACGAAAAGGAACTGAATTCCTATGATGGTCTTTTTCATGGAAGCAAATATAATTCATTATTCGGCTTTTGGAGCATTTCCGGCCGATTTTACGGAGACGATTCCGCCATTCTTCGTGAAAAGAAAACGGATAAAGCCGCCCTTTGGGAGCGGCTTTGCTATCCGATAAGTGGTGCCTTGCGAAACGGAGTCTATTCTTCCGGAAGCAGAAGAGCGCCTGTTTTCCACTCCGAGGCTTTCGATATCTTCAGGGACACTTCTTTGCCGGCATCAGCGGAGGAGGTGCAGAACCTGAAAACGTACGTGCCCTTGGCCGTCTGCCATGCCAGGATGAAAAGAAGAAAAAGAAATTCGACTTTTTTTCGCATTTCCCGGCGGACTGATTGCCCATGGCATACGGGAAGAGGGAGTTATGGCCCCGAAAGAGTCGGATCCCATGGCCGGACCGGACTTTGTCGGACATCCTGTTTTCCGCTCTTTTGTGTAAAGATTCGGTGAATACGTACGTCGTTTCCGGAAAAGTCATAACTTTCGGAAAAATTGCTCCCGGACAGGGGGAGGACAAGGAATCAAATTATGTCATATATGAAAAAAGTACTGTTTTATTCTTTCGCCGTAACAATGGCGGCGGCCGTGGTGGCCTGCAGCGGAGGCAAAGTCCCTTCTCCGACTTATCAGGGCGAGGAGAGTTTCACGTTCTCTTCCGCCGGTAATCCACAGGTCAAAGTGGCCGAGGGAGTGCTGGAAGGTACTCTCGAATCCGGTCTCAAAATATTCCGCGGTATACCTTTCGCCCAACCTCCTGTCGGAGACCTGCGGTGGAAAGCTCCCCAGGAGGTCAAGCCCTGGACCGGTGTAAGGGAAGCCAAGAAGTTCGGTGACGACCCCATGCAGGGAAATCCGTTCGGTGATATGGGGTTCAATGCTGAAAAAAAGAGTGAGGATTGCCTCTATCTCAATATCTGGACTCCGGCCAAGAGCGCTTCTGACGGACTTCCCAGCGTGATTTATTTCAACGGTGGTGGCCTTTATGCCGGAAGCGGAAGCGAACCCAGATACTCCGGTGAAGCGATGGCAAGGGAAGGGATCATCTCCATCACAGCCAACTACCGTGAAGGCATATTCGGGTTCTTCGCTCATCCGGAACTCTCTGCCGAAACCACCTACGGCGGTAGCGGGAACTGGGGATTCCTCGATCAGGTTGCGGCCATAAAGTGGGTCCATGACAATATCGCCGCATTCGGAGGTGACCCTTCACAGATCACAATCGTCGGAGAAAGCGCAGGCTCAATGTCCGTCAGTGCCCTCATCGCCACCCCTCTTACCAAGGGACTCTTCTCCAAGGCGATGGCTTCCAGCGGTTCAGTGACCGCCGGCACTATTCCGACTCAGGAAGAAGCTGATGCTCTGGGAGTGGCCAAACTCCAGGAAATGGGCGTGAAGAATATTGCGGAGGCCAGGGCCATGTCCGCGGAAGACCTTCTTGTCAAGTCGAACATCAACGGAGTTCCCACATACAACGTTGACGGCTATTTCTTCCCTGAACAGCCTTCGGCGATCTATGAGAAGGGTCTTCAGCAGAAAGTCCCGCTCCTTGTCGGAAGAAATTCCGCGGAGATGACTCCTCTGATGTTCCTTATGGGTAGACCAGCCACGCTCGAGAATATCCGTCCGGTGATGGCCGCGACTTTCGGAGACAAGGTCGATCAGGCAATGGCCCTGTACGGATTCGTAAGTGACGCCGATGTGCTCGGAAAGCCGGGATACGATTTCGCGTCTGACCTGTTCATCGCATACAGCACCTGGAAGTTCGGATATCTCCATGCGAAGACTTCCGGTCAACCGGTATACAGGTACTATTTCTCAAAGCCGCGTCCCGCTATGGCCATGCGGGGTGTGGTGGCTGAACTTGCCGGCGGAGTCAGAAAAGTCGATGACGATGCTCCCGTTGTACAGGCTCCTCCCGTTTTCAACGGTGCCGCGCATTCAGCCGACATAGAGTACGCCATGGGTACACTCCCGACAAACAGGGTCTATGACTGGCAACCGGAAGATTATTATGTGTCAGCGCAGTTCCTCTCTTTCTACGCCAATTTCATAAAGAGCGGCAATCCCAACGGATTGGGCCTCCCCGATTGGCATACGATAAACGGGAAGGAATTCCCGCCCCAGATGATAATCGATGTGGACAGCCATGAGGTTGTCGACGAGAATTTCGAGAAGAGGAATCTTTTCCTGATGGACTTCATGCATTGATGATTCTGCAGGGAAGCACCGATCCTCCTTGAAAGCTTTTCGGGAGGCCGCTTGAGTGAAAGTGGCCTCCCGAATCATATACGGTCAGAGCGTCTTCCGGGCCTTTGGAGATTTGATCTGTCCGGTATATGGGAGATATGTGAACCGGAAGTCAGGGACCGGTACTGATTCCGGCCCCTTATTGATTTCCTGTTCCGGACGGTGATGTCCCCGGAACCGCAGGATGTCGGGGAAGAAGAGAGATTTTTCTCTTTCGGTCTTCGGAAAAGAAGAAGATGAATAAACTTCAGAAGTTTTTGATAGGGTGAGATGAATCTTATTGAGTAGATTTGCAATTGTGCGAATTCACATATGATGAAGTTTATCGGAGTATGAGAAAAAGATATCTGTTTTTTGATATAGACGGGACACTGATCTCGGCGGGATACGGCAATCCGCATGTCCCCCAGTCCACCCGTACCGCACTCCGGAAATTGAAGGAGGCGGGACATTTCCTCGCTCTTTCCACAGGAAGGTCCGAAGCCATGGCCAGACCGTATCTGTCCGAACTCGGAATTGAGAACATGGTCAGTGACGGGGGATATGGCCTTACCTTCGGGGGCAGGCTTCTGGAAATCCGTCCCTTGCCCAAGGAAAAGATGGTCTCCCTGGTCCGTGAATGCCAAAGAAAAGGGATACCGTGGGGACTGCAGCCGGACAATTCCGTGGTGAGGCTTTGCCCGGACGGCTCATTCTATGACGCCACACACGATATCTACATGGAGTCCCAAGTGGTTCCCGGTCTTGATCCGGAGCAGTTCGATATCATCTACAAGGCATACGTGGCGTGTCTTCCCGGCGAGGAGAAGAATATAGAAGCGATGGAAGGACTTCCTTTCTGCCGTTCGAAGAATGAGTACATATTCGTGGAACCGACGGCGAAAGCGGAAGGGATAATGAAGATGATGGACATGCTGGGCGCTCCCTATGAAGATGCGGTCGTGTTCGGTGATTCACTCAACGACATGTCGATGTTCACGGGGCCGTGGATCAAGGTCGCCATGGGGAATGCCGTCCGGGAACTGAAGGACAAAGCCGATTTCGTAACCAGGGATGTGGATGATGACGGTATCTACTACGCCTGCGAAACACTCGGGCTGTTTTAGTCGTGGCAACATTCAATTGAAATAATCAACAAATTATCGATATGAAAAGATTGTTTTTGGCATCAGCCGTTTTGGCATTGTTCACTCCGCTGTGCCTTCCTGCGCAGACCCAGTATGTCGAGAGGAAAGATGCGGATTTCGTGACAGAGTATCTTCAGCCCACCCGTATCGTTTGGGAAACAGGAGTTGAGAATTCAGCGGCCATCATGAAACCTTACGCCGGACAGGCCGCCCTTCAGGAGAGGAATGTGATGGTGATGAAGAAAGGGTCCGCAGTATTGGTCGATTTCGGAAAGGAGATCCAGGGTAGGGTCCAGATCGTGCGCAGCCTTTCCGGCGACGGCCCCATCAATGTAAGGGTCAGGATGGGAGAATCCGTAGCCGAAGCGATGAGCGATGTCCATGCGGAAGGCTCAACGGCAACGAACGACCATGCGATGCGTGACCTTCATATCGAAGTTCCCTCACTCGGCGTGGCTGAAACAAACCGTTCCGGTTTCCGATTCGCGAGGATAGATGTCGAGGACGATGTCGTTCTGAATGTCGTGGCGCTGAGGGCGGTATCCGAATACCGCGACCTCCCTTACCTGGGAACTTTCAACTGCAGTGACGACAGGCTCAATCAGATATGGAAGACAGGAGCATATACTGTTCAGCTCAATATGCAGGAGTACGTTTGGGACGGAATCAAGAGGGACCGCCTCGTGTGGATCGGCGACATGCATCCCGAGGTTACGACGATAACCACCGTCTTCGGCGAGCAGCCCGTAGTGAAAAAGAGCCTTGATTTCATAAGGGACATAACTCCGGCTGACCAGTGGATGAACGGATACATCACTTATTCGATGTGGTGGCTTCTTATCCAGAGGGATCACTACCGTTACACCGGCAACCTCGAGTACCTGAAGGAGCAGCATGACTACATCTCCAAGCTCCTGGACCACATCATGGAGAATATCGACGGCAACAAGGAAGCTTTCAAGGGCGGAGTCCGTTTCGTTGACTGGCCTACGGCGAGCAACCGTGACGTCATCCATGCCGGTATGCAGTGCGTGGCCCTGATGAGCATGGAGGCCGGAGTTGAAATAGCCCGTCTTCTCGGAGACAAGCAGATGGAATCCAAGTGCACCGAAACCGCTTCAAGGCTCAAGACCTACACTCCCGATTCCAAGGGCAACAAGCAGGCGGCTTCGCTTCTTTCCCTTTCCGGACTCATGGATCCCCAGGCGTGCGCCGACATCATCATGAAGGACGGCCCGAACGGATTCTCGACATTCTTCGGCTACTATATGCTTGAGGCCCTCGCCAAGGCCGGCAAGTACGAGGAGGCCATGGATATCATGTCCAAGTATTGGGGCGCGATGCTCGATTTGGGAGCCACCACTTTCTGGGAGGATCTGGAATACTCGCAGGTGGCCAAGGCTTCCAGGATTGATGAACTTGTCCCTGAAGGAGCTTACGACATGCACGGAGACGGCGGTGCATATTGTTATGTGGGATACCGTCACAGCTACTGCCACGGTTGGGCTTCAGGCCCCACTTCATGGCTCTCACATCACGTCCTCGGTGTTTATCCAGTCGAGCCCGGTTACAAGACTGTCCGCATAGAACCCCATCTTGGAAATCTTTCCTGGGCGGAAGGAACTGTCGCGACTCCCTATGGACAGATCAAAGTCTCCCATAAGAAGGGCGCAGACGGCAAAGTTGCCACTACTGTGGAACTCCCTAAGGGTGTAAAGCGGGTGAAGTGATTGTGCTTCCGTTGTGTGGAAGATAGGGATGTAATCATATGTATGACAAGGACCGGTGGAAGGGATTCATTCCACCGGTCCTGTGCAAATTGTGCATGGATCAGCGTATCAGCCGCGTCGGCATCCGATCCGAAAAGCATCGGGGTATCACTCGGCGGCGGGATGTGGTTCTCCCATCTTAAGGATCTTTTCGATCACCTCTCTCGGGATAGTCACCTCCTTGGAGGATCCGCTTGAATGCGAGGAGAGCAAGTCCATAAGACTGTTTCTCATGTTGGAGTTCTCCTGCACAAGACTCTCTTTCTCCTGCACAAGACTCTCTTTCTCCTGCACAAGGCTCTCGTTCTCCTGCACAAGACCCTCGTTTTCCTGCACAAGACCCTCGTTTTCCTGCACAAGATCCTCGTTCTCCTGCACAAGGCTCTCGTTCTCTTGGACAAGGCTCTCGTGTTTCCGCACAAGGTCCTCGTGCTCCTTGAGCCAATCCTCGCGTTCCTCGCTGTGTCGGCGGTCCCTCTCCTTGAGGATAAGGTCTATGTCTTCCGCTGTGATCATGTCCACAAAATAATGTTGAAGTTCACTTTTGTCCAGTCTCTTCAGGGCAAGGTCGTCGACTATGCCGCTGAACTCCCGGACTATATCTACCGGGACTTCCGCAATAGTAGGCATTTTTTTGAAGAGGAACAACAGTTTATCCATCTTTGTGACCAAAGCGGAACCCTCCTTCGTCATCTTGTCGAGGTTGACGAAGATCATGTTGGACATCGGACCCAATGATGACAGGCTGTAGATGTCGATATAGCTGAAGTGCATGTAGTACTGCCCCTCGAACTTGGTGCCCTTACGGCTGACGAGGGGGACGTCCAGAAGGCTCCTCTCAACGGAAAGGGGCGCATCGAGGAACTCCCGAAGACGGACGGGGTCCGGGACTTTCCAGTTCTCCCCCTCACCGAAGATGACTATGCAATAGGCGGGACGGATCTTGACGTAATCCTCACCCTCCTGCAACTGCCTTTTGACAAGGTCGGACAGATAGTAGTTCCAGCGATTGTGGCTCTGGCCCTTGCTGAACTTCTGTGCCTCGACGACAATATAGTCGTCCTTGTCCGTCGTGCACACGACGTCGTACACCCCGAACTTGTCATGTGCCCCGTCGACGATTGTACGGTTCGATATCTGCTGGACGGATTCGATCCCGGCTCCGGGGAGAAGGGTCTGCAGGAGGACCAGCAGATTCTTCTTGCTCTTCCCGAAGACCCTGTCGAAGATGCGGTCATCCATCGGTGAAGCGAAGGCGGATTCATCCACCATCTTCTTCAGTCTCTGCCGGAGGGACTCCTCGGCCATGCTTTCGTACTTCGGATTCTTGCGGAGAATGGAGATGATCTGATTGAAGTCATCCTCGGTCAGAGAAACCTTCTCCCCTCCGTGCGATCCGGAACGGTTCTTTTGTTTTTCCATTTCTCATGTCATTTTGAGAGTTGCGGCAAAAAGTGGGCGCCCGGACAGAAGGGATGCCGTCTCCCCGATGTCCGGACACAAAACTATATTGAAAGAAAAAGCGTTTTTAAAAAAAGAAAAATGTTTCCTTTTTTCGAAAATATCGAAGTGCTTGAGGATCAATGACTTATTTTGGACCTAAAAGTAAAATTCCATGTTCTTTTGGTCGAATGACACCTTCGTAACTGATTGTCATGTCGCGAAATACAACTTTTTTCAAAAAAAATTTTCAACTTTACGCAAATTGTTCCTTGGAGGGTGCAATTTAGGTCGATTTTAGGCCGTTTTCGCCTTTGGTTGTGACCTTGACATGATTTCAGAAATCTTGATACTTCCTGTTTGTCGTTTGATGTCCGAATGAGTTCGGAGAGTTTCCGGAATTATACGATATACCGTCTTTTTTGTTTACCTTTGACCTCGCAACCGGATCGTGACCACCGATTCCGGAGAAAGGTACACTGAAACTCATATGGCAACTACTCTGGTTCTCATCCAGCTCGTGATAGTGCTCGCCATGATATTCATAGGAGCCAAGGTCGGAAGCATCGGCCTGGGAATCTATGGAATGGTGGGCGTTTTCATCCTTGTGTTCATTTTCGGGCTTCCTCCCGGAAAGATACCGATGGATGTGATGCTTATCATCGTGTCCGTCATTACGGCTGCGGCAGCCCTTCAAGCCGCCGGCGGACTGGATTACATGGTCGGATTGGCTGCGAAATTCCTACGTCGCCATCCTGAGCACATAACCTACTACGGCCCCATAACGACTTGGCTGTTCTGTGTCCTTGCCGGTACGGCGCATACTTCGTATTCCCTTCTTCCGATCATTTCGGAGATCGCCACCAAGTCCAAGATCCGTCCCGAAAGACCGCTCAGCGTGTCCACGATATCGGCTTCCCTGGGAATCACCTGTTCACCGGTATCAGCTGCGATGGCGGCGATAATATCCACCGACCTTCTCGGTGGACTGGGTGTCGAACTGAAGGATGTCCTCATAGTGGCGATACCCTCCTCGCTTGTGGCGATTCTTGTGGCTTCTTTCGTGCAGAGTTTCGTCGGTAAACCTCTCGAAGAGGATCCGGAGTACCTCAGAAGGGTGAAAGAAGGCCTTTTTGATCCTTCCGAACTGGGCAAAGTCCCGTCTGAAGAAAAGAACGTCAATCCCCGCGCAAAGTGGTCAGTCCTGGCATTTCTTCTGGGGGTCTTCCTTGTCGTTCTTTTCGGCAGCTTCCCCCGGTTGAGACCTTCTTTCGGCGGCGTCGCTCTCAGCATGACCGAAACGATCGAGATAGTGATGATGTCAATGGCCGCGGTGATACTGCTCGTCGGTAAGGCTGACATCAAGAAGGCTGTCGGTGGGAACGTCTTCGCGGCCGGAATGAATGCGCTTGTTTCAATCTTCGGAATAGCTTGGATGGGGGACACCTTCTTCAGCGGCAATATGGCATTTTTCCAGGAGCACATTTCGGGTGTAGTTTCCCGGTATCCGTTCCTTTTCGCGATTGCGCTTTTCATCATGAGCATAATGCTCTTCTCGCAGGCCGCGGACGTGAGGACGATGTATCCCCTCGGGATCGCCCTCGGAATTCCTCCTATGGCGTTGGTTGCCATGTTCCCGGCCGTGAACGGATATTTCTTCTTCCCCAATTATCCGACCGAAGTCGCCGCGATCAATTTCGACAGGACGGGTACGACCAAAGTGGGGAAGTACGTCATAAACCATTCCTTCCAGTTGTCCGGATTCATAACGACGATAGTCTCCATAGCGGTGGGCTATCTCATCGTCGGACTTCTGTATTGACACCTTTTGTGAATTCAATTCTAACAGAACCAATAAATTACTATTATCATGTCTGAAAAGAAATTCAGAATCGAAAGTGACCTTCTAGGTGAGCTCAAGGTCCCCGCGGATGCCTATTACGGCGTGCAGACTCAGAGGGCTCTCAACAATTACCGGATCTCCAATACCAGGATGTGCGATTATCCCGAGTACGTGATTTCCATCGCATACGTGAAGATGGCTGCGGCTGAGGCCAACGCCGAACTCGGTGTCCTCGACAGGACCATCGCCGATGCGATCATAGCCGCTTGCCGTGAAATCGTCGACGGAAAATTCCACGACCAGTTCCCGGTCGACATGATGCAGGGCGGAGCCGGAACATCGGTGAACATGAACGCCAACGAGGTCATCGCCAACCGTGCCCTCGAAATCATGGGCCACAAGAAGGGCGAATACCAGTTCTGCTCCCCGAACGACCATGTGAACTGCGCGCAGTCGACCAATGACGCATATCCTACGGCCTTCCGTTACACCTTCGTCAGGATGAACAAGCACCTGGTGAAGAGCCTTGAGGACCTGATCGCCGCATTCAGGGCGAAGGGAGAGGAGTTCAAGCACATCATCAAGATGGGTAGGACACAGCTCCAGGACGCTGTCCCCATGACTTCCGGACAGGAGTTCAACGCCTTCGCGAACAACCTCCAGGAGGAAATCGCCAACCTTGAGAGGAATGCCGTCCTCCTCCGTGAAATCAATATGGGAGGAACCGCCATCGGTACCGGCCTCAACGCCGTTCCCGGATTCGCCGACCTCTGCACGATCCGCATGTCCGAATTCTGCGGAGACGAACTGGTAAAGGCCGCTGACCTTGTCGAGGCTACACCCGATACGGGAGCGTACGTGAGCTATTCTGCGGCCTTGAAGCGTCTTGCGATCAAACTCTCGAAGATCTGCAACGACCTCCGTCTGATGGCTTCCGGTCCCCGTTGCGGTCTTCATGAAATCAACCTGCCTCCTATGGCTCCCGGTTCTTCCATCATGCCCGGAAAGGTCAATCCTGTCATCCCCGAGGTCACGAACCAGGTTTGCTTCAAGGTCATCGGTAACGACACTACAGTGGCTTTCGCCGCTGAGGCCGGACAGCTTCAGCTCAACGTGATGGAACCGGTCATCGCCGAGTCCATCCTCGAGAGCGTGACGTGGCTCCGTAACGCCATCGACACTCTCCGTACCAAGTGCATCGAGGGTATCACCGTCAACGCCGACCATTGCTACGATATGGTGAAGAATTCCATCGGTATCGTCACCGCCCTGAATCCCTACATCGGATACAAGGGCAGCACCAAAGTGGCGAAGAAGGCCCTTGAAACAGGACGCAGCGTCTACGACATCGTCCTTGAGGAAGGCCTCATGACGAAGGAAAAACTCGATGAGGCACTGGATCCCGTAGCGATGCTCGGATCACACGCCCTTCTGAAGTAATCCTCAGCCGACAAGGCGCGATATTGTCTTCCCGGAAAGGTTTTCTTCCCGGGAAGATTTTGTTTTCCGCGGGAAAAACTATATTTGCAAGGTTGCGGTCATTAAAGTGCCGCAAGATAAAAGCAGTTTTTTAAATGGATAAGAAACGTTTCCTCCCGATAGCGGCCATTCTGGTCCTCGGATTGTTGATTTCACCACTCGTTACCTCGGCGCAGAGTTCATCGCGAAGCTCAGAGAAAACGACCTACATGACGGAAGAGGACCTTCCCGACGCGAAGGAATACCTCCCTGCCCCGAACAAGCCGAACGACTCCCTGTTCGTGGGGGATCTGGCGTATTATCAGTGGGGAAAGTCCGTCCGTGATACCGAGAGGGGAAAGAGGGCGCGCGCAGATGCGAACAGCGACTTTTCATACCTCTGCTCGATTTTCTCTCCGGCTGTCGGAGTGACACTTTCTTATGGCACCACTCCCGCGATATGCCGGCTCTGAGTAAGACGAGCGCTACAGCGAGAGCGGCCACGAGAAAAGCCAAAGACCACTACAAGAGGGTGCGCCCGTTTGATGAGTTCAAGGAGCCTACCGGAGTTCCGGAGATGGAAGCGTCATACACCGGAAGCGCTTCATACCCTTCGGGACATTCGACGAGGGGATGGTCTTTCGCTCTTATATTGTGTGAACTTTTCCCCGACAAGGCCGAAGATATCCTGTCAGTGGGCTACCAGTACGGGGAAAGCCGCGTGATAGTGGGCTACCACTATGCGAGCGATGTCCAGGCGGCGAGGGTGTCGACTTCGGCAGTGGTGTCCGTCATCCATTCCGACAAGGAGTTCGCAAAGGACATGAGAAAAGCGAAAAAGGAAGCCAGACGACTGACTTCCAGATAAGATCCTTTTCCATTGGAGAATGAAGGGCTTCTTCCGGGACTTACGGAAGGAGCCTTATTGAGTTTATGATCCTCCCGCAAGAGACTCCCTCCCTTCGGGCCGAGAAAAATGCGGGGTCGGCGAAGGTGTCTATTCCGCAGATCCCGATATTCCGGGGCGGGATGCCTGCCTTCTCCAGAATCCACCTGTTTGCCTGGAAAAGATCGATGTGATGACCTCCCGACATGGGGGATCCGTTTCCTTCACCTTCGTATTCCCAAATGATTTCCATGGGGAATCCTTCATTCCTGAACTTTTCCACAACTTCCTCTCCGACTTGGAAACTTTTCTTTCCTATCGCCGGCCCTATCCATGCCGTCAGATCTTCCGGATCGGTGCCGAACTTTTCCCGCATCACTGAAATGGTGTGTCGTGATATCTGAAGGACCGTCCCTTTCCATCCGGAATGGACCGCCGCGATGACCTTTTTCGCTCTGTCATAAAGAAGGACGGGAACGCAGTCCGCTGTCCTCACTCCGATCGCCACTCCCCGGAGGGAGGTCACGAAAGCGTCATATCCCTCCAGATCTTCTCTCGTCAGGAGGGGAGAGTCCACGACGGCTACTTTCCGGTCATGGACCTGGTGACCCTGTATGACATGGTAGGGGAGTACGGAGTCCCTCCTTGTTGAAAAGGCTTCGACTCCTTCACCGAAGGGGTATTTGACAAGCGAAGATGTGTCCACTGTGCAGCGATTTTTTTTGATGCAGCGAAGGTACGGATTTCCCGGGGAAATTCCGTGGGGATAAAAGCGGATCGGGGGCGGAGAACTTTTGTTCACCGTCCCCGGTCTTCACAAAATTTAGGCAGGTTAGATTGCCTGATTATCTTCGGTTAACATTTCCCACGACTCTCGTCGTTATGAAATGCCCCCTCTTTCAGAACTGATGGTACTAACGTGTATCTGAATGTTTATGGTATGTCACTCAAATATTTGCCGATTCGTCCGTCTGTCAGTTGACGGATCTGAACACGGTCCCGTCGGGACGGATGTATGCGATTTTGCCGAAATCCGAATTGTCCCTGGAGTATTCTATGCGGTAATATTCCTTTTCCCCTGTTGAGCGGGTGTAGTGGTCGACTCTTTCGACCTCCCACTTGTGATCATCGAAATCCGACACTGACTCGAAAACCTCATCGGGCACCTCCGTCAGCAGGACCTCGGTCTTTGACCATATCCATTTTCCGACTTCATCGAATTTGGCGGCCATCTCATGGTCATTGGAGAAGAAGTCGGCGGTGAAATTCCCCGCTTCGGATTCCCATTCGACCATCGTCGCATCAGGATACATCGCACTGAATGAACGGTGTATATCTTCGGGCGCTTTTGTCAGATGCCTTTTGCATGACTGCAGGAGAACCACCATGAAAGCACACAATGAAAGGGTAAGGATATGCTTCATTTGTATCGCTCGTTTGGTTGATGCAAAAATATATATATGATGTTTCACGTGAGTTAAAGACGTGTTAAATAATTGTTAAAAACAAATGGAAAAATTACAAACCCTTCTCGTTTTGAGAAAGGTTTGTAGGATGATCATGAACTGAAATGTTTGGAAAACAGTCCGTTGATTATGATTCAAAGTCTTTTTACTCTTTTTTTCTCAGACTCTTTTATGCCTCGACAGGCTTATACTTGGGAACGAGGCTCTTCATTATCACCCATGCGAAGAGGTAAGCCAATCCGCAGAAGCAGAACATGATGAAATATCCTGCCGGCTTTCCTTCGAATCCCAGGAAATGGAATGCCGCTCCCTGACCTTCCGCATAGGTGAAAAGGTTACCCGCTACCTTCTGGATTATCATCGAGCCGATACCTCCCGCCATCGTTCCGATACCGGTGATCGAAGCCACGGTGCTCTTGGGGAACATGTCACCGACGGTTGAGAATATGTTCGCGCTCCATGCCTGATGCCCAGCAGCGGCGATGCCGATCAGAACGGCCGGCCACCAGGGACTGTATGATCCCAGAGGTTGAGCGGCCAGGGCCACGAGAGGGAAGAAGGCGAAGATGAGCATCGCGAGCATCCTTCCGTTGTAGGGGTGCATCCCTTTCTTCTCAACGAAGAGTTTGGGAAGGTATCCTCCGTAGATAGATATCACAGTCACTATGAGATACAGGGTGAAGATGAGCCCGCGTCCGAGGGGCGAGGAAGCCGGGGCGTTGAACTGGTCCTGGAAATATGCCGGAGCCCAGAACAGGAAGAACCACCACACGCCGTCGGTGAAGAACTTGCCCGCGATGAAGCTCCAGGTCTGCCTGTACTTGAAGCACTGGAGGAAAGGTATCGACTTTTCGTCCGCCTTCTTCGGGGATGCGGCTTCCGTCTGGGCGGCGTCATCCTGGTGGATGTACTCCAGCTCGGCTTCGTTGACGTGGCTTGACTTCTCGGGCTTGTCGTACATGAACTGCCAGAAGAACATCCACAGGAATCCGAGGGCACCGATGATTATGAAAGCCCATTCCCAACCGAGGGATTTTGCGAGAGGGGGAATGCACAGGGGAGCGGCGAGGGCTCCGACCGATGCGCCCGCATTGAAGATTGAGGTAGCGAAAGCGCGGTCCTTCTTGGGGAAGTACTCGGCCGTGGTCTTTATGGCTGCGGGGAAGTTGCCGGATTCTCCGAGCGCAAGTATTCCGCGGCAAAGGAGGAAGAGGTACACTGACGTCGTCGATACGGCCAAGGCCGCATTCGAACCGGCTTCAACCGCCCTTATGGCATCGACGGAGCCGAGTCCGGTGAAGGAGGCCGTGGCCACTCCGCAGGCGGCATGCATCACGGCTCCCGCCGACCATACTCCGATCGCGATGAGGTAGCCCTTTTTCGTGCCCATCCAGTCGACGAACTTGCCGGCGAAAAGACAGGCGATGGCGTAGAAGATCGAGAACATCGAAGTGATGGTTCCGTAATCCGCATCGGTCCAGTGGAACTCCGGCGCGATGAACTCCTTGTATGTCAAGGAGAGAACCTGGCGGTCCAGATAATTGACCGTTGTGGCGACGAACAGCAGCGAGCATATCCACCACCTCCAGTTGGTCATCAGTTTTTGTTGGGTATTGTTGATCATTTTTAAGTGTTTATGCGGTGAAATATTATTCCGGGGGAGGAACGGATGCCCCCCCTGTACGTCCTCTACTTGAAATCGAAATAGTTCTTGGCGTTGTTGTAGCAGATATCTTCTATCATCTGTCCGATGAAGCCCATCTCGGAAGCGGGAAGCTTGCCATCCTCGATGTCCTTTCCGAAGACGTCGCAAAGGATTCTCCTGAAATATTCATGACGGGGATAGCTGATGAAGCTCCTGGAGTCGGTGAGCATTCCGACAAAGCGGCTGATGAGGCCGAGGTTCGACAGGGAATCCATCTGACGGCGCATTCCGACTTCCTGAT
>ODAI012265894.1_pt1 | contig 17769 bp, 23 predicted proteins | sample 1539321 | NCBI WGS metagenome assembly ODAI01 (sample SAMN02144231, study PRJEB22623) | gut metagenome | biome: sheep rumen | host: Ovis aries | place: New Zealand | reverse complement strand
TTGTTGCTCGGCCCGGTCTAAAAAAACCTAGGTTTTTTTAGACACCCCATCTGGCAAATTGCGATTTTGAATAACGCATTGTTTTTACAAAAAAAGTGAATTTTAAAATTTTTGAAAAAAGTTGTTGCTTTTAAACCTAGGTTTTTTTAGACCGGGCCGAGCAACAAAAATATGCTATATTTAATCAGTTATAAAAAAATACCCAACTTAAATTGTTGGGTATTTTTGTTTTTTTAAAGTATTTATTATTTTGCAAACGAATAATCCATTTTCAAATGGTCTGGATTATATGTTCCGTTCATAATTGCGATAGTATCTTCGACGATAACTAATTCTTCATTTGTTGCAATCATGATAATTTTAATTGGGCTGTCGTCTGTGCTGATAATTGCAGATTCAACCCCTTTGCGTGCCAATGCCGCCGCATTTTTTTCTGGGTCCAATTTGATTCCCAATGGTTCCAAACCTTTGCAGAATTGTGCGCGCAAATAATCATCGTTTTCGCCAACACCGGCGGTAAATACGATTGCATCGACATGTCCCAATTCCGCCAAGAACGCACCAATATATTTGCGGACGGCATGGGCCTCCATTTCAATTGCCAATTTGCATTCAGGTTTTACATCTTTGTTTGCCTCAACATCGCGTCTGTCGGCGAAACATTCGGTGACCCCCAATAATCCAGAATCTTTATTCAAATGTTTTTGCATTTGTTCAGGTGTTAATCCCAACCGTTGCATTACATATAATACAACCCCAGAATCCAAATCGCCTGGACGTGTTCCCATAACCAATCCTGCGACCGGTGTCATACCCAACGAAGTATCAACCGCAACACCACCGCGGATTGCCGCCGCCGATGCACCTGAACCGATATGCAAAGTGATTAAATTACAGTCTTTTGCAGGTTTGCCCAAAATTGCCGCGGCGCGTTTTGAAACATACAAATGTGATGTTCCATGGAAACCATAACGGCGCACACCTAATTCACGATACCAAGCCGCCGGCACCGCATAACGATATGCGTATTCTGGCAAAGTATTATAAAACGCGGTATCAAATACAGCAACCTGTGTCGCGTTTGGTAATAATTGTTTTGCCGCCATAATACCAACCAAAGCCGCCGGATTATGTAATGGCGCAATCATAGATAATTCATCGATTTTTTTAATAACTTCATCTGTGATTTCAACAGAATTAGCGAATTTTTCACCGCCCAATACAACACGATGACCCACACCGGCAATTTTACTGATGTCAATAGATGCCTCGCGCAATAAACCAATAACGACATTCAAAGCCTGGTTGTGATCGGCCATAGAAACATCTTTGCGAACCTTTTCGCCATCTGGATATTTTTGTGTGACAAAAGAATCTGGCAATCCAATTTTTTCAACATTACCACTGACCAAAGGTTTTTTTGTATCGGCATCAAAAACCTGATATTTCAATGATGAAGAACCACAATTCAAAGCAAGTATATACATTTTCTATCCTTTTTGTTGGTTTTTATATGGCCCCAGCATAACACCAAATTTTCAAAAAATCAACGGTGTTGTATTGCGTTTTTTATGGACACAATATTATTTTTTGCTATGCTAAAAATATGTTAAATGGAATCAAGATTTATTCATCGCAATCGATATGGCGCCATATTTTTAATGAACTGGGTGCAACGGTGACAGACAGCCCAAATGTTTTAGGGGTTAATTTTGATGAAATTATGCCTGATTCGCCATTGACGGTGACAGAGTTAAAATCTTTGATTTTGAATTATGCTGACAATACGAATATTTTATCTGCGTTGTTTCATGACAATGTTCCACAACTGTCAAATGTGCAAAAAAATATAATTGTGTCCCTGTGGCGTACCGGTGGTATGTCTGGGGCGGAATTAAAACATGCATTGGGTTTTATGCCTGGGGTTGCGACACACCCGATTGATACAGCGATTTATACATTACGCAAATTATGTGGTCGTGATTTCATAATATTGGAAAATGGGGTTTATAAACTTGGCACAATATAATGTTTTTTCATACGATAAAATCCCCAGTACGCAGACAACTGCGATTGATTTAATTGCGTGTGGTCGTGCCAAAGACCATTGTGTTGTTGTGGCAAATGCGCAAAGTGATGGTCGCGGTCGTTTTAGACGCAAATGGGTGTCGCATCATGGAAATTTATATGCCAGTTTTATATTTTTTGCACCTGAACGCGATGCAAAAATTTCTTATGCAATGGCGATTGCTGTGGCGGACACATTAATAAATTTCGGGGTCAGCCCCAGTATTAAATGGCCAAACGATATATTGGTTGGTGGGAAAAAAATATCTGGGATTTTAATTGAATATTATGGTCGATTTGTAATTGTCGGTATTGGTATAAACGTTGCAACAAATCCAACCGTCCCAGAATATAAAACAACAAAACTTCAAAAATACACAGATGTTTCGGTTGCTGATGTATTGTCGCGCCTGATGAAAAACATAGATAAATGCCTGCGCACAGATTTTACAACGATTCGCGAACGTTGGATGTCAATGGCGAACGGATTAAATACGATGGTTAAATATCGTGGTGCGACCGCCGAATTAATTGGTATAAATGAAAATGGTGCGCTGGTTTTACGATGTGGAACGCGTTATGTTTTGGCATACGGCGATGAAATAATGTTTTAAAATTTTTTATATTGCAAATTCCAGATTTATTATTTTAATATAACATGCGAAAACAACGGGAATTGTTTTCGGGGCCCTAGAAAAGCCCAAAATACTACCGATGCAAGACCTGCATCGTTATCCCAAAACAGAAAACGATTCGTTAATCGTGTTTCTTGTATTGTTATAACGGAAATTGGTTTTGCATCGATATTAATTCGCATCGATGCAAAATTTTTTTTGTGTCATATTATGTGAATTATATTCCCAATGATTTGTAAATCCTCGCTGGTTTTTGTGGCGGGGTGGCTGCATATGGCAATATATGCGGGATCATTGTAGTATTTTGATTTTTCTAACACCCCGACCGCTTCTCTCGTTAGCGGTATTTTTATTTTTTGCATTGCAAAAAATAAAAATCACGTCACATACCAAAAAACCAAAAGGGGAGAAAAATGAAGAAAATATTATGCGCGTTGTTGGGATTGATACTGTCATTGCCAGGTTTCGCCGCATGTCCGTCGGGACAAGTCGAACAAACATATACATCGGCAACCGGAACAGTCACACAAAACGGCACACCAACACCAACAACCCCAATCGAACCAACATTTTATACCCAAGGGAATATGGTATTGCGTGCTGTGGGTTATGGTGATAACATTGTTGCAGATACCTATGATGCAACAACAGGTAAGATTACACGTAATGTTAATTCTTATACATTTACAGGTAATGAATCTTTTACTACATCAACTGCATATGGTGAGGCGTTAATCATAACTGCCTTTGACAGCGCAAAAGGTGCGAATAGGAATGTTGCACCGGTTTGTAATTATTTCTTGGGGCAACCAACAACCAACGGCATGCAACAAGAAAATACCTGTTTCTTTAATGGTTCTGGACATTTTTATTTCCGTACTACACTTTCAGCGGCAGATTTTAAAACATGGCTGGCGGCACGTTATGCCGAGGGTAATCCGGTGATCGCATATTTTGCTCGTGGGACTTCTACAACAACAGATTGGATGGAAACATCTTATTGTCAGCCAAGCATCAAAATTGCGACGACGGCGTATAACAGCGCGCGATTTAGTCCGGTGGTGACGGAATTGAACGACACGATTGCGACGATACGCGATGTTGTCACAAACACTATCAACCAGACCAAAGCCATTGCGGATTTACAGGCAACCAAACAAACCCGCCCGAACGAGCAATGCCCCGCCGGTAAAAAATGCTTACTCGTCGAAGACAACGACGGAACACCACATTGGTACGAGATTATTGAAACGACAAATTTATTTGATATCAACACCGCAACCAGATACAGAAGTTCTGCGATAGGTGACTCAAATACTGTAAACTCTTTTAGTGCGGTTTCTAATGATTCTTTTGCCCAAACATACGGTATGGCGGTAAAACCTAATACAACCTATACTATATCCAAAGTCGGCGGAAACAGATTAGCAATAGGGGGGTTCAAAAGCATAAAAACGCCTGGTTCATCCTCAATCGCGGTTGATTATTCTTATAATGGTGTTTACGAAATTGAAAGTGGCAGCATAACATTTACAACAGATAGAGATTGTGTATGGATTTTATTTAGTCCAAAAAATAACACTGCAGATGTTGATGATGCAACTGATATCTGGGTAGAAGAAAATTTATCCACACCCACAAATTAAAAAGTTTTGATTTTGTTTGGTCAAGGCCCCGAATTCGACTCCCATTAAAAAAAAGTAAGGCTGCCAGACAGAGTCAAAAAACACCGATAGAAATATCGGTGTTTTTTCAAACAAAAACGCGGGCGCGTTTTTGTCATTGCGAGCGCAGTTTTGCACATTTAGGCGCAAGCCCTAGGGTGTGCAAAACGGAGACGTGGCAATCCAGTCAATAAAAAAGCGGTGCGACAAAGTCGCACACTCTAATAGACCAGGATCCCCACGTGTCGTCAAATCACAACACTGTTTCCACCCAAAAATTTTTTCAAAAAATTTTTGGGACCCGGGCGTTCGTTGCGATTTGACTCCCTCGGGGTGACACCAACCACCTTTGGCTGTTGGTGTCGGGGAGGGTTCCTGATACCCCCGCCACCACCCTTAGCCTTTGGCGGCGGGTGGTCCCCCTCGCGTAAGGGGCGGAATCAAACCTGCATCAATTGTATTTTGAAATATTCTTGACTTGCAACTCGATTTGTGATATAATACAAACCATCAAGAGCAGAAATTATACGCGTCACATTTGGCGTGATTTTTTTTACTCATATTTTTTGGTCACGATTTTTCGTGGCCTTTTTTTATTTTAACCAAAGGATACCACAATGCAATTAACACTGATTAAACATCAAAACGATTTTGCACGCGATGTTTATAAAATTGCACGTGTAATATATGCAGAAACATGTGGGCAATCACTGCGTGTTGTTGAAGCCTTGGCTTCGATGATTGCAAATGGTGCGCGTGTTAATGGAATTTCACCAACTGATTTTATTACACAGTCTGGATTATTTGAAAGTCTGGATAAAAAATCAACGCATCATGATTTATTAAATGTAAATCCAAATGCCAAAGCATTTCAAATGTGTTTGCGTGTCTGCGACAGAATGTTAAAAAACAATTTACCAGATTGTTGTTTTGGTGCAACCAAATTTCATCGCAATGAATTTAATCCATCATGGTCAATCGCACGTGGTTATATTTTGGAAATGGACGGTTTGTTTTTCTATCGATAACGGAATATAAAAAATGAAAATGCAAAAAATTATTCGCGGTGGCGCATTGGCAGGACACAGAACATATATAATATCATCTGTGGGAATTTTGTCTGCCGTCGCATCTTATTTGGTTGGTGATACAGATTTGTTTATAACACTGCAATCGATATTCACACTTGGCGGAATTTATTTTCTGCGCAAATCAACAGAAACAAAAAGGAATAACAATGCAAAAAATCCCAGAAAAATTTCAAAACACTGACGGTTCGGTTAATGTTGATGCGTTGGTAAAATCATATACAGAATTGGAAAAGAAAATTGGAACGATGGTATCTGTGCCAAATGATAATGCCGATGATGCCACGCGTGAAAAATTTAATCGTGCAATTGGTGTGCCAGAAAATGCAAATGATTATCCATCAAATGCGTTGTTCGATGACGAATCGATTAAACAAAAATTTCATGATATTGGATTAACAAAAAATCAAGTTGAACAAATTTATGGTTTGGCAGAAAAATTTTTATCACCAGTAATAACAGAATTAATGTCTGCAAAAAATGAAACAAATGAAATTTTAAAATTGGAAAAATTTTTTGGTGGCAAAGAAAAAATGAACGATGCATTAAATGCGATAAATACATTTGGTGAAAAATTTTTACCACATGATGCATTTGAATCTTTGTGCGCCAGCGCCCAGGGAATCCAAGGCATATATCAAATGATGCAATCAATGGAACCACGTGTTGAAATGGAAAATGGTGCGACAGAAAATTTAACAGATGATGAATTACGACGCATGATGCGTGACCCAAAATATTGGCGTGATGCAGATCCAGAATATGTTAGAAAAATTGAAAATGGTTTTAAAAAATTGTATTCATAAAATAAAAAAATGAAAAAACATTTCATAAAAAATCAAATTCTTCTTTACTATTTTTTTTGTTTAAGTTAAAATAGAATCAAGAACAAAAAAAGTTTTGTTCTAACCAAAACATAAAAAGGAGAGAAGAATGGCATTTTCATTCTTGGCAAAGAAAGCAACAAAACCTGCAGCTGCAAAACCTGCTGCAAAAAAAGTTGCCGCTAAAAAACCAGCTGCTGCTAAAAAGCCAGCTGCAAAAAAACCAGCAGTGAAAAAAGTTGCTGCAAAAAAACCAGCTGTAAAAAAAGTTGCTGCAAAAAAACCAGCAGTGAAAAAAGTTGCTGCAAAAAAACCAGCGGCTAAAAAAGTTGCTGCGAAAAAACCAGCTGCTAAAAAAGTCGCTGTGAAAAAAGTTGCTGCTAAAAAGCCTGTTGCAAAAAAAGTTGCTGCAAAACCAGCGGCAAAAAAATGCGCATGCAAAAAACCAGCTGCTAAAAGAAAATAATTTTTCTTTTAAAGTGATTTAAAAAAACCGCAATTCGTTGCGGTTTTTTTGTAATAATTTTAGTTAGATGAAAAAAAGTCTAACTAAAACTGTTGCAGGATAATCACCATTTGACCCCGCATTTTTGTTATATGACGCAAATATTTCATTTGCATAATCAAAAAAACAAAATCTCGTTTATTGTCGTGCATTTTTGCACATGAATTTAATTTTTAACAAAAAGGAATAAATATGTCTGTTTCCATAGATCAAGTTTTTGTGAAACAATTCGAAGCAGATGTTCATCTTGCGTATCAGCAAATGGGCACAAAATTGCGTCCAACCGTTCGCAGCAAAACCGGTGTTGTTGGACAATCAACCACTTTTCAAACAATCGGTCGTGGCACCGCCAGCACAAAATCCAGACATGGTATTGTCCCAGTTATGAATTTGAATCATCAACCTGTGGAATGTGTTTTGCAAGATTATTATGCAGGTGATTGGGTCGATTCTTTGGACGAATTAAAAACCAATGTCGATGAACGTCGTGTTGTTGCGTCTGCGGGTGCCTATGCATTGGGTCGTAAAACTGATGAATTGATTATTAGCGCCATGGATAATGCCACTGCGTATGTTGGAGATTTTTCAACAGGTTTAACCAAATCATTGATTTTGGAAGCCATTGAAAAATTAAATGAAAAAGATGTTCCTGATGACGGTCGCAGATTTGCTGTGGTTGGTGTGCATCAATGGAACGAATTATTGGGCATAAATGAATTTGTGTCGGCTGATTATGTTGGTGATTCATATCCAATGATAAACGGATACGAGGCTCGCAAATGGATGGGCATTACATGGATTTTGCACAACGATTTACCACTTGCCAGCACAACACAACGCAGTTGCTTTATATATCACGCATCCAGTATCGGTCATGCATGCGGTCAAGAGGTCAAAACAGATATTTCTTGGCATGGTGATCGTGCAGCGCACTTTATCAGCAACAGCATGTCCCAAGGTGCCGTATTGATTGACCAAGACGGTATCGTTCGTGTCAAATGCAAAGATAATGCATAAATTTAACGCTTTAACAAAACAACCAAAAGGAAAAACAGATGGCATTTCAAAATAAAAAATTATCTGTGATTGCGTATGCAAATGGTTTCACTTTGTGGCACTATGTTGCAGACGAAACAATGACGGCGATTAGCACCAGCGGTTATTTCAATAATGTTATTACATTAATGAATACTGGCGATATTATCATTATCAATGCATCGGACAGCACAGCCATAAAGAAAATAACAGTTTCTGAATCGGCGGTATCTGTTGGTGCGTTGGCTTAAAAATAAATAATATATAATCCAACCATTTGGGGCGCAATTATCTGCGCCCCATTTAATTTTTTTACAAAGGATTTCAATATGGTCACTAAACAAGATTTATGTTCTATGGCATTATTAAAATTAGGAGAACAACCATTAACATCATTAAATGCGGATACCGCATCTGCGCAATTGGCGCGAACATTATACGACACAACGATTGATTCGTTGATATCAACACACCCTTGGCATTTTGCATCAAAAAATTTTGAAATTGAAAAAAATGAAAATGATGAATTTATAATACCATCAAATGTCTTGCGTATATTGCGTTGTGATGGACGTATTGTTGGCAATAAAATCTTATCGCGGTCGCAAAGTGTAAAAATATTGGCTTTGCAACGTGTTGAACCAGAATTTTTCCCCAGTTATTTTGTATCATTGGCGGCAACAAAATTGGCAATAGAATTTTGTGTGCCTTTGACCGGCAATCAACAGATGTTGCGGATATTAATTAACTTATACGACGCAGAATATCAAAACGCGAAATTTATTGATTCCACCGCAGATATTAATACCGGGGTCAGGCAATTTTCTTTGATAGACGCACGATTTTAAATATTAAAAAAAAGGAAATGAAATGACAGAATTTATACACACGCAAAATTCATTTGCGCATGGTGAAATTGCGCCAGAATTTTATTTGAACAAAGATATTTATGGTCTGTCGCGTTTGGAAAATATGGACGTATTGTCTGGTGGGGGATTAACGCGTCGCGCCGGTTTGGTTGATGTCGCCATATTGCCAGGTCTTTCGCGTATTTTTTCATATGATATTTCAAATACAGAACATTATATTTTGGTGTTTTCAAATAATACAGTATCCGTATATTCAAATGATACATTGTTGAAAATAATAAGTTCCCCATGGCCAGAATCTGCACTTACACATTTACAATGCGCTGGTTTCAGCGATTCGTTGGTTTTTGTTCAACCTGATTATTGTCCGTATGTATTTAAAAAATCAGGAAATGATTTTACTCTGGATAAATTTAATTTTTACGACACCACAGGTGTATATCCGCGTATGCCATTTATGAAATATGATGACATGTATGGTATCAACATATCTGTCACCGCCGGAATTCATGGCGTAAAATCTGCAATATTAACTGCATCTAAAAATTATTGGACACCCGATAATATTGGCACGATATTGCGTTTTAATAACCAAAATTGGCAAATTACAGAATATATAAGTCCCACAGTAGTTTATGCCACCAGTACAATTGAATATACTTTGCCGGCTGCCCCTGTGACAGATTGGTTGGAAAGTGCATTTGATGATAAACATGGTTGGCCAATTGCAATCACATTTCACCAAGACAGATTAGTTTTTGGTGGAACACGCGCAATACCTGGGGGAATATGGATGTCACATGTTGGTGATTATCATAATTTTGATGCGGGCTCTGGCTTAGATGACGAGGCAATTTCAACAACTTTGTTATCCAAAGAACGCCAGCAAGTTTGCAGTTTAATCAGCAGTGATAAATTACAGGTTTTAACATCTGCGGGTGAATGGGCAATCGCAAATCAACCGGTCACACCGTCCAGTATGAATATAGTTCAACACACCACCGTTGGCAGCCCAACCATATGTAATTTACCACCACAAAAAATCGAAGGTGATACAGTATTTGTATCCAGCACACTGCGTGATATTCGCAAATTGTCATTGGATACACTTGGCGAAAGGTATAATGCTGATGATTTATGTTTGTTTTCAAAACATATGTTAAATTCGCCTGTGGATATTACGTATAACAAAGAGTTAAAACAATTATATTTGGTAAATGCAGATGGCACCATGGCGGTATTAAATCAAAATGTTGGTTTGGGTATTTCTGCATGGTCGCGATACAGTTCGTATGCAAAATTTAAATCTGTTGTGGTCATAGGAAACACAACATATGTTGTATTGGAAAACATGGGCACATATAAATTAGCAAAGTTTTCTGGCACCGCATTGACAGATTCTGGAACGCATGATATAGAATTTTGCGCATCTGGATTACCTTTGTCTTTTTCAGGACACAGACCAAAACATTTAAGATTACGCAAAGTCAATTTACGGCTGGTGGAAACCAAAGGGGCGTTTATAAACAATATGCGCCTGGAATTACCAAACGAAATTTATGATGCGTCGTCCAGTGGTTTTTCTGGCGATATATCTATGAATTTTTTAGGTTCGCAAATTGATGTATCGATATCACCATGGCAAATCAGTGGTAATGAACCTGAACCAATTACGGTGTTATCTGTCACAATTTACGGACAATATGAAATTTAATCCAAAGGAGTTTAAAATGGGACAACTTGTATCAGATGTCACAGATGTTTTGAATTATCAAAAAAACAAAAAATCATCAAACAATAAACGGCAAGAAATTTTACAACAAATTGCCAAAGACGAACGCGCAAAAACAAATTTAATAAAAAAAGCCTTGGCAACACAACGCGCAAAATATGGCGCATCCGGCGTCAGCGCGTCCAGCACCACATCTGGCGCGGTATTAAATAGATTGCGTGATGAAATTGCCGAACCATATAATGAAAAAAAGAATTCTAATTTGGCAAAAATAGCCACCACATCAGCCAAAAAACCAAATTTATTAAAATCTTGGTTGTCGCGTGTTGATAAAATTGTTGGATAAAATCGATGAATCGTGTATTACAATTTGCAGACCAATGGAACAAAATTTTAGGATACCAAACACCGCATCATCATTACGAAATGTTAAAATTTTTATTTGGTGTATTGGAATCTAATAATCGTAAAGGTTTGCTGATGGCATTTCGTCATTCTGGCAAATCAACAGTTGTTGGAATTTTTGCAGCATGTGTTTTATATTTACACCCAGAAACCAGAATTTTGGTTTTATCTGCACACACCGCATTGGCATCACGCATGGTGGCACATATAAAAAATATATTGGAAAACCACCCGTTTTGCACAGATTTAATTCCAAAATCGAAAAAAGAATGGTCGGCAGATAAAATAACAATAAATCGTCCAATTGGTATTCGCGAACCATCGGTTGTATGCCAAGGAATCCATGGTAATATAACAGGTATGCGCGCAGATTTAATAATATGTGATGACGTAGAGGTTCCAAATACATGCAACACCCCACAAAAACGCGAGGCACTGCGTGAAAGACTGCGTGAATTAGATTTTATTTTGTCGCCCCATGGCACAATAATATATATCGGCACACCACACACCACCGATACAATATATCGCACAGAAAATACAGAGCAGGGCGAATAATGTTAATTATCGGTTGAACTTGGGCGTTTTTTATCACTCATAAAAGAACGCAATTTTGCCAACAACTGATTACCGGGTTCTGCAAACATTGGCAAGAAAGTTTCGTATTCTGGCATATCGGCTTGGATTTGTGCGCGCATACGTTCTGTTAATGGTTGGTTGATTATCTGGGTTGCCATATCCCACAAATGATATGCGCGCCAAGTTTGCATAACAACCTTCCATTTTTCAGCCAATTCTGTGTCCCCAGACAGCATGTTTTTTATTCCAACCAACCACTCGTCGCCGAATTTTTTTACAACATCTAATTTTTGTAGATTTTCGAGACCTTGTTGGTTTGGAACAAAATTATTCAACGCATCACTTAATTCGTGCCATTGTTCGTTTGACATTGGGGTTGATACACCTGATTCGCCCATTAAACCACCGTATGGCAACAAATCGCGTTCGATTGAATCCATTGGTGTTTTACCACTGCGCAGATTTTTAATATGTTGAACCAATAATTTACCAGTCGGCAAATCTGCCATTTCGTCCAAAACATCGTCTGTGGCTTCTTGGACAAATACCGGATTTAACGCGGCCCAGCCACCCAATATAACATGCTCTTGGCGATACAGATTAACCAATCTTTGTGCGACCAGATTTGCTTTTGGTTTCATATTCTCTCTCCGTATAAAAATTATTCGGTCAAAATCAAAACGACTTTGTGCATAGTTGTTGCGCTGATTTTTTCTTGGGGATCAACCAATGCGCCATACATTTTGCCCTTGGAATCACTATGAACCACCGCAATATGTGCATCAACAACATCATCAGGGTTTAATTTTGAAAAATCCGCATTCATGCACAATGCCAAATCGCCGACATTTGCAGGTTGTGCCGCATCAACGAACACATATGATTTTTCCGGAATAAATCCACCACTGCGTTTTGAATTTGGTATAACCGCATAAATAGATTTGCGACCTTCCAATGAAGCCGGTGCGACAATCATAATTTTGTCGTTTTTCTTGAAAGAAATTGATTTGCCATCCGGTGAGCCAAACACCGGAACCAATTTACGACGCGCACTGTCATACAATTTTGCACCATACAAACCGTCGTGCATATCAATCCCAGATACAGGATTGTCAGGAATCAATACAGATTTAACACGTTCTTTGACCTTGTTGATTTGTTTGGTCAATTCGCCAGATTTATATAAATTTGCGATTTTATCAAACATTTCATTTGCCGACATCGCAAAAGATTTAGCCAAAGGTTCAACTTCGTTTTTATAAATTTCGCGTTGGCCGATTTCGATTTTGTGATACACAGACAAAGTCATACCTGCATCGCGTGCCGCCTGGGCAATAGTTTTTCCTTTGATTTGACGGATTTTACGCAGACCCGAACCAAACACCTTTAAACCACCATGTTCATTATCATTTAAACGGCGTTTGATTTCTGTTTGCCATTTACCTGCAACTGCATCGGATTCTTTGATGAAAATATCAGAGAGTTTGCAACCCAAAATATTGCATATATTCAGCAACTGTTTTTGGTTTAAACGACGCACACCTTTTTCGATTTTGGACACCGCCGACAGACTTAATCCTGTTCTGCGTGCCAATTCCGTCATCTTCATACCGTTATTCAAACGGATAGTTCTAATATTATTAGGAAAAATGATTTCTTCTTGGGCCATGATTGGTACTCCTGTTAAATACTTGACAAAAGTCTAGTCAATTTTTAAATATTTGGCAAGTAAAATCTGCATTAAAAATTACAGTGCAATATCATCAGGAATTGCCGAAACATCAACACCCGCATTATCATCTGTTGGTGCCGGCCCAGAAACAACATTATTTTGTGTGTTTGTTCCAAAATCACCCGGCAAAGGTGCGTCCATTGTCCGCGCAGCCATTTCGTCCAAATTATCGAACAAACAATAATCGCCCAAGAAAGCCAAATGCACAGTTTCTGGACGGCCATGACGGTTTTTGCCGATGATAATATCTGCCTTGCCGCGTGCGCGTTCCAGACGTTTTTGCCATGTTTCGACACTGTTTTGTGATGTTGTTGTTGAAATTCTTTGTGACGGGTCACGATTATCCAAATAGTATTCTTCACGATATGTGAACATAACAATATCGGCGTCCTGTTCAATAGAACCAGATTCACGCAAGTCCGCCAATTGTGGTCGTTTATCATCGCGCATTTCGACACTGCGTGACAACTGGGACAGGGCGATAACCGGCACATCTAATTCTTTGGCCAGCATTTTTAATCCGCGGGTAATTTCAGACAATTCTTGCACGCGATTTTCGCTGCGTTTTCCGCCGGGCGACATCATCAACTGTAAATAGTCAATTACAATCAACGCGATTCCACCGTATTTGCGGGCCAATCTGCGTGCGCGTGTTCGAATCATTGGCACAGACATACCGGCGGTATCATCGATAACCAACGGTGTTTGTGAAATAGCCTTGGAATATTGGGTCATTTTCAAAAATTCTTCATCGGTCAGCGAACCTTCGCGCATAGATGTCGCCGGAATTTTTGTTTGTGATGACAAAACACGTGTCGCCAACTGGGGCGCAGACATTTCAAGCGAGAAAAATGCAACCGCACCTTTGTAATGTGAGTTTGCGCGTCCTGTTAATATTGCATTTGCCGCATTGAATGCGATATTCATTGCCAGTGTTGTTTTACCCATGGCGGGACGTCCCGCAATAATAATTAAATCGGAATGGTGCAGACCACTAATAGACTTGTCCAATTCGGTTAATCCTGTTGTCAAACCAGACAATGTTCCATCTGCCTGGTACGCGATTTGTGCTTCTTCTAATGCGGATTGCAAAGCATTTCCAATCGTTGTTGGTTCGTGTTCTGCGACACCACTGGACGCCATTTCGAACAACTTTTGTTCTGCGACCTCTAATTGACGTGCCACAGGTTTATCCAAATCTTCGATATATGCATCGTCAATAATGGATTGCCCCAGTTCAATTAACTGGCGTCGCATAGCATTTTCATAAACGATGCGTCCGTATTGTTCGACATTAACAACTGTTGCGCCGGCGCGGGACAACTCGGTCAAATAATCGATACCGCCGACAGAATCCAAAATGCCTTGTTGTTGCAGGTAATTTTTAATTGTGATGATATCGAATTCTTCGGCTATGGAAAATTTACGCAATGCCAAACGATACATTTCTTGGTGCGCTGGGTGTGAAAAATGTTCAGGTTTTAAAAAATCGGAAACGCGTTCCAATGCGCGATTATTCATCAACACAGCCGCCAACACAGCCTGTTCGGCTTCGAGATTTGTCGGTAAAGTCTTAGGGGTAAAGTCCATGTCAGTTATAGTAAATAAAAATTTTCAATTTTCAACGCCTTTTTTATCAGGATTTCAAAAATTTTTTCTGCCGATTTTGGACAGTGCCGGAAACTCTGCCTGGCCAGATGTTTTTACCCCAGAAAAAATAAATGAATTAAGGAAATCTGTGGGCGAACATCATTTTATGGCGCAAATGATGCTGGAATTCATGCCATTGGAACGTGTTCGTTTGGACCCTGGCATGATACAAATATATGACACAGAATTTAATAATTTAACAGGTCAAATCGGCACAGAAAAAATCACAGGCGCATCTGTATATTGGGACCCGTCATTGGGACACAAAAAAACAGATGCCAGTGTTATTGCACTGATTTTTCGTGACGATAAAACACACAGAATATTTTTGCACGACATACAATACATGGTGACACCACCTGACCACCCCCAGCCTTTGACATACCAATGCGATTTAGTATTGAATTTCTTGGAACAATATAACATGCATCGTGTGACGGTTGAAACAAATGGGCTGGGAAATGCGTTGCCAGAAATATTAGGTGACAAAATTGCATCACGTGGTGGCGGAATATATGTCCAAAAAATCACAAATAATACAAAAAAAGAAACAAGAATTTTAAACACATTTGAACCATTACTGGGGGCGGCGCGTATGTTTGCGCACACACGAATAACGCGAACACCATTTATGGCTGAAATGTTGGGTTGGTCACCAATTGGCAGTTCATATCATGATGATGGTTTGGACGCGGTATCTGGGGCGATAAATATAACACCGACACCGATACGTCCATTGGGACAAACATGTCGCACATATAATGCGAACACAAATTTCAAAGTATAAAAATAAAAAAAAGGAATAAAAATGAATATTCAAAACTTAACCAAAATGTATAACAAAGCGATAACATTGCGCGAACCATGGTTGCACCGTTGGGACGAAGCGCGCCGTTATACTGTTCCAATTGCAGATAATGAAACGGCGACATTATTTGATGGCACCGCTGCCGATGCAGTTGATAATTTGGCGGCATCGATATACACACTTTTAACACCACCTGAATCATTATGGATAAACCTGGTTCGTGAAAGTGATATGTCCCCAGACCCAGAAATTGCAACAACTGCGTTGCGTGCAAACTTAAATGATTCAAATTTTTATACGACTGTGCATCAGGCATATATGGATTTATGTATATATGGTACTGCATGCATGTTTATGGCGGAAAATCCAATTGGGGCGGCATCTGCATTTTCATTTACTGCGATTCCCGTCACAGATTTAGCCATTTTACCTAACGCGATTTTTCACACCACGACAATAACATTTAGTGATGTTTTATTGCGATATCCAACATGGAACGCACCATCGAATTTGCGCAATAAATTTGAAAAAAATCCAGACACCCCGATACGTATGATTCAATCACTGATTGATAAAGAATTTGTTGCATGGTTGGACGTTGGTGGCGACATTGAAAACAATATCGTCGCCACAGGCACATTTGAAACGAATCCATATTTAATCTTTCGTTGGTCTGTGCAAAGTGGCGAATTATATGGTCGCAGTCCAATTTTACGTGCATTGCCAGACATCAAAACGGCGAACAAAGTTGTAGAATTGGTTTTGAAAAATGCGACCATCGCCGTCAGTGGTATATGGCAGGCCGACGATGATGGTGTTATAAATTTGCAAAACATCAATCTGACACCTGGGGCGATAATACCAAAAGCGGTGGGCAGTTCAGGACTCACACCATTACACAGTGGCGCCGATTTTGATGTGTCGCAATTGATATTAAACGATTTGCGCGACCGTATTCGTCATACATTATTGGCGGACAGATTAAGTTTGCTGGCGGAACGCGAAATGACCGCGACCGAGGTTTTGGCACGCAATGCAGACATGATGCGTATTTTGGGTGCGACATATGGTCGCGTATTGCATGAATTCATACGTCCATTATGCGAACGCGGATTACAGATTTTATCGCGTCGTGGTGTTATTGAACCGATATCATTACACAGTGATGCGGAATTAAAATATCTGGCACCAATTGCGATTGCGACGCGTGACATGGGAATATAAAGGATAAAAAATGACAGAAATAGAAAAACAATATGCGCGTGCATTTGGGACACCTGCGGGTCGTGCGGTATTGGAACACATGCGTAAAATAACATTGGAACGAACATTGGGACCAAACGCGACAGACAACGAATTGCGTTGGGCTGAATCGAACCGGGCATTTGTGCGACAAATCGAACAAATGATATCGCGTGGCAAAGCAGGGAGTTAAATCATGCCAAAAAAAACAGATTTTATGAATATATTGGAAATATTGCGAAACAGTTGGTTTTTACTGGCATTTGCATTTGGTGCGGTATATTGGGTTGCACGCCAAGATTCATCGGTTGCGGAATTGGAACGCGCCGACAGTCGCATTACCGCATTGGAAAATCGCACAACAATATTGGAAACCGGACTGGGACAATTGCAATTAAAAATAGACGGCATCAAAGAAGATGTCACATTAATCAAATCCGCCGTTATAAAATAAAGCATATAAAAATAAAGCATATAAAACAATACTCGATAATCCCCCGGCATCAATTGCCCCTTTAATTCCGCCCCATCGGGGAGGGGAACCACCCGCTGCCAAAGGCTAAGGGTGGTGGCGGGGGTATCAGGAACCCTCCCCACCACTTCGTGGTCCCCCCCTCCGCCGGAGGGGAATTATTGGCACCATTTGCCACCAGGGCTGTTCTGCATAAAAAAACACCGATATTTCTATCGGTGTTTTTTGATTTAGAAACAAAAGCCTCTTGTTTTTAATGGGACTACGAGTAAAAGAGCCGCAGGCGATTTGTCACGAGTGCCGCGTAGGAAAGCGACAGCGAACCGAGCGAGTTGTTCGGGGTCAACAAAAAACACCGATATTTCTATCGGTGTTTCTTGACTCTGTCTGGCAGCCTTACTTTTTTTAATGGGAGTTGAATTCGGGGCCTTGACCAAACAAAATCAAAACTGTCAATCTGCA
>ODAI012570167.1_pt1 | contig 17770 bp, 15 predicted proteins | sample 1539321 | NCBI WGS metagenome assembly ODAI01 (sample SAMN02144231, study PRJEB22623) | gut metagenome | biome: sheep rumen | host: Ovis aries | place: New Zealand | reverse complement strand
AGAGAATAGGCGATTTTGCTTGTTTCATATCATATATAACCGGTATATCAAACCGATGACATCAAATTATTTTTTTTAAAGTGGGGGTCAATTGACAGGGTAAATTCCGGTTTGACGGAGTAAATTCAGCCCATTCAGTTCTAAATGTATTTATGATGGTTCATTTTTGAAAAATTTGTATGATGTTTGAGGTAAGATCAGTGTGTTTTCTGTACATTTACCTCTAAAAATCGGCGTATTCCAGCAAGAGCGGATATTTAGCTTTTTTCTGTCAGAGTAAATTCCGCCCCTACCTAATAAGAGATATGGATCTGTGTCATGGTGGCTGAAACTTAGAAAAATAGGTGTGTTTTGCTACAGTTAATTTTAGAATGTTTCTATTTCTTATTTTTTAAAAATCGAGCTATTTAACGTGACATCATTTGGTGCGATCTTATGACATCCCAACTTCTCTAAAAGGCTCTCGCCGTAGAAGAAAGTCATTACATCATAGGAACATTTATCCCCTAAGCTTCCTCGGCAGTAAGAGTTGATGTGATCCATCATTTTATTGATGCCCTTCTGGCTGTAAGGTTCCATATCGGTTCCTTTAGGGATAAAGCAACGGATAAGCTCATGGTTACGTTCTGCACTTCCTTTCTGGTCCGGACGGCCGGAATCGCAGTAAAACACATGAGAGCGGCGTATTCCATTGCTGTCAAACTCAATTGTGCGTGATAAGGTAAATTTGCCACCACATGGTAAGGAGTTTTTTCACTCCACGGTACTACGTCTGCGGATCCTTTAAACGTAGAGGGAACCTGAAGGGTTGTTCCACACATTATATCAAGATGGAACAGTTGAACGAGATCCTGCTGAACGATATAAAAAGACACGCGGTTTTTGCGGCAGAGGATAAGGAATCCTTTATCAGACATCTTGCGTCCCTGGCAGAAAATGAGAAGGCTTGTGAAAACGAAGATAACCGCAGAGAGCTTGCCCGATGTAACAGCCGGAAAAAAGAGCTGGATGTACTTGCTCAGAAGATTTATGAGGATCAGGTTTTTGGAAGGATTACAGAGGAAAGGTATCGTACACTCTCAGAGACTTACGAAAACGAAAACATTGAGATCAGAAAACGTATCGGGGAGCTGACGGAGGCTTTGTCCAGACATAAGGCTCTGGGAGGAAGAGCAAGGGAATTTGCCGAGCTTGTTGAGCAGTATACTGATATAACGGTGATGACTGAGGAGATTGCTCATGCCCTTATCGACAGCATTGTTGTTCATGACAAGGAAATGGTTGAAGGCGAGATGATTATGCGGGTCGATATCAACTACAGATTCGTGGGAACGTTGGGGGATGAGAACGGTAAGGATCTGATCGCACCGAGTATTCGCCGGAGAGATCCGAAACCCGGGAAATAGGAGTAAAAGGTGCGCGATAAACGTATAGCGGGAGCGATTCATAGAGCTGCCGGGCCGGAGCTTCTGGAAGAGTGCCGTACACTTAATGGCTGTGCGACCGGGGAAGCTAAGATAACAAAAGGCTACAAGCTTCCCGCAAAGTATGTGATACATACGGTTGGGCCTGTTTATTCCGGGAAGCCGAAGGATGCAGAGCTTTTACGAAATTGCTATTATAACTCTATGGAGCTGGCAAAAGAGAACGAGCTGCATAGTATTGCTTTCCCAGCCATTTCAACAGGTGTTTATGGTTATCCTAAGCGCGCGGCTTCAGAAGTAGCTGTAAAAACTCTTAAAGACTGGATCGCAGAGAATAAGGAATATGAGATCAGAATAATTCTTATCGGCTTTGACGAGGCAATCTGCTCCATATATCGGGAGCTCCTAGGGGTGATAGGTAAAGAAGAAGATTAAGCACAACTATCAGGTCATTTAGGTAGATACAGCTTTATCAGGCAGGTACTTGGGAATATCAAAACCAATTTTTCCAGCCACCTCACGCACACTTTTGAATTTCCCATGATGATGACCTCCATTTTATGTACCTATCTCTACCTAATAATTATACCAGATGCAAAGTAGTCGCGCAAGCGAAAAATGGCTTAAAATCAAGGAAAACAGCAGTTTGTTCTGTTTTTCAAGGCGCAGGTTTTTATATCTTAACTACCTAATCGGACTGATAGTGGTGATAATAAGAGTCGGATTGCTATTTTTTTCTGGCGGGAGATTTGAGATTCTCCAGAAATGATTCTGCTGACGGGACAGCAATATTCCTGTTTAGATAAGCATATATCGGAAAGGTACAGTCATCATCTGATATCCTCAGGATATGAGTGTTTCCGTAGACACGATGTCTTAATGAAGCAGGAATTATCATTATGCCGCGGCCAAGCTCTACTGACAGAAGTGCCTCCTGCGGACTGGCGACAGAAACACGTCGTATATTTCCTCTGCATTTTCTGAATACCAGCTGAGCATTCAGAGCGTATGGCCCGAAAAGCTCGTCAGCGTAAGGTATCAGAAGGTTTTCATTTTCCAGATCTGTAAGCGATATTTCGCGATTTTTACATAGCCTGTGACTGTTTTTTGCCGCCAGGAAAGCGTTTTGAGACAGGATATAATGCGATTCTATTCCTGTGCCGAGACGATCTGTAAAATCGCAGGGTGAGAGCATAAGATCATAGCCCTTTAATTGCCTTATGCTGGACGCGGTTATCCCTGGGGTAATCTGTAGTCTTATCTGAGGGTAGTCTGTTTCAAAATCCTCTATTTTCTTCAATATCTGTGGGCAGAGAATCTGTTCCTGACATAGTATTCGGACAGATTCTCTGTATTTTAAAGACCCAAGCGACAGAGCTGATACAGCTTCGTTAGTTTTTGAGAGCAGTGAACCTGTTTGGCTGTAAAGGTACTCTCCCTCTGCAGTAAGACGGACACTATGTGTGTTTCGGATAAAGAGCGATACCCCAAGCTCCTGCTCCATTTCCTGAAGATGTCTACTCAGGATAGACTGTGAAATAAACAGCTGCCTGGCCGCTCTGCTGAAATTCAGGGTGATCGCGAGTATATGAAATTCATAAAGTCTTTCGGTTGTCATTTCAGAATCCCCTTTATGAACGCTTTTACTATGTCATTTTCACTTTTATCAAGGTATAGCAGGTATAGGTAAAAATCGTAGCCGGTGTCTGCTACGGGCAACAACACGGTATTATCCGATTTATGATTCGACCAGGCACCAAAGCTTATTCCCTGTCCAGTGGATACAAGAAGCTCGATCAGTGAAGGACTGACATCAGGTTCATAAATCGAAAATCGTATCCCGCTTTTTCTTAGCACGAAAAGCTCAAGATCCCTGATGCTGTTTTCTGTCATTTTCGGGTACAGAATAAAGGTTTCATCGTTCAAATCTGAAAAAGTCAGAGATTCTCTGCCTGAAAGCCGGTGTTTTTTTGAAAGACAAACGTCCATACAGGGGTAATGGGAATATACGATTTTCCCTGGAATATCCTGATAATCATTTTCTCTGCCAAAAGCAAAGGCCACGTCGGTGAGATTTGATAGCAATCCTTCCGAGATCGTACAAAAGCTACTGTCATACAGGTTTATACATAACCGTGGATTGTCGTTGCAAAAGGATACGATCTTTCCATCCAGCTTCGAGGAGAGGCTTTGGCCGCATAGCTGAAGCCTTAGACGGTCTGTTCTCTTATCTTGCATTTCGGAAAGTATGGAGGTTACGCGTTTGTAGGAGTATAGTAGTTCTTCGGTATTATTCAGAAGTATCTCTCCGTCAAGAGTGAGTCTTATACTATGGCTGCCCCTTTCAATGAGAATAGAACCTAATGATTTTTCAAACACCCGGAAACGTTCTGATAGTACACTTGGTGATATGCCAAGGGTATCAGCAGCTTTTTTAAAGGAACCTTCTCTGACGATAGTGATAAATTCTTCGATTCTCTTCATATCCATAAAATACATAATAAGAGAAAAAAAGAGGCCAGTCAATCCAAAATTCAGAATAACCATTTTCTTTTTATAAAGCTATACTGGTTCTAAAGTAAAGGCAGGGGCGTACAGCCCCCCGGAATTGAAAGGTGATTTGGAAAAAGGAGGAATTTAAGGTATGAGGAGTATGCACAGGTTTACAGCACTTGCCCTTAGCGCGGCGATGCTTACCCTGAGTGCCTGTCAGGTTCCGATAACGTATTCGGTATCGACAGCATCAGGTGAGACAGCAAAAAGCGAAACAACAGAGGCTGCCGTCGGTGAGACCAGATTGGATGCAAAGCTTGATCTTGCGGCTTTACTTGGGGACGGCACCTATTCGCTTAAGAAGGCAACGCAGGATTATATAACTACTGATGTTTATGAGATTGAGAAGGTCAGATACTGTACTAATATACTCAGCGATGAGTTTCAGTATCTCAATATCTGGATTCCCGCAGGTTATGTGAACGAGGACGGAAGCTTCAACAGGAACGCCTCTGTGGGTGGTTACACTTGGGAAAGCGCTCCCATTGTATTCAGAAACAACTGCGCCGGTTGGTTTTCCAGCAGTGCGGACAATGATGATGAGAATAAGAACAGCTTCAATGAAATGATGGAAAAAGGCTATGTATTCGTTGCCTGTGGTGCAAGGAGCCGTAACGCAAATAATGGTGGTGAGGAGGGCTCTCATGTCAGTATTGGGAAGGCCCCTGCACCTATCGTTGATCTTAAGGCGGGGATCCGTTTCCTTCGCGCGAACAGCGGCGTGATACCGGGAAATACAGACCGTATCATATCTATCGGTGGCTCCGGAGCAGGCGAGATGAGCACTCTTGTAGGAGCGACCGGAAATATGAGTGAGTACTATCCCTATCTGTATGAGATCGGTGCGGCGGGTATAGCCTATGACAGTACAAACGACAACTATTACAGCTATATCAATGATGATGTTTTTGGATGTATGGCTTATTATCCCATCACTGACATCGACAACGCAGATATCGCCTACGCCTGGATGAGAGTAAATTCCGGTGAAACGGGTGTCCATACAAATGATCCGTTCCCGACAGATGCCGACTTTACTGATTTTCAGCTGGCGCTGCAGGAGGATTGTGCTGCCGCGTTCGTGGATTATATAAACGGTCTGAAGCTTACAGACAGGGAAGGGAATGATCTTAAGCTCGACGGGATAAGATCCGGCAGCTATTATGAAGCTATCCTGAATAATATGAGCGAAGCGCTTAACGCATATCTTGCGGAGCTTGACAGTACAGAAGCTGAACGGTATATGGGACTTTTAATGGCCACTAATTCCGAGGATGAGACCTGGATAGAGCAGCTTGAGGACGGTTCCTATGCCGTTACTGATCTGGACGGGTTTATCCATAATTTTGGAAATTATGGGGCAGAGGATACGATCGGAGAAGTCTTCGGACGCAACAAGAACATTCCCGGGTTCGATACGCTATCAAAGGATGCTGAAAATAACGCCTTCGGATATGATAATCAGGTGGCCGTTCACTATTCCTCTACGATTGGAAAGGTGATGCAGGATAATTATGACAAATATATGGCGATAGCTACGGATGAAGAAAAAAGTCAGATCGATTCATTTATAGAGGATACGATCACCGGTGATGAAGCGGAGTTCATTGCAGATCAGACTTATCTGATGGATGCGATGGAGATCCTTTTTGAACACAGGGCAGGAAACCAGGATACGACCATCGCTCCCCACTGGCGCATACGTAGTGGCACCGCAGACCAGCATACCTCATTTACCATAGGATATAATACGGCGCTTGCATTATGGGCTAACGATATCGACTGTGATTACAGTCTGGTGTGGAGGATGATCCACGGCGGAGAGCAGGAGGGTACTTCTACCGGAACCTTCGTTGATTGGGCAGAAGACATTTTGGCTGCTGCGGCGGGAAAAATGTCAGATGCTTCTGTTAGAGGATCCATGGACAGCTTCGATATATCCTCAGAGGATATAGAGTATATTGCAAATATATTTAAGCAGATCAATGAGGGAAATGATCCCGGACTGACCGAAGGAGAGGATTACTACCCACAGGAGTTAAAGCTGGCAAAGCTTGGAGCGGCTCTGGGAAACGGAGAGCTGGCATTATGGGTCGGCGAGATATATCAGGGTGGTCATGTCGAAGGAATCAGCGAGGATGAAGCGATAGAGATCGCGATAGAGTGGTGGAATAAAGCGACGGAGCTTGGACAGCCCCGGGGTCTGACGGATATAGGATTGCTGTATGCCCACAAGAGTGTTCCCGGCGGAGGGGAAAACTTCGGGAATATTGAACAGGATGACACCCTGGCACTTGATTATTTTACCCAGGCATGCGAGGCAGGAGATACAAAAGCCCCCAGATATCTGGCACAGTTTTATGAGGCTGGAAGGGGAAGTGAAGTGAACTATGAAAAGGCGCTGGAATATTATCTGATCGCGGCTGAACTGGGTGATATTACCGCACTCGGGAGTGTGGGCGCTTACTATCTGGAAGGAAAAGGCTGTGATGTGGACTATAAGAAAGCTATAGAGTACCTTACGAAAGCAGCCACAAATAAAAAGGTTGTTCCGGGTGTTGCAGAAGCCAGATATAATCTTGGAAGGATATATGAAGAAGGCCTGGGAGTTGAAGAGGATTTAGATCAGGCAATTGAGTGGTATAATTCAGCGGCGGAAGAAGGAAATGAAGAGGCAAAAAAGGCACTTGAAAATCTGAAGTAATGTCGTTTGAAGCATGTTTCTGTAGAGACAGTATATCGCACAATGTAACTAAGTGTTATGACATGAGCGAGAAAGCGAAGGTTAAGAAGTAAGATATCTAATAGCGGCCACTCAGATGATGGGTGGCCGTTTTTTCAATTATCGTATTCGCAGATATTCTGTGTTATAATACTCATACTGCTTGTTCCACCCCAATTTCGACCCGTATCGAATTTGGGTATCCTTCGTCAGGAGACAATCTTATAATGACTTTGCGGGAACAGCGGTAAGCATGATAGGCATCATATCTTGCCAAATTTCGAGGCGGTTCGAATTTTGCCACTTTCGTCCGGGGACAGCAACCTTGGTAGCTGTGGTTGGCAAGGACGATAGGAGCAGATTTCACCAATTTCGGGGCGTGTCGATTTTCGTGAAGTAAGCTGATCTCTATATCCCTTTAAATCCAGGCCCACTCAATAGCAGTTAGCAAATATTACTATTCTTATAACTATACCCCCATTTTTCTAAAAACCAGATTGTATAATTCATACATGATTTATAAAACGAGGTTACAAGAAAGGAGCTCGGGTATGAAGTTATTTAGAAAAGCAATAAGGCAGATTGCAGCAATTACCCTGTCAGGAATGATCTGCTTGATGGGGGTTTCGGAATATTTAGTGCCGTTAACGGTATATGCAGAGGAAGCGGATAATGCTGCAATCATTGAAACAGACTTGAAAAATACTTCCATAACATTTAGTACAGATAACGGTATTACATCGATTGACATATCAGATGGCTCAGGGATAGATGTGGGTACGGATAATGCTACGGGAGCGTCATATGTGGAGATCACGGCAGCGGGGACTTATACCTTTAGTGGAAATGCCGTGAATACTACTGTAGCTATCTCGAAAAATATAAGTGGTGTTACTCTTATACTTGACGGCGTAACGATCGATGATTCAGAATTGTATTCGCTCTCTGGAAAAGATCAGGCAGTGATCCAGGTCGGCAGCGGCTCATTAGCAGATATAATTCTGTCCGGAACAAATACTTTAAAAGGTAATGAAAACTATGTCAATGAGGCAGAGGCTGTAATAAAAGCAAAAGAGGCCACTGTTACCTTTAAGGGCTCAGGGAGCCTTACGATAGCAAATAGTATCGATGATGCAATAAAGGCAAAGGACGGGACGATCAATATAGAAAGCGGTACGATCACACTAAAGAACATCAGCGGAGACGGGATTAAGGCTAAAAGAGAGGATTCGGAAGATGGGGGAAACATCAACATTTCCGGTGGAACCCTGAATATAACGGATGAGATATACGGAGACGGGATACAGGGATAGAACATCAATATCTCAGGTGGCACGGTCAATATAGCGACAGTATACAATTATGCTGCAAATGGGTATTATACAAGCGGGAGTTCATCATCGACCTTAAATACCCTGATAGAAGATGAGCGGAGCGGGTTAAAGACTGAAAGGGTTAATGTTGATACGGGAAGTCATACGGCTATAAAGGCCGGAACCAAGGCGGCGACTTATCTCTATTTGGATGGTACAGAGAGCTGGGCTTCTGCGGCATCGGGAGGGCTTACCATCTCAGGTGGAACGATAAATCTTGATACTACAGGAGCAGGGCTAAAAGCTAATACTGTTTCTTCAGGCGGTTATACTAAATGTGCTTCAGGAGTATATATTATCGGGTCTCCGGACGATGCGCTCCATTCCAATCATTCATTAAGCCTCACAGGCGGTACGATAACGATATATGCTTCGGATGATGCGGTTACTGCATCAGGGGATATTACGATATCCGGAAGCAATACAGTTCTTGACATAGAGACATGTTACGAGGGCCTTGAAGGGGAGAACATAGTTATAGGAACATCCGGCAGCTCTTCAGGCCCTTCTGTGACTATAAAATCCAATGATGATGGAATAAATGCTGCTGCAAAGAAGGATGTAACCTATACCTATGACAGCGAAGGTAATGAGGACTGCTATTATACCAAGACTACAGCAAAGGGCAGTGGGAACAGCTGCGTTATCTACAGTGGGACCGTAGATGTATATATAGACAGCGAAAATGCTAAAAGCGTATCCTTAAGGAAGGATGGGAGCACGTCCACAGGCACTTCGATCAGCTTCAAGGCCAACGGAGACGGTATAGACTGCAATGGAACCCTTGATATAGAAGGAGGAAGAGTTAACGTTTATGGATCGGTGGAAGGTGATAACTCGCCGATAGATACGGATAACGGCTTTACTTTGAGTAGTGATGCAGAATTCCTTGGGACGGGTTCGTCAGGGATGGGGAATGAAGCTCTTCCTTCTTCCGGATCGGCGGTCTATGTCACATATGGAGGGTCAGACGGTATGGGAGTTCCTGGGGGGATGACTGGTCCTGGAGGAATGACTGGTCCTGGAGGAATGACTGGTCCCGGAGGTATGACAAGCACCGGCAGATTGGAAAGCTCTGCTGACATGAGCGGCTTTGGAGGAATGAATACGACATCTGTCTCCGCAGGCTCAACCCTTGCTATAACATCGGGAGAATCGACAATCTTCACCGGGACTCTTCCTTATGCAGCATCATATATAGTGTACGCTTCGAATAAGCTTACATCAGGATCGACCTATACTATAAAAGCCGGAAATACAAGTACTACAGTAACAGCGGTTGGTACCGGGGGTGGCAACGCCATACCAAATCCGACAACTATACCGACACCAACAGTGACGCCTGTCCCGACAGTAACGCCAGAACCTGCGAGGATCATCGTGATATCCCCGTCAAGTGCGGATGTTGAAGTCGGGAAAACAGTATTGTTGACAGCGAATGCTTCACAGTCCGGGATTAAGATGACATGGAGCTCGTCTGATGAGAGTATAGCCACGGTAGACGATGGACTTGTAACCGGTGTATCAAGCGGTACAGCGGTGATCACAGCCACAGATGGCTCATCGTCGGATGCAGCTGTTGTGACTGTTTACGATCCTGACCCTGATAAGACCATAAAGGTCGGAAAGAAGATAAAGCTGAAGGCAGATGCAAAAGTAAAAAGAATAGAAGTATCTGAGAATGGCATTGTGAAGACTTCGAAAAAAGGGAAAAAGGTTATAGTAAAGGGCAGGAAAGCTGGGATTGTTACCATCACCGCATATGATAAAAAGGGCGCGGAGATCGGTAGTTGGATCGTTCAGGTGGAATGATAAAGTAATGAAAATGTTACCTTGAAAACCATGTTACTGAGCTGTTTTCATTGCTTATCATCGGTAACATAGATAATGAAATGGTTCCTGCTTACAGAAATAATTCCGTCCTTCTGCATCTTGCCAAGTTCCTTTGACAGGGCAGTGCGTTCCAGATTCAGATAATCCGCAAGCTGCTGGCGGTCAAAGGGGATATCAAATTCTCTTGAACCTTTTTGAAGGGAAACGGAATTGAGGTATGCCATAACTCTGCCACGTATCGTTTTGGGAGAAGTGTGGAAACTTCTGCCGGATAATACCAGGTTTTTGAGAGCAGATATGGTAAGCAGGTTTGTAACAAGCTTCTGTGTCCATGAGTTACTTGACGATATAAGCTGCCGGAGACTCCCTATACGAAGAAACAGGATACGGCAGTCCTCATTTGCCGTTACATCTACAAGCATAGGTTCGTTTTCAAGCAGGGCATAGGTTTCGGCGAAGGACTGACCTTTCCCAACATGGCTTAGTATGGTGCGGTTTCCCCATATATCATTGCTTTCTATGGTGACACTGCCTTCCAGCACAAGTCCCATAAGCTCCGTTGTTTTTCCGGCGTGAAGGATTGCGGAGCCTTTTTTATATTTCTTTTCTATTCCTGACAGCGCGGCCAGGGTCTCTTCGATTTCACTTTCGCTCATGCCGCGGAATATCACGGAGTTCAGCAGAAGATTCTGTATATCCATCATAGATCCCTTCAAAAGTTTATAAAAAGATTTGTGATGTGGTTATAACCACATACATCCGATGCAAATCATACTATGATATGTTCAGAAAGGCAAGAAAATGAAGGAGGATTTCGATATGGTACGGCAGATCATTCATATAAACGAGGAAAAGTGTAATGGCTGTGGCTTATGTGTCTCGGCATGTCACGAAGGAGCGATTGATATCGTGGATGGTAAGGCGAAGCTGGTAAGAGAGAATTTCTGTGACGGCTTTGGGGATTGCTTACCGAATTGTCCAACGGGGGCGATCACCTTTGAAAACAGGGAAGCGCCTGAATATGACGAGACAGCTGTGAAAGCAGCGAAGAAAGCGAAAGATAAGAATACAAAGAAGGGAGACGAGATCATGACGGAGAGAGAGATACAGATGAGAACAGAAATGGAGCAACATGCGGCACACGCTGGTGGGTGTCCCGGTTCCAGATTTATGCAGTTTGATAGGAATGAGGACAATGCACAGAAGGATACGAATCCGGCAATAATTACTGCAAGACCTGTTTCCTGTTTGAATCAGTGGCCCTGTCAGATCAAGCTACTGCCAGCACAGGCTCCGTTCTATGATGGCGCAAAGCTCTTGATCGCTGCAGACTGCACGGCATATGCTTATGCCAATATGCATGAGGATTTTATGAAGGGTAAGATCACCCTGATCGGATGTCCTAAGCTGGATGATATCGATTATACAGACAAACTTACGGAGATCATTGCGAATAACAATATCAAGAGCGTTACCATTGTCCGTATGGAAGTTCCGTGCTGTGGCGGCTTACAGAGGGCTGCGGAGAATGCGCTTAAGAATAGCGGTAAGTTCATCCCGTGGCAGGTTGTGACGATTTCAAGGGATGGAAAAATTCTTGATTAAATGAGAAAGTTGTGGTTATAAGTACATATATGGTGGGCGGGAAAGAAAAGGGTGTCGGTTCAACCTACATCCTTTTTTGGGGTAGATAGTGATCAAGGTCATTCTGAACGCTCTTTCTTCATATTTAACAGGTGGCGCTTTTTATGATAGAATGATTTCTACAGCGCAGGCTTAAATATTTGAGAGAGATCTGCACGCAGGCGAACGCGACAAAGAAGCAGGCTATTGCCTTTTTTAAAGAATGTACTGATGAACGACCTTCCTAACGCAGAAGAAATATATCTTCGCTATATAACCGAATATGATGACAGAGATCTGGAAGTGCTTCTTGCTGCTTACAGGGATGGTCTGTATCTGTTCCTCTTAGGCTATGTGAAAAACGAAGAGGATGCCGAAGAGCTGATGATTGATACCTTCGCGAAGCTTGCGGTCGATAAGCCTGACTTTGAGAACAGACGCAACGGAAGCTTCAAGAGCTGGCTGTATGCGATTGCAAGAAACAATGCCCTGATGCATATCCGAAAGCATAAGATGGAAGCTGTACCTCTTGAAGAAGAGACGGCAGCAGATGCGAACACTCCGGAATCCGTGCTGCTTAAGGATGAACAGAATAAAATGCTCTATAAAGCATTATCAGGCCTCAAGGCAGATTACCGCAGGGCGCTGATGCTTTTATATATCGAGGGGCTTACGCATGAAGAGATCGCACAGGCCATGGGATTAAGGCTCAGACAGATATATAATCTCATAGACCGGGGCAAGAAGGCACTGAAAAAGACTCTGGAAGGGATGGGGATAGACGATGCGCGATATTAAGGAACAGATCAGTGAAGTAAACAGGCGCAGGGAAATCTATGCGGATATAAAAAGACTGCGAAAAAAGATCATCGGTGAGATCGCAGGCAGTCTGATCTGCATTATGTTCGTAGTGATCGTTGCCTGTAACATACCGGCACTTGACCGGATGGCGGGCCAGACTCCCGTAAAGCAGTATGGGAGCATGATACTTGCCGTTCCGACGGTGGGATATGTGCTGATCGCGATCCTGTTCTTTGCCCTTGGAATAGTTGTGACGCTTCTCTGCCAGCATTATAAAAAGTATAAGGAAAGGGAACGGGAGATATGACGGTAATACAGATCACACTGATATCCGTATCCATACAGATCGCGGTATTGGCTGTACTGCTGGGATTGACGGTATATCTTATCGGCAAAAGCGCAGGAAACCTCACGGCAGTGTTTTTATCCTTTAGCTTCGGCTTATGGCTTCTTACCAATCTGTACTGGCTCATATATGACCTGATGAGACCGGAGTCGAGGATGCCCTTTGCCGCCAATGAAATAGGAGAAGCGGCGTTTTTTCTGGTGATTGCCGCTATGGTCAATTCGGGCTTCCGGCGCCCTACCCGCCTTCCGATGGGCTTCCTTGCCGGAAGCTGTCTGTTTGCGGTTTCAAATGCAGCGCTGTGGATCCTGTGGTCGGGAGAGATCGTAGAGGATATCGTCGTGGGTGCAGTGTTTGCGTGGCTGTACTGCAGCATAGTCCGTGCACTAAGATCCGAGCAGGCGCTTACAGGAACGGAATGGATCATGCTTGGTGTACTATGTACCGCGCTTATCGTCTGTCAGTCCCTTACCTTCATAGTCCCGGAGGATGTTAAGAATACACCGGATCTGTGCGCATATGTCCTTTTGATGTTGGGTGCTGTCTTCTTCGCATGTTTATTCATCCGCTCATATAAGGAAAAACCTGCGCATGTACAGATGTTTCTTTCCTTTGCTCTTGCCATGTGGATAATAACGGCGAAATACATGAGCGGCGGAAACTGGTATAACCTTTTCCTGACATTGGAAACACCTGGACTTATATTATGGTTTTTATCTGTTCGGAAGGCGGTGAAGGCTGTATGATCTTTTCGGAGAATATCCTGATATGTATGGCATTGCCTTTGCTGCTGACGGCTTTTCTGGTACGGGATAATGCCCGTAGGCTTGTCATAAATTTCATCATCGGCATGGCGGCGTGTCTTTTGGGAGCATATGTCAGCGGTTTTATAGATGTTATTACAGGCTATGGAACAGAGGATACGGCGATATTCATATCACCGGTAGTGGAAGAGCTCATGAAATTCCTGCCCCTTCTGTTCTATTCCCTTATGTTTGAACCGGAGGATGACAGACTGTTTACTGCCGCTGTCGGCATAGGCGCGGGGTTCGCGTCATATGAAAATGTATGCTCCATGATCACATCCGGCACGGAGAGCCTGGGGTTCCTTCTCATACGAGGTCTTGCGGTGGGAGTGATGCATATCGTGAGCGTCTGTGCGCTTACCCTTGGGCTTGTGTTGGCAAGGCTTTATAAGGTATCCGGGTTTTCGACCATACTCGGAGCACTTTCCGTTGGGATGCTCTTTCACGGCATCTATAATCTTTTGGCATCGGAGAGCGGCATAAACTCCTGGGTAGGCTTCAGCCTGCCGCTTATCACGGCGGTCCTTGTGCTTCTGGCATATAGAAGGCTCCAAACAAAATGATGCAAACTATATGTAAAGTATACTAAGTACCGTATTTCTAACCACTCTTTTCGGAGTGGTTTTTTCTTGCTTTGAAATGAAATTTTTTGAGCAAGGTGAGTAAAATCGAAAAAATCTGCATTATATATAGTGAACGGGATGATCAGGAACCGAAGGAGGCGGTGGATATGAGAAGTATTGAGGACCAGATAACTGAGATCCGGCGACGAAGCTTGTTATATCGGGAGAAAAAGCAGATCCGTGCTCTGTCGTTTCTTGCCTCTGGCATAGGAGTGTTGCTCATGGCGATAATGATACTTGCCCCCGGGGTGAGCGGAACGGTCGGGATAAGCAGCTCTCATCTGGGAGCTACGATCCTTGGACCGGAAGCAGGCGGATATGTGATCGTGGCTCTGTTGGCATTTACTTTGGGGATCATCGTCACGATCATTACGAAGAAATACAGGAAAACGGATGAGATGCAGGACGGAATGTGGAAGGCCGGTAAGGAGAGCCGGAAAGCCGAAGCCGGGCAGGATCGTTCCACAGGAAGATAAGGAGGATGACAGATGAAACGGAAATTGAAAGGGTTAATGGGTCTTCTGCTCAGTCTTGCACTGGTACTTTCGCTGATGCCGGGGATGCATCTGACGGTGAGGGCGGAGACGACGCCAGATGACACTTCTGCTACCTGGAGCGGTGATTCGACTATCGAAGGTAATGTGACGATTAACGGAGGCGTCACCGTCAATGCCGACATGAAGCTTACGATCCCGGAGGGCACGACCCTGACCGTCAATGGCGGGATCAATACGGGCGATTATACGCTTACTGTCACAGGTAAGGGTACTCTGAGTGTTACGGGCGCGCATGGCGAAAAGGGTAGTGACAACGAAAACGGCGGCAACGGCAGGCCCGGCTTTACGGGAAACCTCAGTATCGAAGGCCCCACCGTCAATGTGACCGGAGGTAGCGGCGGCAACGGCGGCACCGGCAGCGGAGCGGATGGTCACGGTGGCAACGGCGGCACCGGAGGAACCGGCTTTACGGGAGAGCTCACTGTCATAGGCGGCACCGTCAATGTGAACGGTGGCAGAGGGGGCGAACGTGGCAGCGGGGTTTTTTCCGGCAACAACGGCAAGGGCGGCACCGGCCTTACAGGAAGCCTCAAAGTGGAAGATTCCACTGCCATTGTCAAGGTGACTGGCGGCGCTGGCGTCGATGGCGGCAGTGGCGGCATTGGCGGCAATGGCGGCTTTAGCAGTAGTATCACCGTCAATGGAGGCTCCGTAGAGCTGACTGGCGGCGCTGGCGGCAGTGGCGTCGATGGCGGCCGTAGCGGCGCTGGCGGCGATGGCGGCCTTAGCAGTAGTATCATTGTCAATGGAGGCTCTGTAAAGCTGACTGGCGGCAACGGCGGCTATGGCGGCTTTAGCGGCGGCATTGGCGGCGCTGGCGGCCGTAGCAGTAATATCAGCGTCAATGGAGGCTCCGTAGAGCTGACTGGCGGCTATGGCGGTGATGGCGGTGATGGCGTCGCTGGCGGCGATGGCGGCGCTGGCGGCGATGGCGGCAACGGCGGCTATAGCAGTAGTATCACCATCAATGGAGGCTCCATAGAGCTGACTGGCGGCAATGGTGGCGCTGGCGGCGATGGCGTCTATGGCGGCGCTGGCGGCGCTGGCGTCGCTGGCGGCGATGGCGGCTATGATACCAGTATTAACTTTGTAAACGGGTCTGTAGGGTCTGTCAGCGCAAAAGGTGGTAATGGCGGCGATGGCGGTAGTGGCGGCGCTGGCGGCGCTGGCGGCCGTGGAATCACAGTAACCAGAAACTCAATTGAATACGTATTCAGCGGTAATGTCAACGTGACAGGCGGAAAGGGAGGTAATGGCAGGGATGGCGGTGCTGCCATTTTAGGATATAACACCTCATTTAAGATAAACAGCGGCTCTGCCCTGCTGACTGGCGGCGATGGCGGTGACGGCGGAAGATGTGCCGGTGCTCTTGACAGTAATGCTTGGGGCGCCAAGGTAACGTTCCCGGGCTCAATTGTCGAGGAAAGCGATGACAACAGTAACTGGTCCGGTTATTCCAACAGCTTACCGAGTAAACGATATGTCCGCATTAGTACTGTTGCCGTGTCAGGTGTGTCACTTAATAAGGATTCCATTAACCTCACCGGAAATGGTTTAAAGCCGCTTACTGCATCCATCTCGCCGGACAACACTTCTAATAAAAGCGTGAAATGGAGTGTCACAAGCGGCCAGGGCAATGTTAAGCTGTATTCCGATGCGGCATGCACTACAGAGGTTAGTACTGACCCTACCTCCGCGCTTACCGTCTATGCAAAGGGTACGGCGGCAGGCGATGCAACGATCACGGTAACGGCGACAAACGGAACAGATGATACCGGTGATGATAAGACGGCAACCTGCTCTGTTACAGTAGCAGCATGTAGCGTCACTCTTAACGGCGGCGCAAATGCAACTGTCAGCGGGAGCACAAGCCAGACAGGACTTGTCGGGCCAATGACCACAGTTACATATACTGCAAATAACATGTACAAATTTCCGGATACCAGTGATTACTATAAAACTACAAGCGGGATAACTGTTGCCAGAACCAGCGATACAGTCGTGACGGTCTCGGGCACGCCGACTGCTGACGTAACAATCACAGTTCCGGATGCCTTAGCGCCGATCAGCCGGACTGTGACCTTCAAGGTTAAAAACGGCGCCTGGGACAATGAAACCACAGACGATATAACTGTTACCCTTACCCCGGTTACGAGGGGGATACCCTGAAGCTTAAGGCAAGTGATATCCCAGCAGTTGGAAATAAGCCTGGAGCCAACTACAAAGCCGGAAGCTGGCATGTGACACCGAGTACAGAGACTGCGATCACATCGGCGGCAACCTATACCTATACCTATGTTTCAGATACTTCAGGCGGAGGTAACGGAGGTAGCGGCGGCGGAAACGGAGGTAACGGCGGCAGAAACAGCGGCGGCGGAGGCGGAGTGGATCCGACCCCGGGTCCCGGCCCTATGCCCGACCCTGCGCCTGATCCGACGCCTTCCCCGGTAAATCCTGAGCAGATACCTGCAGTCCCGGAGAACCCTGCAGCCTCTTTGAACATAACTGATGATCCCGGCGCAGGAAAGACCGCGAAGGAGCCGCCGGTAACGGAGACGAACAAAAACGAAGACGGGTCAACCACGGAAAAGACTTTTGTTGAAAACAATGACGGGTCTACGACAGTGACCGAAAAGACCACGTCGGAAGATAGTAGCACTACCATCAGCAGGACGATTGTGACAGAGTCGGATAAAACCGTAAGGACCCGGGAGACCGTAGAGAATAAGGACGGTTCTAAGGTAGAGACCGTAAGGACTGAAAAAGAAGGGTATCTGATAGAAAAGACTGTGGAAACGACCTCTGACGGAAAGACCAGGGAGGAAAGCCACTCAGTGATCACAGATGAGGCGACCAGGGCCGTAACAGAGACGAAAACCACGGTAGATACTGATGGCTCTACCACGGAATCTTCCAGGACGACCCAGACCAACAAGGATTTCAAGGAGGTCTATGTCGAAAAGGACAAGAACCAAAACCTTATAGAAGCAAAGGAAATCTCCAGAGTCAGCGATCCGGCTACGGGAAGAGCGACCGAGACAGAAAAGATCATATCCGGTGACGGGACTTCAAAAGAGACAAAGATCGTTAAAGGAAGCGATGAGAAGGT
>ODAI012281828.1_pt1 | contig 17771 bp, 13 predicted proteins | sample 1539321 | NCBI WGS metagenome assembly ODAI01 (sample SAMN02144231, study PRJEB22623) | gut metagenome | biome: sheep rumen | host: Ovis aries | place: New Zealand | reverse complement strand
CGGCTCGGCGATGTTGATGCCAATGGACAGGTCGGTGAGGCGCGGGTAGCGCTTGTACGCCCGCCGCAGCGAGTCCTTGCGGGCCTCGTTGATGGCAGCGGTGCTGTCACCGCTGATGTATTGCTGGATGACCTTCTCGTCGGTCCCCTTTGGGGGCGGCTGCACGCGGTTGGTCTCGGGCTTGACTGGCGTGATGCGGCGCTTGTCGGGTTGCTGGGCGGCGGCGCCGAGCGTGACGAGCAATGCCAGCGCGGTCGCCGTCAGGATGTCACGATTGACGAGGCTGTGAATCAGTGACTTGATAATATGTGTTGCCGTCAGTCTCATTGGGTCAAGTCGTGGAAATAGATGCGCAGGGCTGGGGTGTGCGAGTTGGTGATCGTGGTGGTAATCAGGTCCACCGAGTCGATGTAGTGGAACGTGCATTGCATGTCCTTGACCTCAAAGTTGCACATCGCTCCACACTCGCTCGAGTGGAAGTAGGGCACGGCCTGGTAGGTGAGGGTGAGCGTGTCGTCCAGCAGGACATCGATTGTGTCGATCATGACTTGACGGCCCACCAGATAACTGGTGGTGCCCACGTTGGCCCGCAGTGGCAGGTAGGCCTCCTTGAGTGACTCGTTAAGGGCGATCATGCTGTCGCCGGGGGCTCCGATGCCCATGATGGTGATGCCGGGAATGGTCTGTTGGCTGCCGTTGATGTAGAATGTGGCCAGCGGCAGGCTGCTGCCGTTCTCATAGCAACTGCCGTCGTTGCAGGCCGCCATGCCCAGGCACAGGGCTGCCAGCAGCAGGAGCGATATGTGCACCAGGCGGGTCATTGGGCGTTGACGTTAACCTCCTGGGGACGAACGATCTGTTCGGGCAACTCAACGCCCTTGTCACGGCCGCCGATGGCGGGCTTGCCCTGGTTCAACTCCTCGTTGATCTCATAGTGGTTGCGGTCGTTGCTGTGGCGGATGACGAGTTCTCCCAGGAAGCCCGTGAGAAACAGTTGCGTGCCCAGCAGCATCGACGTCAAGGCCAGGTAGAAGTAGGGCGAATCGGTGACAAGACGGTAACTGTTGCCGCTATACATGTTGTAGAGTTTGAGGGCACCCACCATGATGACCGCGATGAAGCCCAGCAGGAACATCAGGCTGCCCAGCAGGCCGAAGAAGTGCATCGGCTTGACGCCGAACTTGGCTTGGAACCACAACGTCAACAGGTCTAGATAGCCATTGACAAAGCGGTCCAGGCCAAACTTGGTCGTGCCATACTTGCGGGCACGGTGCTTCACCTCTTTCTCGCCGATGCGGGTGAAACCCGCGTTCTTGGCCAGATAGGGCACATAGCGGTGCATGTCGCCATAGACCTCGATGTGCTTGACCACATCGCGACGGTAAGCCTTCAGGCCGCAGTTGAAGTCGTGCAGGTTGTGGATGCCGCTCACCCGACGGGCTGTGGCGTTGAACAGCTTGGTGGGGATGGTCTTGCTCAGCGGGTCATAACGTTTCTTTTTCCAGCCGCTCACCAGGTCATAGCCGTCCTGGGTAATCATGCGGTAGAGCTCGGGAATCTCGTCGGGGCTGTCCTGCAGGTCGGCGTCCATGGTGATGATGACGTTACCCTGGGCGCGGGAAAAACCTGTGTTCAGGGCCGGCGACTTGCCGTAGTTGCGGCGAAAGGCGACACCCTTGAGGCGCGGGTTGCGCTGGTGCAGGTCCTTGATGACCTGCCACGAGCCGTCGGTGCTGCCGTCGTTGATGAACAGCACCTCATAGGAGAAGCCGTTCTGGTCCATGACGCGCTCGATCCACTCGGCAAGTTCGGGTAGTGACTCGGCCTCGTTGTATAGCGGTACGATTACAGAAATGTCCATATTGTTTTTATTGTGATTTTCTCAATTATTATCAGTTATTGACGGCGCCGGGCCGATTTCCCAGGGAGAGGGCGCTGCGCCACCAGCGCGGTCAAGGCGCTCACCAGCGATCCGGCAAAAGAGACGAACCAGAACACGCTCATCACCAGCTCGATGGGAGAGGGTAGAGCCTTGTCGTCAATGGCTTGCTGCAGCAGGTTCACCATCTCGTTGTCGCGCATCTGCGGCATGGTCCTGTAAACATCGACGGCTGCCTGGGCTTGCTCGTAGATGAATCCTGGACGGCAATAGGTGATGACCAGGAAGGTGATGAAACTGCACAGCACAGTGCCCAGGATGTAGAGCATGATGCCAAGCATCCACAGGCCGGCATACTCGGTGAAACCGTTGTCCTCGATGAACTTGCGGCGCTGGAAGTAGTAGGTCACCAGCGGCAAGCCCATCAGCAGCACCATGAACAACAGTTGCAGCGGTGCAAACCAGTCGGCAAAGATGGATAACACGGCTACACATGACAGGTACAGGCCGAATGGAACTCCCCACTCGCCCGCGCGCTGATAGATGCTCTTGCTGGATGATGCCATAACAAATTGCAAAATTAGGTATTTTCCCCGATAATATGCCCTTGGTGGCGATTTTTTTTGTAAACATCCCTGTGAAATGAAAAAAATATGTTATTTTTGCAAGTCCAAGCCTTAAAAATGAAGTATTGCCTGCGTTATGCGACAAGAATCAAGTGGGAAAAAATACTGTATCATGATGGCCGCAGCAGTGCTGGCCATACTGATTGCCGTGACGGTGCCGTCGTGCCGCCGCGGTAAGACCTGCATTCATGGCGACGATGCCCATTATGCCCAGGTGGATAGTCTGCTGCGCGGCATGACCGATGTGGACTCGCTAGTGGCAATGGTCAATCAGTATCACAAGAACGGCGATGTTACAGGCGAGATGATCGCGTTACGCTATCAGGGGCGCACGCTGCGCCACCAGTCCCGCTTTGACGAGGCCATCGCTGCCCATAGCCGTGGCTTGAACATCGCCATGAGCGTGTGCGACACGCTGGAGATTATTTCAGCATTGAACAACATCGGTACCGATTATCGCCGTGAGGGTGACTTGAGTAAGGCCAACGGCTTTCATTACAAGGCGTTAAGTTACAGTAATGCCTACAGCGACCACATCAGTCCCGAGGCCGTGAAGGCACGGGTGATGGCACTTAATGGTATCGGCAACATCGAGATTGAGTTGCGTCACTATGCGTCGGCCGACAGTGTGTTGCGTCTCGCCCTGCAAGGTGAGCGTTCATTGGGCAGTGATCTGGGCATGGCGATCAATTATTCTAATCTGGGTGCCATCAAGCGGGCTCTCGGAGAGGCCGACTCGGCATGGGCCTATTATGGCGAGTCGTTGAAACACAATCAGTTGGCTGGCAATCAGCTCGGTGTGGCCCTGTGCCACTTGAATTATGGTGAGCTGTATGCCGATGAGCGCAATTTCTCGCGGGCACAGGTCGAGTACAAGCAGGCTTACCAGCTGTTGAAGGAGCTAGGTGACGCCTATCACTGGCTGGAGTCGTGCCTCTCGTTAGCCAGCGTGAGCATGATGCTTGGCGAGAAGGAAGAGGCGCTGCAATATGTGCAGGAGGCCGAGGCCGAGGCACTGCGCATCAACAGCAAGGAGCATCAGGCCAGGGCTTACCATATCTTTTATGAATTGGCTTTGCTCGGGGGGGATACCCGTAGTGCCCTGGATTTCTATATCAAGAGCGACGCCCTGTATGACAGCATCTACGGCCTGGAGAAAAGTAACGAGATGCGTCACCAGCGCACCGAGTATGAGACCAACGTCAAGCAGGGGGAAATGAGCCTGCTCAACAACGACATCGCCCACTTGAAGCGCCTGCGCAACATGATGATGCTGTTCACCGTGCTGTTGTTGATCATGGCTGGCGCGATTATCGCGGCATTGCTCTATGCCGCACGGGTGCGTGTCCGCACTCAGCGGCTGATGCGCCAGGTCGAGGAAACACGTTCGCTGTTCTTTACCAATGTGGTACACCAGCTGCGCACCCCGTTGACCGCCATCATGGGCGCCACCGACGGCATCATCGCTCAGGCCGGTGGTGAGAACTCGCCGCAGCAGCGCGAGAATGTGGAAATCATTGAGCGACAGGGTAATCACCTGTTGTTGCTCGTGGACCGCATCCTGGAGGTGGGTAGTGTGCGCAGTGCTGTCACGGGGCCTGACTGGCGCCGCGGTGACGTTGTAGCTTACCTGCGCATGATTGTCGAGAGCTATCGCGAGCAGTGTGTCGAGAGGCAGATCGAACTCACCTATGCCCCGACGGCCAGGGAATTGGAGATTGACGTGGTGCCCCACTACCTGAACACAATTGTGGGCAGCTTGATCGAGAACGCTATCAGCTACAGTGAGGCTTATGGCAAGATCACCGTCACATCACAGCTGGTTGGAGACATGCTTGTCATCAGGGTGGCCGACAACGGAATGGGCATCTCCCAGGATGACCTGCCGCACGTGTTTGAGGCATTCTATCGTGCTCCCGCTGCCGAACAGCTGTGTGAGGGTGTGGGCATCGGCTTGACGGTAGTACGCGACATGGCCACGGTCATGGGCGGCTCGGTGGCTGTCGAGAGCACTTTGGGGAACGGGTCAACCTTCACGGTGTCGCTGCCGTGCTACAGCAACCAGGCTGGCGAAATCCAGCGCCTGGCCATGGAGGTGGAGCAAGTGCGTCCGGTGGTGCGCAAGTTGAAGTATCCTGTTGAGGAAGAACTTACTGGCGATGCGGGCGGGAATAAGGGCCGGCCTTGCATTCTGGTCGTTGAGGACCACAGCGACGTGGCTCGAATCATTGGAGCAGCTCTAGGTGGCGCTTACACTATCCAATATGCCTCCAACGGTAAGCATGGACTGGCACAAGCGGCTATGTCGCAGCCTGACCTGATTATCACTGATGTGAAGATGCCCTATATGGATGGCCTGGAAATGTGCCGGCGCTTGCGTGCCTCGCAAGAGTTGTCCCACATCCCGGTAATCATGCTTAGCGCACGCACCAGCAGGTCAGACCGCATTCTGGGCATCAAGGCTGGAGCAGACGTGTATATGGTCAAGCCGTTTGATTCCGACGAAATCAAGGCATGGGTAGCTAAATTGCTGGAAAAAAGAGAAAAAATAAAGGATTATTATAGTAATACTTTAAGCAAGAAAAGCGCTAGTGCAATTGCCGGTGCAGCTGATGACACATCAATTAATGATCAAGCGTTGTTGAACTCCTTTGCCGGGCTTGTAGAGGAACAGATGGCCGATGGAGGAGCGCGTGTGAACCTCGACCAGATTGCCCTGCGGCTCAAGATGGGTGAGAGCCAGCTCAGGCGACGCATTCTGGAGCTGACAGGAAAGAATGTTGCTGCCTATATCATGCAGTTGCGCATGGAGAAAGCGATGCGCTTGCTGTGCGAGCATCCCACGATGCTCGTGGGTGACGTGGCCGGGCAGTGCGGTTTTGGTGATGTGGCCTATTTCTCGCGCGTCTTTCGCCAGCATTACAAGATGACGCCCACCCAGGCGCGCAACGAGCGTTCTTCCTGAAAATGAGAATGATTAGCGGCACGTCGTGAGCGGCGGCTCGAAGGCATCGGGATAGAAGCGGATGTCGTAGTGCTCGCTTGTCCCCACAATAATCATGACGTCAAATTGTACACTCATGGCCAGCTGGTAATGGGTGATGTAGCCGTTAGCGGCGTTGACCAGGCGGCGTATTTTGGCCCGTGTGATCGATTCCATCGGGTCAAAGTCCTCGTCACTGGCGCGCGTCTTGACCTCGACCACATGCAGGCAGTTGGCCCCTGGCTCTTGAGCCACGATATCGATCTCAAGATGCCCCAGACGCCAGTTGGTCTCGCGCACGGTATAGCCATGCGAAATCAGGAAATTGCAGGCTTCCTTCTCTCCAAACTTTCCTATTGTGATTGTATTGTCCATCAGTCTTTAGTGATACGATAATTAAAGCGATTCTTTAATTGTCGTCGGGGCCATGACCGGCTCGGTTGCCCCATCGTGCCTGTTGCCGTGCGGCCATCTGGTTCTCGGCAGGGTTATCCTGGGGTTGCCACAGTTGCGGGTGGTGCAATTCTTCGGGCATGTACTGCTGGTTGATGAAGTGCCCAGGGAAGTCGTGGGCATACTTGTAATCCTTGCCGTAACCCAGCTGCTTCATCAGTGCGGTAGGGGCGTTGCGCAGGTGCAGCGGCACGGGAGCGTTACCCGTCTCGTTCACCATGGCCAGGGCGGCATCTATAGCGAGATAGGCACTATTGCTCTTGGCACTGGTAGCCAGGTAGATAGCGCATTCGCTCAGGGGGATGCGTCCCTCGGGCCATCCAATCTTGTTGATGATGTCAAATGTGGCATTGGCCAGCAGCAGCGCGTTTGGGTTGGCCAGGCCGATGTCCTCGGCAGCTAGGATGCACAGGCGGCGCGCGATGAACTTGGGATCCTCGCCACCGGCGATGAGACGTGCGAGCCAATAGACTGCCGCGTCGGGGTCACTGCCACGGATGCTCTTGATGAACGCCGAGATGATGTCGTAGTGCATCTCGCCGCCTTTGTCAAAGGCTAGCGGATTCTGTTGCAGCCGGTCTGTAACGATGTCATCGGTGATGACAAAGGGCTCGCCCTCCTTGAGCGACTGCATGATGAGGTCCAGGATGTTGAGCAGCTTGCGCGCGTCTCCAGCGGCAAAGCGCAGCAGGGCCTCGGTCTGCTCGACACGCACCTCGCGGTCCTTGAACATCTTGTCGGTCTTGATGGCGTGATCGAGCAGCTGTAGCAGGTCGTCACGGTCCAGCGGGTTGAGGACATAGACCTGCGCCCTGGAGAGCAGCGGGCGGATGACCTCAAAGGATGGATTCTCGGTTGTGGCGCCGATGAGCGTCACGGTGCCTCGCTCCACGGCTCCCAGCAGGGAGTCCTGTTGGGACTTGTTGAAGCGGTGGATCTCGTCGATGAACAGGATGGGGCGGCCCTTGGAGAACACGCTGCGTGCGTCGGCCTGGCAGCGGTCGAGCACCTCGCGCACGTCTTTAACGCCCGAGGTCACTGCCGACAGCGTGTAAAAGGGCACCTGGGTCTGCTCGGCGATGATGCGCGCCAGGGTGGTCTTGCCCACGCCCGGTGGTCCCCACAGGATGAATGAGGAAATATTGCCGCTCTCGATCATGCGGCGAATGACGGCTCCCTCGCCCACGAGGTGGCGCTGCCCGATGTAGTCATCGAGCGAGCGTGGGCGCAGGCGTTCGGCTAGTGGTTCGTAGCTCATAATAGTGGAAGGGTAGGGTGAATGGATGGAGTCAACTTAATCCAGCACGTGGCGTGAGATGACGCGGGCAATCTCTTCGAGCCATTGTGCGTCCACCTCGTCAAAGGTGGCCAGCTCCTTGCTGTCGATGTCGAGCACGCCGACGACGTTGCCCTGGCTGTCGTGCAGGGGCACGACAATCTCGCTGCGTGACAGGCTGCTGCACGCGATGTGTCCCTCAAACAGCTCCACGTCGGGGACGACGATGGTGCGGTCCTGGTCCCATGCCGTGCCACACACGCCACGGCCACGCTTGATGCTGTAACAAGCCACCGGGCCCTGGAATGGTCCCAGGCGCAGTTCGCCATTGAGAATCAGGTAAAAACCGGTCCACCACCAGTCCATGGTATCGTGCAGGAGCGCGGCCGTGTTGGCTAGCTGCCCTACAGGGTTGTTCTCGCCCTCAATCAGGCTCTCGACCTGCTTGACGAGCATTCGGTAAGTTTCGTTCTTGTCCATAGCACAAAATTACAGCAACTGCTCCATATACACAAGTAGAGACGCAAAATTTTGCGTCTCTACTTGTTAAAGTGCTCTGGGCCTGGGACTTGGGTGGGCCGTGACTTGGTCACGGCATTGTTAACCGACTCCCGAACCTAAAGCCTGATTCATTTGACTACCTTTACGGCGCTGGTGGTGCCGTCGCTGTAGGTCGTTACCTGGATGGTCAAGCCGCTGGGCTGTGCCATCTGCTGGCCGGCCACGTTGTAGTAGCGCACGCTGGCAACAGTCTTGCCGGCATTCACGTCGTTGACGCTGCTGGGGATGTCGTAGAGCCAAGCGATCTCGCTGGCATTCTTGATGCCGTCCACGTCATAGAATGCCTGCACGCCGATGTTCTGGGTGAACAAGGGGTTGTCACCCTCGTTGGTGCGGTAGAAGACGCAGCCATAGCCCGTGATGTCATAGCCGTAGGCATACATCCAGTAGGGGATCTCGGCCGTGTCCTCAAAGAGGTAGTCGTTGACATAGGTGTCGGCCTCAAAGGTGAACAACTCAGCGCCATCGCCGTTGTCAATCCAGATGCTGAAGCTCAGGCACTCGGGATTGAGCAGGTTGCCATCCACGTCGGTGGTGGGCATGGAGAAGATGAAGAAGCTGTTGCCCTCCTCGTCGCCGCCATCATACCAGCCATCGATGATGGGAGCGGCAGGCACGGCAGGCACGGTGTTGATGAACTGGGCAAAGGGCAGATCGTCGCCGTTGCTGTCCTTGTTGGTGAACTCGATGCAACCCATCTCCTGGTTGTCGCTGTACACGGCCATCATGCCCGTGCTATTGCCCCACTCGGGGAACTCGGCCATCACGTCACCCTCGCTGCCCAGCAGATACAGGGCGTTCTCAGAGAAGATAAAGTAGATCTCCTGGGTCTCATTGTCGATTTCATAGCCCAAACGGTAGCTGCCGTCATAGGCCTCATAGGCATAGGTGCGGCCCCACATGAGCTGGATGCCATACTTCATGCTCTCGTTGTAATAGACATATTGTCCAGTGGGGACTACGATCATGCCGCTCTCGGCATCATAGTCGCCCTCTACCCAGTAGCCATAGTCCTGCAACCACAGCGGGTTCTGGATATAGGCCTTGCCTTCTTGCTCGTTGATGACGATGTTGACGTCGCCATCGGTCTTGTTGTGCACCACCTCACCGCCACTGGTGATGATGGTGGCGCTGTTGCGCTTGAGCGTGTAGAGGTCTCCCTCGGGCTGCTCGGTGATGATCGACGGTCCCTCGGGCTCCTGGGGCTCGGTCTCGGTGAAGACGGTACCCCATTCCATGGCGCCTGCAAAGCTGTAATCGTCGGTCCAGTAAGCGCCCAGTCCTGTAGCTACAAAGCCCCAGTAGGGGTTCTGGTCATCCTCGACGGGAGCAACGCCCTCGGGGCCATAGATGGTCTCGCCGTCGATGGTGTAAACGACCTCCTGCATGCGGTCATCAATGATGAAGTTGATGTAGGGTGCGCCTTCCTGGTCATAGGCGATCTCGGTGGTACCCCATGCCAGCAGGATGTCGGCCTGGTAGTTGTAGCTCCAGTAGAGGGATTGCCCCATCTGGACCGTAATCTCGGTGCCCTCGTCGTTGAGTTGGCCCTCTACCCAGTAGTTGCCCCACAGGTCACCGGTGCGGTACAGGATGTTCTTGAGATAGACCTTGCCCTCGCCGGCAAACACGATGTCCATGCGGCCGTCTTCCTGTTCGCCCATGTAGATGTCCTGGCCCTGAGGATAGATGGCGGTGCCACTGCGCAGGTAGCTGTGGAGCTCGCCTGCGGGCTGATCGGTGATGACGCGGCTGGGAGCCTTGAGCGACTTGCGTGCCATGGGCAGAGCAGTGCGCAGTTCTGACTTCTCCATACGGGCACTTCTCACGTTGTGAGATGCTTTCATGTTGATGCCTGCCGAGGCGCTCACGGCGACAAGGGCAGCAATCAGTAGTAAGGATATTTTCTTCATAAAAACAGAAATGATATAGTGGTTAATAAAAAGGTAGCTGCATCGATTAAATGCCTGAAATGATCAACGCAAAGTTACACCGTTTTTTTTGTTTATCCAATACTTTAACCAATTGATTTTCCAATTTTTATTGGATTTGGCGACTTTGTCCCTGGGTCATGGCGCTCATCACCAAAAGAAAGTGGAGACACAAATACTTGCATCTCCACTAGTCGTCAATAAAGCCTAGAGGCTAGTTCACTTCACAACCTTGGCAACGCTGGTGGTGCCGTCGGTGAAGGTGGTCACCTGGATGGTCATGCCGTTGGGCTGAGCCACCTGCTGGCCGGCCACGTTGTAGTAGCGCACGTTGGCAACGGTCTTGCCGGCATTCATCTCGTTAACGCTAACGGGTCTGTCATAGAGCCAGGCGATCTCGCTAGAGTTCTTGATGCCGTCAACAGTGTAATGGGCCTGGATACCGATGTTCTTGGTGAACAGGGGCTCATAGCCGGGAGCATTGGTGCGATACAGGTAAACCAGGTAGTCATAGAAGTCATAGCCGCCGTAGAAGATCTCATAGGGGATCTCGGTCATATCCTCGGTCAGGTCATAGATGTACTCGTCGGCCTTGAAGGTGAAGATCTCGGGACCATTGTCATTCTCTACCCACATGCTGAAGCTCACGAGCTCAAAGTCGATCTTGTTGCCATCTACATCGGTCTCGGGCAGGGTGAAGTAGAATCGTGTGCTACCGATCTCGTTACCGCCGTCAACAAACTCATCGGCAGTGGGGTTGGCGGGAACGGCGGGAACGATAACAGCCAGCGTGCCGAAGGGCCTATCGCTGCCGTCCTGATAGTGGTTGGCAAACTCAAATGCGTCCCAGTTCTGGGTGTCACTCCAGATGAGCATCATGCCCATGCAATCGCCCCACATGGGGAATTCGGCATAGATGTCGCCAAAGGTGTCGAGCAGATAGACGTTGTCGCCGTCGAGCTGCATGTAGAACTCGGTGGTGCGCTCGTCCACTTCGCTACCCATCATGTAGGCAGGCTCGCCAGTGTCGGGATCGGTTCCCTGCTCATACACGTAGCTGCTGCCCCACACGAGTTTGAGACCGTACTCAAACTCTGTGTCCCAATATAGGTATTGGCCGGTGGAAATCGTGATGAGGTTGGTCTGAGGATCAATAGTACCCTTAATCCATACATTCAGATTCTCATAGGCCCAAATGGGATCCTGGATATAGACATCGTTGCTCTCGGGGTCAAAGGCGATGGCAAACTTGCCAGCCGTGGGACGGGCATAGATGCCGATGAGCCAGTGATAGAGGATGGTGCCGCTGTCGCGGTAGTAGGTCTTGACGACACAGCGCTCGGGAATCTCGGTGATCACCTCGGGAGTTTCGGGCTCGGGCTCAGGGATGACCTCGTCGGTGGTGATGGTCACGTCATCAACGACAAGCAGGAACTGGTCGGTAGAGTTGTAGTGGCGGATGGCGATGCAGCCTTCCTGGCCCTCAAACTGGCTCAGGTCCACGATAATCTCTTTCATCGTGCTGGTAGTGGTATAGTCGTCCGAGATTTTCACAAAGTCCTCGATGCTCTCGGGCTCGCCCACGGCGGCATAGACGGCAAACGTCTCACGGGAGAAGCTGGGATCTTGGCCCACGGCATAGAAAACCAGCGAGCCTTGCAGGCTGACGATGGGTGAGACAAGCCAGTTGTCGGGGGTGAGAGCTGACATTGTCGCGTTATCAAAGCTCTCGGATGCCATCGCACCGGTGCCACTGTGTGTCACCAGGCCCTCTTCGTTGCCATACAACCAGTTGTGGCCGTCGCCATCGGCATCGATGACGGCCCAGTCCTCGAGTTGGGCGGGATCCTCAAAGTCCCACAGGATGGTGTTCTCGCTCTTGAGGGCCCGTGATGCGGGACGGGCTTTCCAGCTCATTGTCCTGAGCTGTGTAGTGGCGTCGAGGCTCTGCGTCGAGTTGCGGCCAATCCTCTTGTTGTGGGTCAAGTCGCCCTTTGCCATCATGGTCTTGCTCTGCTGGCTGTTGACCATCTTGATGGGCCTGGCCGTGCCCGTGCCGGCTGCCGCACTCAGTGTCACAGCCGCAGCGATGAGTAGTACAGATAAATGTTTCATAAAATGATAGAATTAAAATGTTAGTATAAATGATATATTGATCAATAAGTAGTGATTACTTGTGCACGTGGAAATGAATTTATGTTATAAATACAAGATTGTAGGTCAAACAGGCAGGTTGGATAAGGATTGTAATAAAATCGATGGCAAATTTAGTGATTTGTTTTTATTTTTGCAAGTTATGTGACATTTTACAGAGCACGATACCATGTTTTTATTGAAATCGGCGGCCTTGACCCCCAGGTCAACTTGCCCAGAGATAAAAAAAAGTGGAGACGCAAAATCTTGCGTCTCCACTGATGGGTGTTTGATTACTTAGGCTAACGCCTAAATCCTCATTTACTTCACAACCTTAGCGGTGCTGGTGGTGCCGTCGGTGTAGGTGGTCACCTTGATGGTCATGCCGTTGGGCTGAGCAACCTCCTGACCAGCTACGTTGAAGTAACGTACGTTGGCGATGGTCTTGTCAGCGTTCATCTCGTTAACGCTAACGGGACGCTCATACAGCCATGCGATGTTAGAAGCGTTCTTCACACCGTTAACGGTGTAGAATGCCTGGATACCGATGTTACCATACATGTCGTTGGCCTCGTCACGAACGAACAGGGGCTCATAACCCTCGGCGTTGGTGCGGTACATGTAAACGTAGCTAGCATGGAAGTCAACAGCGCTGCTGTAGAGCGAGTAGGGAACCTCGGTGATGTCCTCGGTCAGGTCATAGGTGTAGGTGGCAGCGGGGAAGGTGAAGATCTCGGGGTTGGTACCGTCATAGTCAACCCAGAGGCTGTAGCTAATGTACTCGGGATCGATCATGTTGCCATCAACATCGGTGGTGGGCAGGATGAAGTCGAAGGTGTTCCAACCACTCTCGTCACCCTCATCATAGAATTCAACAGCTACGGGATCAGCGGGAACGGCGGGAACGAGGTTCACAACCTGACCTACGGTGTTGAACTCGAGAGAACCACCCCAGGTCTGGTCATCGCTCCACATGCTGTACAGGCCGGTAGCATTGTAGTTCTCGGGGAACTCAAGGGTGGCGTCACCCTCGCTGCCCAGGAGCATGATCTTGTCACCATCGATCTGGAACATGATCTCGGTGGTGCGCTCGTCTACCTCGTTGCCCAGGTAGTAACCCTCCTCACCGTTCTCGTCGGTGTCGAGGTAAACGTAGGTGCTACCCCACATCATCTGGATACCATACTCGCTGGACTCGTACCAGTTGAGATACTGGCCAGTGGGAACGGTGATGATACCGGTAGCCTCATCATAGGTACCCTCTACCCAGCTGTTGTTGCCGTCATGCCACCACATGGGGTTCTGGATGTAAGCCTTGCCGTCCTCGGCGAAGACAACGTTCATCTTGCCGTCCATGGTGGTGATGCCTATGCCGAAGAGGCTGCTGTAGATGCAGTCGCCAGTGCGCATGTAGGTCACGAGTTCGCCCTCAGGCTGCTCGGTGATCACGGTGGGGGTAACGACGGGCTCGCGCTCGGTGAGCACGGTGTTCCACTCCAGGAAGCCACTCCAGCTGTCATCATCGGTCCAGTAAGCGCTCAGACCATAGGCCAGGTAGCTGTTCTGGTCCTGAGGATCGAGCTCGACGGGACCCTCGGTGCCTTGCAGGGTGATGGTCTGTCCGTCAATGACATAGACAGCCTCCTCGGCGCGGTCGTCCTTAACGAATTCAAAGTAACCCTCCTCGTTGATGGTGCTCTCGCCCATGGCGATCAGAACGTTGGCCTGATACTGGTCGCTCCAGTAGATGGACTGGCCCAGGGGCACGTGGATCTCGTTGCCCTCGATGGTGCCCTCTACCCAGCTAACGCCGAACATGCTGGCGCTACCGCAGAGGATGTTCTTCATGTAAACGGTGGTGCCGTCCTCGGCATAGACGATGTCCATGCGGTTGCCGGCCTGCTGACCGTTGTAGAGATAGCCGCTGCTGTTGTAGTCATACTGACCAGCGCGGTTGTAGCTCTTGAGCTCGCCAGCGGGCTGCTCGGTGATGACACGGAGGCTGGTGCTAGCCTTTGCCTGCTTGGCATTGAACTTAACCATCTCCTTGTTGATCTTGTTGCTCTTCAAGGCGTGGGTGCTCTTGAAGTTAACGCCTGCAGATGCGCTGATAGCCACTGCAGCTGCAACCAAAAGTACAGATAATTTCTTCATAGATTGTTAATTTAATGTTGTTAATAAAAAATATTGAATAAAACAATAAAGTCTAGTTAACGGTGATCAACAATACTGCTCTTTTCAGTCGGCAAATTTAGTTATTTGTTTTGAATAAGCAAAATATTAAGTCAAAAAAGATGGATTATCGCTTAAAAAAAATCTGGAATAAAGGTTAGATGCCGATTGCAATGTTAATTATAATGAATTTTAACCTTTTAACACGATCTGTCGTATAGCTGCCGCGACGCGAGCCCTGGTGCCAGCGTTATCCATTGCCTGCTCGTGGGGCAATGTGCCGCTCACGGCGATAGCGGCTTGCAGACCTGTCATGGCGATGTTAAGGGCCGGGTCGATGGCACCACACACGGCGGCGACAGGGATGCCGCGCCGGCGTGCCCGGTCGATGACGACCCCAGGAGCCTTGCCCATGAGCGTCTGGCTGTCGAGGCGCCCTTCGCCGGTGATGACGAGGTCGGCTCCGTCGAGGGCATCGTCCAGCCCGCAACTATCTAGTACAAAGGGCGCTCCGGGCAACAACTGGCAGTGCTGCAGCAGGTGCATCATCAGGGCTGGAATGCCACCAGCCGCGCCACATCCGGGCATGGCGGCGATGCGGTTACCGATGATGGATGAGAGGTGGCGCAGTCCGTTATCGAGGATGGTGACTTGCTGGGGTGTGGCCCCTTTTTGAGGTGCGAACACTGTGGCTGCGCCGGTCTCGCCACACAGCGGGATGTTCACGTCGGTCAACAAGGTGAAGCGGCAATCCTGCACCTGGCTGGGGATGCCGCGGGTCTCGATGTGGGTGATCTGATCCAGCGAGGCTCCGCTAGGGTATAGGTGATGATATTCATTATCTAGAAATTCAGCCCCCAGGGCGCTCATGATGCCCATGCCGCCATCACATGTCGCCGATCCGCCCAGGCCGAGGATAATCTCGTGGCAGCCGCGTTCGATGGCGTCGAGCATCATTAGGCCGGTGCCCAGGCTTGTGGCGCGCATCACGTCGCGTCTGTCTTCGGGAACGAGCGCCAGGCCGCTGGCGGCGGCCACCTCGATGAATGCGGTGCCGTCGTCACAGCAGTAATAGCTGGCGTTGACGGGGTCAAGGTGAAGCAGTGGGGCAGGGGATTGAAGGGTGACCCACTGACCCCGGTGGCTACCAGCGAGTGCGGCTGTCGTGCCGTCGCCGCCGTCGGCCACGGGCACAGTGACCACTTGAACGCCAGGCAGGTCGCTGAGCGCTTGCTGTACATCGCAGCTAAGCTCGCTAGCTGTTGCCGAGCCCTTGAATTTGTCCAGTGCCAGGACAACCTTCATCGTTAATCTACCTTGACAACGAGAAAGTTGGATTTTTCCCAAAAACGGTTGGTGTCCTTGATGTGCAGGGTCTTGACGTTGCCGTGATCGACGATCTCATAGGAGTCCTTGGGATGGTTAGTCATCAGTTGAGCCTTGCTGCTATGCAGGGGAATTTCGTTCAAGGTGCGGCGGTCGGCCTTGGTGAAATAGGACATTTCAAAGTCGCCCTCCAGGATCCTGGTCTTGCGCAGGAAACCTGTCTCGATGATTTTATGTGCCTTGAGCTCTTTCTTTGAGCCGATGACATAGTAGCAGGTGTTCAGGTTGTCCACCTCGTGGGATAACTGCTTGCTCTCCTGGACGGCGGCTTCCTTCTCGCGGGTTACGGTCTTGTTGGCGTTGCTGAGTGAGTCCACGCTCTGGTTCAGGTTCTTGATCTGGATGTGTGCTGCCGCCAGCTGTTCAGTCAAGCCATTAATGGTTTTTTGCTGGTCTTCGAGCTGAGCTTTCAGGTTCTCGATAGACTTCTGCATCGTGGCGTTGTAGTTGGTGGACTGCTTCAGGCGGCGCTCCAGCTCGGCAAGGCGCTGCTTGTGCTTGTTGATGGATTGCTGGATGAGGACGATGTCGTCGCGCAACTGTTTCTTGCGGTCAGGCGTCTCGCCGTTCAGGTTGTTGACCGACACGATATCCTCGAGTTCCTTGATCTGGGTCATGCCGTCAGCGATGTCGCCCATGAGCTGCATGAGGCTGTCCTTCTCGGCATTGGCGGTGTTGATGGAGTCTTGCAGGGCCGCATTGATGGAATCGAGTCGCATCGCTTCTTGATCCTGCTGGTTGGCACGTTGGCAGGCCGGCATCACTGCCAGGCCGATAAGGAGCCAAGTGAAATAAAAAATATTTTTCATAACTATCTGTGTTTATGTTCTTATATTGTTATTTTCTAAAGTATCTCTTAAACTTTTGACTGCTTGCCCTTGAAGGCGGCATATTTATCAACCTTGACCGTCGCCTTGGGTTCCTGTCCCGCCACGACGATGACAATCTCGCCGCGTGGCGCGTTGTCGGTAAAATAGTCCACCAGTTCGCGCAGGGTGCCATTGTGGGTGGTGTTGTGCACCTTGCTGATCTCGCGCACGACGCTTGCCTCGCGGTCCTCTCCCATGAACTCGACCAGCTGCTGCAGTGTCTTCAATAACCTTACAGGAGACTCATAGAATACCATCGTCAACGGCTGCTCGCTCAATTGCTGCAAGCGGGTGACGCGCCCTTTTTTCAACGGCAGGAATCCCTCAAACACAAAGCGGTCACAGGGCAGGCCCGAGTTGACAAGCGCGGGGACAAAGGCCGTGGCGCCTGGCAGCGTCTCCACCTCGATGCCGTGTCGGCGGCATTCGCGCGAGAGCAGGAATCCGGGATCGCTGATGCCCGGGGTGCCGGCGTCACTGATGAGCGCCATCACCGCACCGTCCATCAACTGCCGCACAACACCAGCTGCCGCCTCATGCTCGTTGAACTTGTGGTGGCTGCGGGTGGGGGGGTTGATGCCGTAGTGCTTGAGCAGCACTCCGCTCGTGCGGGTGTCCTCGGCGAGGATGAGATCCACGCTGGAGAGTACCTCGACGGCGCGTGGGGTCATGTCGGCCATGTTGCCGACGGGGGTAGGCACTATGTAGAGTTTACCTGCCATGGGACTGCGTGGTTGACGTCACTGCTGGAAGTGGTTGCGAACGATGGCCATGAAGTCCTTCACCGTCTCGTCCTCACGGTCCCAGTTGAGTTGGCTGTAGAAGTAGAGCTCGGCATTGCCATAGCTGGTCATCACCTCGATGTGCTCGATGGCGGTATTCATCGCGTTGGCGCTGCCGGCAAACAGCTCGCGCTGGAACCTGAAGCGGTCGTTGATCGAGAAGGCCTTGCGGATGTCCTTGGACAGGGAACGTTGCAGTTTCTCGTCAACACGCAGCGGGGAGGCTGGCTCCTCGGGCTCGGGAAACTCGGTGGGGACGGGAGGAATGGGCATCTCGTCCTCGGGTTCGGGAACAGTGTCGTCATCGGCCTCGATAAACTCGACGGTAATGTCGGGCTCGTCTTCGGCTTCGGGCAACATGTCGGGGTCTGGATCGGGCTGAGGTTCGGCATCATTGTCCGGTTCGCGGAAGGGCGGCGGTGTCACCACCTGTTGGGGCTCCTTGTAGTCGAGCTCAAAAACTTCCTTGAACTCCTCGCCATTATCGTGCTGCCATGTCTCGTCAGCGTCATAGTCCTCCTCGGGAAGGCCCTCTTCGGCTGCCATGTCCGGTGCCTCTTCGGCTGCTGCGGGTGCGGCGGCAGGAGCGGCAGGTTCGGCGGGAGCGGCAGGCTGCTCGGGCGCAGGTTGGGGTGCGGGCACAGCGGGCTGCTCGGGCGCAGTGAGTGTCACGTCGCACATCTGGGCCAGCTCGCGTACCTTGCGCTGGATTTTATCGGT
>ODAI011883579.1_pt1 | contig 17771 bp, 14 predicted proteins | sample 1539321 | NCBI WGS metagenome assembly ODAI01 (sample SAMN02144231, study PRJEB22623) | gut metagenome | biome: sheep rumen | host: Ovis aries | place: New Zealand | reverse complement strand
GTCGGTGCAGAGGGCGCATAGCTCGGGGAGGAACCCCAGCCGATCATGATCCGCTTTTCTGTGCCGAAAAAGGTGACGGCGGCATAGTTGTCGTATCCGGAATCGAGAATGTACGGGCTGTGCGGGGCGTCCTCGGTAAAGGTATCTCCGTCAAAATGCCCGAGAAAATACTGCATCCGGCCGCCGCCGAATTCGGAATGCAGGGCCATGGAAACCACCAGAACCCACACTTCACTGCCATCCGGTGCCTGAAGCGGGAACAGATCCGTGCATTCAAATACCCCGTTCAGATGATTTTCCCGGGAACCGAAATCACCGGTCTTTGTCCAGTGAATCAGGTCCGAAGAGGCGTAGAATTCAGCGCGGTCACCGGCGGCCAGAACCATGGTCCAGCAGTTCCGGATGGGATTGCGGAAGACCTTGGGGTCGCGGAAGTTGCGCTTTTCGGTATTGGGGATGACCGGATTGCCGGCATAGGGGGTGAAATGGAAGCGGTCATCCGATACGGCGATGCTCTGCTGCTCGTGTTCCCCGTGACTGGTATAGATCACGACCATGGGGTTGTCGCTCTGGCCGAGGCCGGAGGTGTTTCCCTGATCGATGACGGCACTTCCAGAGAAAATCATGCCCAGCTCATCCGGCGCCAGTGCGACACCGTGCTCCGTCCAGTGCAGGAGATCCGTACTGGTGGCGTGGAGCCAGTGCATGGGGCCCCAGATGGGTTCATCCGGGTTATGCTGGGCAAAAAGATGCCAGGTTCCGTTTTCATAAGTCAGTCCGTTCGGATCATTGATCCAGCCGAATTTGGGCGTAAAATGTACGAACGGACGAAAATCGCGGTACGCTTTTGTACTCATACGGAAACTCCTTTTTATGCGCTGAATGTTCATTCGGGAAGGGCATTTGCGGGAGGATTTTGCCGAACATGGACGAACTGCGTCGGCCTGTTTGTTGATAAAAGTAAAAAGGGGGAAGAAGGCGAACCTCCTTCCCCGTCAGTGCGGAATGAATTATTTGCCGTTGATGCGGTCCAGAGCGGCCTGGTAGATCTCAACGATGCGGTCAATGCCGGCACCCTTCAGTTCGGATACATAAGCATCCCAGGTGCTGTCCACGTTGCCGTTGATAACCCACTGCTGGATGTATTTCTTGACGATGGGGTTGGTGACCTCCACCAGACGGGAAATCTCCTGCTGCTCTTCGTTGAGGAGCATGATCTTCGGGATGGTGTCATACTGCTCGAGGTCTTTTTCCTTGCCGTTGACACGCTGGAAGGCGAGGAGGTTGGCAGCATCATAGGTGTACTCAACGATGCCGTTGGGCTGCTCGGGGGTATTGTAGTACTCGTTGAGGACGATCATGGAACCACGGCAGGTGGTGGTGTTCTCACGGGCCTGGCCGAAGTTGTTCTGGAAGTCGCCCCACTCGGTTCCGGTGATGATGTCGCCGTTCTCGTCGAGGTGGAAACGCATGACACCGTCGTCAGCCAGGTAGTAGTTGCCGCCGATGGCGCCCCAGTTGGACTGGACGGAGAGCTGCGGATCAGAGATCATGTACTCGGTGAAAGCAGCGATGATTTCCGGGAATTCGCAGTCAACAGTGATCGCGGTGTCGCAGGCATCCTGCAGCTCGGAGTAGTTGAGTGCATTGCCCGTGGTGCCGGCTTCGCCCTGGAGCTGCGGGATCGGGACATACTCATGACGGACGGAGTTGTTGATGATGGACATGTCGCTCCATACACCCATAACGCCGATCTTGGCGATGTCCTGTGCGATTTCGTTGTTGGTGTAGTTGGTGGAAGAACCGGTCATGGGCTCGAAGCAGTCCACATTCAGCAGGCCTTCCTCATACAGCTGATGGAAGTACATGGCAGTCTTGCCGAAAGCAGGATCGATAGCGGTGTAGGTCACCTTGCCGTCGATCTGGCGCAGATGGTTGGCATTCTCATAGCCGCCGCAGACCGTGTCCTCGCAGCCGAAAGCGCCGGTGAAACGATAGAACATGTCATAGGAACCGAAGGTGTCGCTGGTGCCGGCACCGAAGATGGTGGCCATGGGGATTTCATCCGCTTCGCCGTTTCCGTTCAGGTCGCCGGCGGCCTTGAAGGCGCGGAGAACTTCGGTCAGCTCATCGACGGTGGTGGGCATCTTCATGCCGACCTTGTCAAGCCAGACCTGGTTGATGAGCAGCGGACCAGGGGTCAGAACGAGACCGAACATCTGCTCGATGTAGGGGAAGCCGTAGGTGTGGCCGTCAGGAGCGGTCACTTCCTGCATGTAGTTGGGGTTGTCCTGGAGAACCTTGGTCAGCGTGGGCATGTATTCCTTGATGAGGTCTTCGGTCGGAAGGAAAACGTCCTGTCCGAGTGCGTTAACCACGATCGTGGTGGACTTGCCGTCGCCGAAGTTGAAGAAGGCATCGGGCAGCTTCTCGCCGCTGGTGAGCATCAGGTTGATCTTTTCCTGAGCACCGTCGGCCGGGATCTTCTGCCAGTCAAAGCGGACGCCGGTATCCTTTTCCCAGCGCTTGACCATGGCCAGTTCCTCAACCGGAACCTTGCGGCTGGCGGAGTTGACGAACAGCATGCTGAGCTTGCCATACTTGGCTTCGAAGGCATCCGGGTCGGGGATAATGGTTGTGCCCTGGCTGCCGTCGAGAACGACGAGGCCGGCTTCAACCGCTTCCTTGGTCTTGGGGCTCAGGTCAGCGAGTGCGGCGACGCAGGAAAGAACCAGCATCGCGGCGATGAGCAAAGAAACGACTTTCTTCATCACGGGATTCCTCCTTAATGAATCAATATGTGATCTCACGAAACGCGTGAGTGCGTTGCAAAGAAGTGAATCAGCCCTTTACGGCACCGAGCATAACGCCAGAGGCGAAATACTTCTGAACGAACGGATAGACGATCATCAGCGGAACGGCAGAAACGGTGATGATGACGTACTTGAGCTGGTCAACCAGTTTCTGCTTTTCAGCGGCCTCCGCGCCGGATGCACTGGCACTCAGCTGATTGGAGAGAACCAGGTTGCGCAGGACAACCTGCAAGGGCATACGGTCATCGTCCTGCAGGAACATGAGGGCGTTGAAGAAGGTGTTCCACATGGCCGTGGCATAGTACAGCAGCATAACGGCGATGATGGTCTTGGAAAGCGGAATGGCAAACTGGAAGAAGAAGCGGAAGTCGGTGCATCCGTCGATCTGTGCGGCTTCCAGCAGGTCCTGCGGCAGGGAGCTCTCAAAGAAGGACCGGCAGACGATCAGGTTGTATACGCTGACGGCTGCGGGGAGAACCAGCGCCCAGGGGGTGTTGTAGATTCCGAGGCTCTTGATGGTCAGGAACATCGGGATGATGCCGCCGTTAAAGAACATGGTGAAGGTAAACAGGAACATGATCGGCCGGCGTCCCGGAAGATCGCGGCGGGAGAGGGCGTAAGCACCCGGAATGGTGCAGGCCAGTGCCACGATGGCGTTGAGGAACGTATACCAGATCGTGTTCTTGTATCCGGAAATCAGCTGCGGATAGGTCAGTGCTTCCTGATAGCCCTTGAAGTAGGGAGCCTCAGGCCAGAAGAGCATCTTTCCGGTATTGACCACCTTCGGATCGGTGATGGAGGCAAGAACGACGTAATACAGCGGATAGACAATGATGATGCAGAGCAGGACCATGATAATGATGTTGATGACATCGAATACCTTGTCCCCTTTGGTCGGGGTTACATTCAGAATCGCAGCAGGCGTCTTGTTCGTTTTCTCTTTTGCCATGGATGATCCCCCCTTCTCAGAAGATGCTGATGTCAGCTGTCTTCTTGGCAATCAGGTTGGCGATTACCAGGATGATGAAGTTGACAACGGAGTTGAACAGGCCGACAGCGGTTGCGAAGGAGTACTGGGCAGACTGGAGACCGGTCTTGTACACGTACGTGGAGATGATCTCGGACACGCTGGTGTTGCCGCCTGCCTGCATCAGCCAGGCCTTCTCATAACCGATGGTCATGATGTTGCCGACCGCGAGGATGAACATCAGGATAACAGTGGGCATGATCAGCGGCAGGTCGATGTACCAGACGCGCTGGAACTTGTTGGCGCCGTCGATCAGGGCCGCCTCATACAGCTCCGGGGAAATGCTGCTCAGGGCAGCAATGTAGATGATGGCGTTGAAGCCCATGGACTGCCAGATGGAGGAGCCGATGTACAGAGGCCGGAAGTACTGCGCCTCACTGGTGAAGTTCTGGATCTTCATTCCCATGGAGGTGAGAATGGAGTTGACGACACCGGTGGAGGAGAACAGAACGGAGATGATGCAGACCAGAACCACGTTGGAAAGGAAGTAGGGGGCATAGGAAATGGTCTGAATCGCCTTGCGGGCGCCGTTGGAGCGGATCTGATTGAGAAGAAGCGCAAAGACAACGGGAACCCAGAAAGAGAACAGCAGCTGATAAACGCTCAGCAGGATGGTGTTGATAATGGTTGTCGATGCGATGCTGGTGGAGAAGAAGTTGGTAAAGTGCTTGAACAGCGGGTCTGCCCACGGACTTGCCAGGATGCCGGCACGGATTTTGAAATCCTTGAAGGCGATGATAAGTCCATACATGGGATAGTAGGCAAACAGAAACAGCCAGATCAGCGCAGGCACCAGCAGGACGTACAGCTGCCAGCTGCGCAGGATTCGCTGAATCAATGACCGGTCATTCGCATTTGGATCGGCCGATGCTTTGGCATTTTTTGCCATGGGGACACACTCCTTTTCTTTTCTTTATGTAGAATCCGGCGGTTCTCAGCCGGATTTACAACCACGGGAGAGATGATCTATCCGTCAGGCAGGGGAAAGCAGTCCGGGGCGTAATGGGCCGCTGCTTTCATCTGCCGCGCAAAGGGAGTGAAGCGGACCCTTGATCAGGGAAGCCGCGTGTAATCTGAAAATCATGAAACGTTTCATTGAAAACAATGAAAAGAAAATGGAGAACAAAGAAAAGAAGAATCGGAGATTAATGTCCCGTCCTGGTAGAAACAGATGATGAAACGTTTCATGAATTGTGCAGAGAGAATAACACATCTTTCGTCGACTTGTCAACTGTAAAAAGTGAAAAATGCAGAATAAATTTTGTAAAATTTTACAATGCAGCAATGAATGGTGGAGATTCAGATAGACAGAAAGCTGCCTCTCTTCTCATCGTGTTTGCCCTGTCCCTCCGGCATGGCCGTGAATGAAAGTATCCCTGCCGGAAACGGATCTCATCGGAAAAATCTTTTTTATCGGATGGGATGAAAATGACTTGACCGGAAATGGTGAAAAATGATAGTATTGTTTCATGAAATTTACACTGGAGGAGGATGGGATGCCTAAGGAACGCGGCGGGCCGACGATGGCCGATGTGGCAAAAGAAGCCGGCGTTGCACTGGGAACAGTCTCCCGTGTGGTCAATGGTGAGCCGGTCGGTGAACCGTTTAAGGAAAAGGTTCTTGCGGCCATTGCCAGACTCGGGTATAAGTACAACAGCAGCGGCCGTGTGCTTCGGACAGATGAGACCAATACCGTTGCGGTCATTATGCCCAATACAGAAAATCCTTTTTTTGGTGAGCTGGTTCATCATATTTGTATGGCGCTTGGAAAAAGGAACCGGCGGATGCTCCTGTGTCTTACGGAAAATGACCGGGACCGGGAGACGGAGATGATTCAGATGGCCCAGCAGAACGGGGTAGACGGGATTATTTCACTGACCTATAATCCGGATCTGACTGTGCCTGACAATATTCCGCTGGTGACCATTGACCGTTTCTTTTCAGTGTCCGTTCCCTGTATCGCGGCGGACAATTTCGGCGGAGGCGTGCTGGCGGCGCAAAAACTCCGGGAACTGGGATGCACCCGGGTGGCGTTTCTCCGGGCGGCCTCGGAACTGCCCACTGAGCCCAAGAAGCGCAAGGACGGATTTGTCTCGGCCTGTGTGGAAATGGAGCTGCCGTTTGAGGTAAAGGCCATTGTGGAGGAAAAGGACTCCTTTGATGAGTTTGACCGTTTTCTGCAGGAGCATATGAAGGATGGGCACCTGACGTTTGACGGATTATTTATAGGAACGGATTCCCTCGCTTGGCACATCATCAAGAAGCTGCGTAAAATGGGCGTGCGGATTCCGGAGGAGGTGCAGGTGATCGGGTTTGACGGAATCCGGATGTTCGGCAATCAGGAATATGCGGTGTCCACCATCGCTCAGCCGCTGGCGGAAATCGCGGAGGCCAGTGTGAACACGGTCCTGTCCCGCCATTTTTCCACTGTCCCGTCGCTGATTACCCTGCCGGTCACCTATGCCAAAGGCTGGACAACCCGCGATTAAAATAGGAAAAAACCGGCCGCAGGGCGGACCGGAAAACAGGCTGCCTCTGGCAGCGAAGCATAAGAATTCCAGGGAGGATAGTATCATGGTTGATGTCGTCGCTTTGGGTGAAATGCTGATTGACTTTGCACCAAAGTCAGTCAATGAGGAAGGTTATCCGACACTGGCAGCCAATCCGGGAGGAGCGCCGGCCAATTTCCTGGCCGCACTGAACCGTTACGGCTGCCGGACGGCAATGATCGGAAAAGTCGGTGAGGACATGTTCGGACACCTTCTGATCGAAACGCTCCGTAAGGCCGGAATTGACAGCAGCGCGGTGGTCGTGGATCCGGCTGTCTTTACGACGCTGGCATTTGTCTCGCTGGATGCCAGCGGAAACCGGGATTTCAGCTTTGCGCGCAAGCCCGGGGCAGATACCTGTCTGCGGCCGGAAGAGGTTCCGGAGGAGATGATCCGCGGGTCAAGGGTATTCCATTTTGGCACGCTGTCCCTGACAAATGAACCGGCGGCATCGGCCACCAGACAGGCCGTCGCCTGCGCTAAACAGAACGGAGTGCTGGTCAGCCTGGATCCGAATCTGCGCAAGCCCCTCTGGCCGAATGAGGAAAAGGCCAGAGAAGCGATTCTGTGGAGCCTCGCTCAGGCGGATATTGTGAAGATCAGCGATGAGGAAATCGAGTTTCTCTGGGGAATCACACCGGAGGAAGGCGCCGAAAAACTGCTTGCGGAATTTGGCGTATCCCTGGTCTATGTGACGCTGGGGCCCAAAGGCTGCTATGCGGCTGCCGGCAAAAACCGGGTCACGGTAAACAGTCCTGCCGGCATTCACGTGGTGGATACCACCGGTGCGGGGGATATTTTCGGCGGCTCTGCCATGAGCCAGTTCCTGGCGCTGGGAAAAACGCCGGGTGAGGTGACCGAGGCGGAACTGACCCATATTGTCCGCTTTGCCTGCACGGCTGCCAGCCTTTCCACCCAGAAGCACGGCGGAATTTCCAGTGTGCCGACTAAAGAAGAAGTACTTGCAAAGCTCGGATAAAACGGTATACTTATGGTCATGCGGCCATGGGTGAATCAGAGAAATACCCTCTGAGGATATTCGATGAACCACCGCGTTCGGCGGTGGTTTTTTATTGAAGGGCTGCGGGCGTGGGAGGATGGCTATGGAAAAGAAAAAAAGCGGGAACAAGTTCAGAATTACGACGTTTCAGATCATTGTGACAGGCTTTGCGGGCCTGATCGTGATCGGGGCGCTTCTGCTGATGCTTCCCTTTTCAAGCAGCGAACCGGGGTGTGCGCCGTTTTCGGACTGTCTGTTCACGGCAACCTCAGCGGTCTGTGTCACGGGGCTGGTGGTCCGGGACACGGCCACGGGATGGACGCCTTTTGGCCAGGCGGTGATTCTGGCCCTGATTCAGACGGGCGGAATGGGCGTTGTGACCATGGCCGTCGTTTTATCCTTCCTGTCCGGAAAGAAAATCGGGCTGATGGAGCGCAGCGTCATGCAGGAATCCATTTCCGCCCCGCAGGTGGGCGGCATCGTCCGTCTGACCCGGTTTATCGTGGGGACCTCCCTGTGTATTGAGGGACTGGGGGCGGCGGCCCTTTTGCCGGTCATGATTCCCCGGTTTGGCCTGGGACGCGGCATCTGGTACGCCCTGTTTCATTCCGTTTCGGCCTTCTGCAATGCCGGGTTTGACCTGATGGGCAGTTCCCTGACCGGATTTTCCCAGAATATTCTGGTGAATGTGGTGATCATGGCGCTCATTACGGTCGGCGGAATCGGATTTCTGGTGTGGAATGATATGCTTGAACAGAAATTCAGTTTCAGGCATTACCGGCTGCAGACCAAGATCGTGCTGGTGACCTCTGTCGTTCTTGTGCTGCTTCCGGCGCTGTGGATTCAGCTGTTTGAACTGCCGGAACTGTCCGCCGGCCGGCGGCTTCTCCCGGCGCTGTTTCAGTCCGTTACCCTTCGGACTGCCGGTTTTAATACGGTGGATCTGAATCTGTTCAGTGACAGCGGCCAGGCCATGATGATCATCTGGATGCTGATCGGCGGCTCACCGGGATCGACGGCAGGCGGCATGAAAACGACGACACTGGCCGTACTGCTGCTGACGGCGTGGTCCGTGTTCCGGCGAGAGGGACAGATTGCCTGCTTTGGCCGGCGCATCGCGGATGAGGCAGTGCACAATACTCTAGCGATACTGGTGATGTACGTGTGTCTTTTTTCTGTCGGGGCAGTGGTGATCAGCCATGTCGAGCGGCTTCCGCTGGTTACCTGTATGTTTGAAACGGCCTCGGCGGTGGGAACGGTGGGGGTTACGCTGGGGATTACCAGCCATCTCGGGCTGATTTCCCGCATTGTGCTGATGGTGTTGATGTTTCTGGGACGTGTGGGCGGCCTGACGCTGATCTACGCGGCGCAGCCGGTCCGGGCATCCGTGACCAGAACCTATCCCATGGAAAAGGTGACGGTTGGCTGAGTGTGCGGGCAATGGAAGATCCGGTTCGGTACAAAGCGGTTCCGGTGAATGGACAACGTTGAGGAGGAGAGAAAATGAAATCAGTTCTTTTGATCGGCCTGGGCCGGTTTGGGATGCATGCACTGGAAAAAATGAATGAATTTGATATTGAGATCATGGCCGTCGACCGGAATGAGGCGCGGGTCAACGAGATTTTGCCCATGGTGACCGATGCGCAGATCGGTGATGCGGCAAATATGACGTTTTTGCGCTCACTGGGGGTAGACAATTTCGACCTCTGTCTGGTGGCCATTGGGGATGATTTCCAGAATTCACTGGTCATTACGGCTTACCTGAAGGAACTGGGTGCCCGTAAAGTGATTGCCCGTGCCTCCAGCGAAATCCAGCGGCAGTTTCTGCTTCGCAACGGCGCAGATGATGTGATCTATCCGGAAAAACAGATGGCAGAGTGGATGGTTGTGCGGCATGCGGTTGACCATGTGCTCAACTATATCGGGCTTGAGGGAGATCTTGCCATCTATGAGGTCACTGTGCCGGAGGAATGGTTTGGGAAAACGGTTGCCGCTCTGGATATCCGTCGGCGGTTCAACCTGAATATCCTGACGATCCGTTCAAATGGCAGCAGTGTACAGGTGGATGGGAATACGGTGCTGAATGAAAACGATATCCTGCTGGTTGTGGGCAAGTGGGAGGATGTCAGGAAGGCCTTCCGCATCTGAAAGGGCCGCTCTTGACTGAGCGTGTCAGCAGCTCGGCGCCGATCGAAAAAACGGCTCTTCGTGAGCCGGTTTGACTGAGATTCCATTATGACAGAATCGCCTCCTTGCAGGACATCGACCTGCAAGGAGGCGATTCTTATGGCATTTTCGATCAGATTGACAGAAGATGAGTGGATGCTCGCTGAAAGCCATTCCTGTTCTCTGTCAGAAGCTTTTAAGAGAGCGCTGTTTGAAAAGCTAGAAGACGAATACGATGTTGCGGTCGCGGAATCAGCTTACAAGGAGTATGTTGACAGCGGGCATAGGTCCACTCCTGTGCAGGATTTTTGGATAGAAATGGATGAGGAAGGATCATGCCAAACGCTCGGGAGATAAAGTGAACATGCAAAAAACGAGGCTTTGCGGTGAAGCATAGCCTCGTTTTATTTCCAGCCGGGGAAGGTCAGTTCAAATTCGTCTTCATTCCTAGAAAACCCGATCTGAAACGCCTTTGGGAGGTTTTCTTAAGTGACAGGCGGCCAGGGTCAGGCGATGACCTGAATCCATCCTTTGGGCGCCTCAATGCGGCCCATCTGGATGCCGGTGAGGGTTTCGTAGAGCTTTTTGAGCACCGGTCCCATCTCCTCCATGCCGGACGGGAAGGCGATGACCTCGCCGTGATCGTCGATTTTGCCGACGGGCGAGATGACAGCGGCAGTGCCGCAGAGGCCGCACTCGATGAAGGCGCCTTCTTTGACCTCTTTGAGGGTTACCTCGCGCTCCTCGACCTTGAGGCCCAGGTAGGTCCGGGCCACATCCACCAGAGAACGGCGGGTGATGGAGGGCAGAATGGAGGCGGACTTGGGGACAACCAGATTGCCGTCATGATCCACAAAAAGGATGTTGGCGCCGCCGGTTTCCTCGATCTTTGTCCGGGTGGCCGGATCCAGATAGATGTTCTCGGCAAAGCCGTGGTTGTGCGCATCCACGATGGCGTGGAGGCTCATGGCATAGTTGAGGCCGGCCTTGATGTGTCCGGTTCCGCGGGGAGCGGCCCGGTCGTAGTCGGAGATCCGGACGGAAATCGGCTTTGCGCCGCCCTTGAAATACGGGCCCACCGGCGTGCAGAAGATGCGGAACATGTACTCATCCGCAGGCTTTACCCCGATGACCGGCGAGATGCCGAACATATAGGGACGGATGTACAGGGTGGCACCGGAGCCATAGGGCGGAACCCAGTCAAGATTGGCCCTGACGGTTTCAACGACGGCGTCGATGAAACGGTCCTGCGGGAACGGGGGTATTTCCAGATACATGGCGCTGTCATACATCCGCGCGGCATTGAGGTCAGGCCGGAAGGTGACGACGTGGCCATCCGCGGTCGTATAGGCCTTGAGGCCCTCAAAGACAGACTGAGAGTACTGGAGGACGCCGGCGTCCTCACTCATGGTAATCATGGGATCTGCGGTCAGCGCGCCTTCATCCCATTTTCCGTCTTTATAATTCGCAACATACCGTTTGTCCGTAACGTGATAGGCAAATCCAAGATTTCCCCAGTCCAGTTCTTTTTTGCTCATAACAGTAACCTCCAGGCGCAGACCTCAGATTCTAGGCGGGGCAGCGCAATTTTTCAGCGGTTATTTTATCTCAATTCCCGAAGACATTCAAGACTTATTGCTTTTTTATCGGTCTTCCATTATAATTCAGGCTGGCTTTATGTAGGAAATGAAAGCTGTACGATGCCGCACTTTCCTGCAGCGGCCATACTTTTTGAAAAAAGCAGGCAGGAATTATGGAAAAGAAAAATCAGGCCGTTGTTACGGTAGTGGGCAGGGATACCATCGGCATTATTGCCAGAGTGAGCCGTGAACTGGCACTGCATGATGCCAACATTCTGGATATCTCGCAGACGGTACTCTCCGGACTGTTTAATATGATCATGATTGTGGATATTTCCCTCTCGGAGTTTGCCGAGCTTTCCGAGGCACTGACGTTCCTGGGGGAGGAGCTCGGGCTTGAGATCCGCATCCAGCGCAGTGAAATCTTCGATGCCATGCATCGGATCTGAGAGACGGAAAAAGCCTGCGGACAAGGGCAAGGGAAAAGCGGCCCTTTGTCCGGGGACGATGGAGGAGCAGAGATGATCAACACATCTGAAATACTTCAGACGGTACACATGATTACCGAGGAGAAGCTGGACATCCGGACCATTACGATGGGCATTTCGCTGTACAGCTGCATTCATCCGGACAGCCGGGAACTGTACCGCCGGATTTACGATAAAATCACGCACCAGGCGGAGCAGCTGGTGCCTGTCGGGGAGGCACTGGAGTGCGAGTTCGGCATCCCGATTGTCAACAAACGGATTTCCGTTTCCCCGATTTCCCTGATCGCGGCCGCCTGCCGGGATCCGCTGACTGCCGCCAGAGCCATGGATGATGCAGCCAGGGAGACCGGCGTCAATTTTATCGGCGGCTATACGGCCCTGGTACAGAAGGGCCTGACTGAGTCGGACCGCCGCCTCATCGCCTCGCTCCCTGAGGCACTGGCGGAAACAGAGCGGGTCTGCGGCTCCGTCAATGTGGCCAGCACCCGTGCCGGCATCGACATGGACGCGGTGCGGCTGTGCGGCGAGGCGATTAAGGCGCTGGCGGAGCGGACAAAGGATACGGATGCCTCCGGCTGCATGAAGCTGGTGATTTTTTCCAATGCGGTGGAGGATAACCCCTTTATGGCCGGTGCGTTCCATGGACCGGGTGAGGGGGAAAGCTGCATCAACGTGGGCATCTCCGGCCCCGGCGTCGTCAAGCGGGCACTGGAAAAGGAAGCCCGGGGGGCGCCCTTTGATGTGGTGGCGGAGACGATCAAGCGGACGGCCTTTAAAATCACCCGTGTGGGCCAGCTGATCGCCCGGGAGGCCAGCAGCCGGCTGGGCGTTCCCTTTGGAATTGTGGATCTTTCCCTGGCGCCGACGCCGGCCATGGGGGATTCGGTGGCCCATATCCTTGAGGAAATGGGACTTGAGGTGTGCGGCTGCGCGGGAACCACCGCGGCCCTGGCCCTGCTCAACGACGCGGTGAAGAAGGGCGGCGTGATGGCCAGCTCGCAGGTGGGCGGTCTCTCCGGCGCGTTCATTCCGGTCTCGGAAGACATCGGCATGATCAACGCGGCCAGGAGCGGCGCACTGTGCATTGAGAAGCTGGAGGCCATGACCTGTGTCTGCTCCGTGGGACTTGACATGATCGCGGTTCCCGGAAATACACCGGCCTCGACCCTGGCGGCGATCATCGCGGATGAGGCAGCCATCGGCATGGTGAACAGCAAGACGACAGCGGTGCGTCTCATTCCGGCTCCCGGCAAGGAAGTGGGGGATGAGGTGGAATTCGGCGGCCTGTTCGGCCGGGCCCCCATCATGCGGGTATCCCCGTATTCCTCGGAGACCTTTATCGCCCGGGGCGGACGGATTCCGGCGCCGCTGCAGAGCCTGAAAAACTGACAAGTGCCGAACGGAAACGGCAATGAAAGAACAAACTGGAAACAGAGGAACGGAGTATGGCAGTTTTATCAAGAAATGAGATTGATTCAAAATACAAATGGGACCTGACCCGCCTTTTTGCCACGGATGAGGAATGGGAAAAGGAATTTGCGGCCATCGACGGACTGGCGGCCGAGTTTTCAAAGCGGGCAGGGACCCTGACCTCAAAGGAGCAGGTCCTTGAAGCCTTCCGGGCGCATGCGGAGATCCTCCGGCGCTTTGAGTTCCTGGCCACCTATGCGATGGCGAAGCAGAACGAGGATGCGTCGGTTCCCCTGTATCAGGCCATGGATGACCGGACCATGTCCCTGGGCAGCCGGGTCGTAGCTTCAGCGTCGTTCATGACACCGGAACTGCTGGCCCTGCCGGAGGAAACGCTGGACGGGTATGAGGCAGATCCGGATTTTGCCGACTATAACCGCCTGCTCAGCGGGATTCGCAGGACCAGGGCACACAGCCTGTCAAGAGAAGGGGAGCAGCTCCTGGCGATGGCAGGGGAGGCGCTCTCGGCGCCGGACCAGGCGGCGGAGATGCTGCGCGGATTGGACTTGAAGCTGGGCAATGTACGGGATGAGCAGGGACAGCGGGTGCCGCTGACAGATGCCGGATTTGTGCTGTTCCTTGAAAGCGGTGACCGGCGGGTGCGCCGCACCGCCTTCCGCAAGATGATGACCGGATACGCGTCCATGGGCAATACCTTTGCGGCCCTGTATGCCGGTCAGGTGAAGGCGGATCTGCTGTACAGCCGCGCACGGAATTATGACAGCTGCCGGGCAGCGATCATGGATTCGGAGGAGGTGCCGGAATCTGTCTATGACAGCCTCATCACGGCCGTGCATGAGGGCATTGGTACAATGGATGCCTATCTGGAGCTGCGCCGCAAAAAGATCGGCGTCAGCCGGCTGCATATGTATGACCTGTATTACGGGAATGAGCAGGGATTTGAGATTCATCCGGACATTGAGGAGTCGTTTGACCTGTTCCTCAAGGCCGTGGCGCCGCTGGGGGAGGACTATGTAAGGGATGCCTCCCGTGCCCTGCCGGAGCGGTGGATCGACGTCTATGAAAATGAGGGAAAACGGAGCGGCGCCTATTCCACCGGCGGCGCCTACGGCACGACGCCCTATGTGCTGCTCAACCACAAGAACAATTATGACGGCCTTTCCACGCTGTGCCACGAGATGGGGCATGCTATGCACAGCTTCTATTCCAACGCCGCACAGCCGTATCCCAAGGCGGATTACTCGATCTTTGTGGCTGAGGTGGCCTCGACCACCAATGAGATTCTGCTCAATGAATACCTGAGGAAGCAGTACAAAGATGACCCGGCCGCGCAGCGGGCGCTGGTGGGAAATCTGCTGGAGCATTTCCGCACCACGGTGTTCCGCCAGACGCTGTTTGCCGAATTTGAGCATCGGGCGCATCAGCTGGCCGAGGCTGGTGAGAGCCTGACCAGTGACCGTCTGTCACAGCTGTATCTGGAGATTGTGAAGACGTATTACGGGAAAAAGGTTGCGGTGGATCCGTGCGTGGCCAGTGAATGGATGCGCATTCCGCATTTCTACAGCCCGTTCTATGTATACAAGTATGCCACCAGTTTCTGTGCGGCGATTTCGCTGGCCCGGGGCATTCTCTCGGGTGATCCGGAGAAAGTGGCCCAGTATCGCCGCTTTCTGACCCTCGGTTCAAGCCTTCCGCCGATTGAGGAACTCCGGATTGCCGGTGTCGATCTTTCCACGCCGGAACCGGTTACACAGGCGCTGGATGTTTTTGCGGAACTGGTTTACGAGTACCAGACCCTGCTGAACTGAGATGAGTGAGATTCTGCAGGAGCAGGTCAACCGGCCGGAGCGCATGGACCCCAAAACCTTCCTGATGACCCTTGTCCGGATGGTGCTGCGCCTGGCCGTGGCGCAGATTGTGGTGACCGTTCTGGTCTTTGTGCTGAAAGCACCGGTACTGAACTTCCTCTTTTACGCCTATGCCGTTGCCGAGGTCGTGATGCTCCTGAGGCAGATCCTGGCCTCGGACCGCTACCTTTTGACGGCAAACGGGCTGCTTCTGGAACGGCGGATGGGGGATATGGTGCTGCATTCCCTGAACGTGCCCGCCGGCCAGATGGTTTCGGTCCGGGAATATGCGGCCGGGGAGAAGCTCCCGGTTTCCTATGCCCATGTGACGGAGTTCAGGCGCCAGGCAAAAGTGCCTCTGCGCGTCCGTCTGGGGCGGGGGCTGGCCGTTTTCAGTGCCCGCCTTGCCCGCCGGTGTGCCGGAACGGCCGCCGACAGTCCCTGCGGGCTTGTGCTGGCATATTATGAGGGAAACAAGGTCAAGGCCTGTACCTTTGAGCCGGATGCCGGGATGCTTGAGGCGCTGGGAAACGTCCTGGGGGATCGGATGGGCACGGATGACCGGCTGGCCCGTCCGCATCTGCGGACCTTTATGGCAAGGACCCAGGCGAGAGCGTTTCCGGAACTGTATCCGCATGTCCTTGCCCTGGTGACGCCGCAGGATGAGGCGTGGGCAGAGGCATTCGAGAAGAAACGGAAACAGGAACAGGCCCGGAAAAAGGCGCAGAAAGAAGCAAAACTGGCTCAGCGTCAGGCCCGGCGCACGCCTGGAACAAAGCAGCGGAAAAAGAAAAAGAAACCCGCCAACGGGCAGGTGACCAGCAGGCACGAGACGCCTGTGGACCGGCCTGAGGAACGTTCCATGGAGATTCCGGAGCATCCGGTATACGTTGAGGTGGAATACGCGCCGGAAAAGCGGAAGGACATACGAAGACGCCGGAGCAGAACACGGGAGGATGAACATGGAGATAAAGACCGTATTGTTTGATCTGGACGGTACGCTGACCCGTTCAGGCGAGGGGATTATCAACTGCGCCCGATATGCGGCGGAGCAGATGCACTGCCGCGGGCCTGAGGACTGGTCGGTGTTTATCGGGCCGCCCCTGATCGATTCGTTTCGCCGGTTCTGCGGCCTGGGGGATGCGGCGGCGGCGGAGGCGGTCACCTGGTACCGGAAGCGGTTCAGGCAGGTGGGCTGGGAGGAAAACGCGGTGTATCCCGGGATTCCGCGGCTCCTCCGTTCTCTCCGGGCAGCGGGCATTCACGCCGTGATTGTCACCTCCAAACCGGAGGAGTTTGCGGTGCGCATTGCGGACCGGTTCGGCCTCAGCCCGCTCATTGACGGGATCATCGGCCCGGGAATGGGGGAACAGCAGCCGGACAAGGAACACCTGATCCGGCGGGCCATGGGGCAGTTCCCCGGACCCTGTGTCATTGTCGGGGACCGTGTATTTGACGTGGAAGGGGCCGCAAGGGCCGGCATTCCCTCCATTTTTGCGGCATACGGATACGGACGGATGGAGGAGGCCGCGGGGGCCATGGCGGCGGCTGAGAGCCCGCAGGCACTCCTTGATCTGCTCCTGCCGGAGGGGCCCCGGGCACGGGGTCTGTTTCTTTCCATGGAAGGCGTGGACGGGTGCGGCAAATCGACACAGCAGCAGGCCCTGGTGGCGGAAATGCAGCGCCTGGGCTGGGAGATTGTCCTGACCCGGGAACCCGGCGGGGAGGAAATTGCCGAGAAGATCCGCCAGCTGATCCTGGATCCCGGGAATACGGGCATGCAGGATGTGACGGAGGCGTATCTGTACGCGGCTAGCCGCGCACAGAATGCCCGGATGCGGATTCTGCCGGCCCTTGAGCGGGGCGAGATGGTGATCTGTGACCGCTATGTGGATTCCTCCATTGCCTATCAGGGCGGAGGGCGGCAGCTGGGCATGGACCGGATTCGGGAACTGAATGCCTGGGCAACGGAAAACTGCATGCCGGACCTGACGGTGTATCTGCGGATGGAGCCGCATGAGGCGCTGGCAAGGCGCCTGAATACATCGGTTCCTGACCGGCTTGAACGGGAGCAGGACAGCTTTTTTCAGAGGACCTTTGAGGCCTATGAAAAGCTCTACGATGGCCGGGATGGCTGGCGCGTGGTCAGGGTCAATGCGGCCAGTTCCATTGAGGCCGTGACGCAGGAGATGCTGATGCGGGTCCGCCAGCGGCTGGCGGATCTGGCAAAGAGAGACAGACAAAACGGACAGGAATAAAACATGAGCAGAATTGTAGTCGGCATGTCCGGCGGAGTGGATTCCTCGGTGGCGGCCCTGCTCCTGAAAGAGGCGGGGCACGAGGTCATCGGGGTGTTCATGAAAAACTGGGATGAGAAGGATGCAAACGGGGTCTGCACGGCCGAGACGGATTACGCGGATGTCCGGCAGGTCTGTGATCATCTGGACATCCCGTACTATACCGTCAACTTTGAAAAGGAATATTACGACCGGGTCTTTTCCTACTTTCTCGAGGAATACCGGAAAGGGCGGACACCGAACCCGGATGTGCTGTGCAACCGGGAAATCAAGTTCCGGGCGTTCCTTGACTATGCCATGGATGCCGGCGCGGACGCGGTGGCCACGGGGCATTTCTGCCGGCTGGGAAAAGACGGGGATGGCTCTGTGCAGCTGCTGCGCGGCGTGGATCCGGGAAAGGATCAGAGCTATTTCCTGTACATGCTGGGGCAGGCAGCCCTGTTGAGGGCGGTTGTCCCGGTGGGGAAGGGGGGCCGAGGAGTGGGGGAAGGCGGGAGAGCCAATAATTTACAAGCACTAATCATGCAAAAAAAATGTAAAAAAAGGGGGGGTGGCGGGAGAAATTTTGTGGTG
>ODAI010572218.1_pt1 | contig 17775 bp, 16 predicted proteins | sample 1539321 | NCBI WGS metagenome assembly ODAI01 (sample SAMN02144231, study PRJEB22623) | gut metagenome | biome: sheep rumen | host: Ovis aries | place: New Zealand | reverse complement strand
GGAAGGGGAGACTATGATCGACCCTCAACAGTGCCCCCGTCGCTTTCTGATCTGGGCCTTGTCCGGACGCAATATCTGGAAAAATACGGGGGATCTTTTAAAAAACGGCTGCACGATCTCCATGTATGGAAAAACACATGCATCGGATGTATATCTTGTGGAACTCTTTAGATGAAAGGGCTGGTCTTGATGACCTTTTTAGATGAAAGGGGCGGACTTGACGACTTTTCAGATGAAGGGGCGGACTTGACGACTTTTTCAGATGAAAGGGTCGGTCTTGATGAAAAGGAGCGTGCCTGTTCAGAACCTTGCCGGACTGAGCAGGCACGCCTGTATTTTTGTGGAAGCAGGGGTCCCGTTTACCTGTGCCATCGGTTTCTGTTCACGCCTTATCGGGGCGTGAACAGCAGCTTGCGAAAATCGCATACCAATGCTTTTGAGCACGCGATTTTGAGCGCTCCGGCGCTCAAAAACACGTCGAATCCGGTGGGGGAGTGACTTGTAACCCATCAGCAGCCGCCTTTCTGCGTCCCCAATGATTCGCTTTACTCGATAGTTAAAATAGTGTATTATGTTGGCAATATATCCCAAAAAAAGCAAGTGGAGAGCAAAGGCAGAATGAAAATAGCGATTTTGATTAACGATACAACATATGCTTATAATCTGAGAAGAGAAATCATCCAGCGCTTTATTGAAGAGGGACATAAAGTCTATATCGTGGCGGAGATTCTCCTGTTTGATAATAAACTGGAGGAAATGGGCTGCCAGCTGATCGGAGTGCAGATTGGAAGGCGGGGTACCAATCCTCTGTCTGATCTGGGCCTGCTGCTGACCTATCGTAAGATCCTGAAGAAGTTAAAGCCCGATGCTGTCCTTACTTATAATATAAAGCCTTCTTCTTATGGTGGAATGGTCTGCTCCATGCTCCATATCCCCTATTATCCGAATATAACTGGCCTCGGAACCCCCATTGAGAATCCGGGGAGGATCCAGAAAGTGGCGATCGCCCTCTATAAGACCGGAGTCCGCAAGGCTGAATGCGTGTTTTTCCAGAATTCTGACAATCTGAAGTTTTTCCAGGAGCGCAGGATGCTGCTGCCGGGTAGAAAATACAGACTGCTTCCGGGATCCGGAGTGAATCTTAAGACCTATCCTCTGCTTCCGTATCCGGAAGGGGAGAAGATACGGTTTCTTTTTGTTGCCAGGATTTTGAAGGAGAAGGGGATTGACCTCTTCCTTGCGGCTGCACGCCAGATCATGCAGGAGAGAGACGACTGTGAGTTCCATATCTGCGGAATGTGCGATGACCAGAAGTATATGGAGATCCTGAACAGCGAGCAGGAAAAAGGTATCATTGTTTATCACGGGCAGCAGAAAGATATGCTCCCCCATTACCAGAGCTGTAGCTGCCTGCTTTATCCGTCCTACTATCCGGAGGGCATGAGCAATGTCCTTCTGGAGGCGGCCGCCAGCGGACGTCCCCTGATCGTGGCCGACCGCAGCGGATGCAGAGAGATCGTCGATAATGAAGAGACCGGTTATATTGTGCCCGTTAACGATGAAAAGGCGACGATCGAGGCTGCACAGAGATTTTTGCAGCTCTCCCCTGAAGAGAGGAAGGAAATGGGCATCAGGGGAAGAAAAAAGGTGGAGAGGGAGTTTGACCGCGAACTTGTCGTCGATGCATACATGGAAGAGGTATGCGGGGTCGGCACTGCGGAAAACCGGAGTTCAGAAAAGGTGTAAACTGCATGGAATTCTTTCTACTGGGGTTATTGGTCTGTGTTACCATAGCGAACCGTCTTCTGTTTAAGAAGAGAATGACCTCTTTTACGCTCATTATGGGCCCCTATATTGTGATCTCCCTGCTCAATAATTTTGTGGCAGTGAATTTCGGATTTTACAGGATCACGGACAACACTCTGTTTATGGTCCTGATCGGCTGCTTCACGTTTTTTGTCGGAAACTGTGTGGTCTACTCGGCTTATTCGGGCAGAAGACTTGTGATAAAGGATACTATTCCCGGGGAGCGGGAGGATATTCTGTCGATTCCAAGGATCAAATGGTATGTCTCTGCAGTGCTGGCGGCCAGGATCCTGCAGCTGGTCCTTCTGTTTTTGAAAAACGGGCTTGAAGCCATGATCATCAATGACTTTGAACTGATGCTCACACGCGGAGCGATGGGACATCTGATGATCTCCGTCTTTCCCCTGATCCCGGTCCTCTTTTACCACTGGGTGCTCGATAAGAAAGACGTTTACTGCCTCCTGCTCACTGCCATCTATTTTATACTCGCCTTTGTGGAGACAGAAAAGGCTCAGGTCCTGACGATCACGATCACGGTCTTTCTGTATTGTACCTTCAAGAACAGGAGAAATCTGTTCAAGGGCGGCGTGATCGTCGCAGCAATGATCACCGTGCTGTTTATCGGCAATTACGCGTCCAAATTCATACTGCAGGGTTATTTTGACAAAATCGGGGCGGAATACTATACCTACCGCCTGTGGAATTATATAGCCGGCAGCCTGATCAATTCGCGCGCTGTCACGGATATGTTCGCGACGATCAGGGTAAACGGCTTCGATTACCTGGCAGATGTTTTTCTGGCACTGCCAAACCTCTTTATCAAGGGCCTGACAGGGATGGAGATCGGGCCGGATGTGAGGGTGGAAATCCCCTATATCAGCGATTTTATGGCTGTTACCATCTATGAGACCGGACGAAAAGCCCAGAAGGGCAACGTGATCTCTACCATGACCTATATTTTCGGCAACGGGAACTGGGCCGCCTTCGTTGCGGTGATGATCATCTGGGGCATCATATCAGAATATATACTGATGCGAATGTACACAGACGGAAGAGATGTCAGTCTGATCGGCTGCTGCTGTTACATGGCTTTCAGCATGGTCTCTTTTTTCGGGACCTATTATACATCGGCTTCATTCACGGAGCGCCTGATCTACTGTCTGATCTGGGGTGTCCTCTTCAGTAAAAAACTGCGATTCCGATTCAATGGGGGATCATCATGAGAATATGTTTCGTCACACACGCTTCAAATTACCACTCCAAGAAATGGGCCGGATGGTTCGTGTCAAGGGGACACGAGGTACATGTCATTTCCTTTGCTTATGAAGACATTCCGGGAGCCACTGTCCATTCACTGGCCAGTAAGGTGAAGACCAATGACAGCGATCTGAAAAAGCTGGGCTATCTGGCGCAGGCGGGCAGATTGAGGAAGCTGATCAGGGAGATCAAGCCGGATATCGTAAATGTCCACTATGCTTCCAGCTACGGGACCCTGGCTGCCCTCTCCGGGATCAGGGGCTATATCCTCTCTGTCTGGGGACTTGATGTCTATGAGTTCCCGCGCAAGAGTATCATTCACAGGGAGGCGCTCAAGTTCAGCCTTGCCAGGGCCAGGTATCTGTTTTCCACAAGCCGGGCCATGGCCAGGGAATCCTCCCGCTATACCAGGAAAAAATTCATGATCACTCCCTTCGGGGTGGATATGGGGCTCTTCAATCCCGACAAGAGGACCAGGCAGGCTGATGACGCAGACTTTGTCATCGGCACGGTCAAATCCCTGACCCCCAAATATGGCATAGATGTCCTTCTCAAAGCGGCCGCGATCGTGGCGGAAAAGAGGCCGGATATCAGGCTGAAGGTGAGGATCGCCGGAAAGGGCCCCCGCGAAGAGGAGTACAAAGAGCTGGGCAGAACTCTGGGGATCGATGACATTACGACCTGGCTGGGATTTATTCCCCAGGAGGACGCCGCCAGAGAGTGGGCAAATATGGATATTGCCCTGGTCCCGTCTGTGGATGAGTCGGAGTCCTTCGGAGTTTCGGCCGTGGAGGCCCAGGCCTGCGGCACTCCCGTTGTGATCTCGGATATTCCGGGCCTGATGGAGGCCACAAAACCCGGTTATTCCAGCCTTGTAGTAAAGCGAAACAGTGAGGAAGAGCTGGCCGGGGCGATCATAGACCTCTATGATTCTCCCCGGGAGAGGGCCAGACTGGCGGAAAACGGCCGCACTTTTGTGAAGAAGCACTATGACCTGGATGATTGTTTTGAAAAGATAGAAAAGTTTTTCCTGAAAAAATGCGGTCAGGAAGAAAGAACTGCGGGGCAGGATCAATGAATTATATTTTGATGGAATACGCGGACAAAAATAATTTTACGGCAGGAAGCAAGGCACGCGATGACGCGGCGGAGATCATCAAAAAGAGCGGCGCCGAGTTTATTCCCCTGTTCCAGGCAAAATCGGGACATTCCAGGATCCTGCTTTCTATCGTGAAAAACTGCGTCAGTCTTGTATCCAGGCTGAAAGAGGGCGACCATGTTTTTATCCAGTACCCTTATAATCCACAGATCGTGAACAGGGTGCTGATCGGCTTTCTGGCAGCGGGAGTCCGCAGGAAAAGAGCTGAGCTTTGTATCCTCCTGCACGACATCAATTCATTCCGCTTTACGGATAATGCGGAGAGAAGCAGGAAGCTGAAGGAAGAGGCGGCTCTTCTGGGAAAGGCCCAGCATGTCATTGCGCATAATACCAGAATGATCAAACTCTTCCGCAAGTTCGGCTGCAAAGCCAGCCTGCATAATCTGGAGATGTTTGACTATCTGTATGAGGGACCGGAGGCCGAAGTGTCTTATTCCGAAGTTCCGAGGGTCATTATCGCGGGAAATCTCCTCTTTTCCAAGTGCGGTTATATTTACGAACTGCCGGAGGAGGGTGTGGAATTTGCCCTCTATGGAGTGAATTTTGAAGAGGAGCGTCTGAAAAACCAGAACGTGGTCTATGAGGGGGCATTTCCCCCTGATGATCTGATCCCTCACCTGAAGGGGACTTACGGACTGGTATGGGACGGACCTTCTCCCGAAACCTGCGCGGGCAATTTCGGGACCTACCTGAAATATAATGACCCGCATAAGTTCTCCCTGTATGTTGCGGCCGGAATCCCTGTCATCGTATGGGAGAAATCGGCTCTGGCCGCGGTAGTCAAAGAGCGCGGGATCGGTCTTGTGATCGGGAGCCTGTCGGAGATCTCCGAAAAAGCAGCGTCCGTGACAGAGCAGGATTATCAGCAGATGAGAGACAATGTCCGGCAGATGAGACAAAAGATTACAGCAGGTGGACAGCTGGCAGGTGTGGTGACGCAGATCTGTGGTGAAGACGGCGTCTGACCGGAACAGGACAGACTGCGGGGAAAGGCTTACCCGAAAGCTTACCCGCAGGTCGGAGGAAATGGGATGGCTTTGATTTTTACAATAGGATGTATTCTGCTGACAGGCCTTTCCTGTCTGACCGCGCGCAGGGTCCTGAATGTTGTCGCCATTCTGATCATTCCCTACGCATTGCTGGTTCCTGTCAATAACTATATGATGGTGAGGTTCGGCTTCTACCCGATCAACGATGAAGTACTCTGGATGCTTCTGGGAGCATTTATCTGTTTTTTCCTGGGATCTGCGGCAGTGGACAGCTTTTTCTCACGCAGGCAGATACCGGGGGAGATGGAACTCCTGAAAGGCAGGGACGGGATCTCGGAGATAAACTGGGACGCGATGTTTTTCTATGCCTGCGCCGTTGCTCTGATCACCTTTCTGCGCCTGGCCCTTTTCGTGCGGGGGCACGGCATGTCGGCTGTGGGCGAGGAGGCGTTTTCGGGCTATCTGACTTCGGGGATGGCGGGACATATTTTTCTCTCCAGTGCCCCCCTGATCCCGGTCATGTTTTACTACTGGCTGAAGAATCCGGGGAGGATCCGCTTCCTGCTCGCCGTTCTGTGCCTGACCGGACTCTTCTTTATGACCATGATCAAGTACCACGTGATCAGCATCGCGATCGCCACTTATTTTCTGGCGGCCGTGGAGGACAAAAAATACCTGAAGACAGGCGGGATTCTCCTGGCAGCGGGAGGCGTCGGCGTGTTTTTGATGAATTATTTTTTCTCCTTCCTGGTCCGGGGTGTCGCCGGTAATATCGACAATTCCTTCTATATGAACCACTTCTGGAATTATGCGGCAGGATCGCTTGTCTATGACAACCGGATCTTTATCAACGGGATCCGGACGGATGTCAGCATTTTCTATAAGCTTGGTTCCTTTGTCGCCGCCCCGGTCAACCTCTTTCTGGTGGGACTGTTCGGCTTTCGGCTGTTTCCCCACGAGACCCAGCGGCATTATCTGGTGGCGGACAACGGGGAAAAGGGAAATGTCATCGACGCGATCGGATATCTGTTCCCTTCCAAAGGCAGTGTGGTGGATATTCTGATATTCGGAATCGTTATTCTGCTGCTTGGGGCTCTGTTTTCCTGGATCTTCCACTCTATGTACATGAAGAGCGTCAGAGAAAACAGGTTGCCGGTCATGCTTGCCTTTTTCATGACCTATTTTGTGTTTTTATCATTTTTCGGGACTTTTTACATCAACCTTGTTCCCTATGAGATCCTGTTCTGGTGCGGGGTTATGATGTTTGTATTCGACAAGAGAAATATTTTCATTGCGTGAGCTGTCTGCCCGCAGAGAACGGCACTGCAGGCGGATGCCTGACAGCGGTGCTGATACGGGAACATGCCTGCTGCGCGCCCCGGCCGTGGCGCTTAGATCAGACATGACCGCCGCCCTGATGGAGGAAAAAGATGATTGGTATTCTGACATTTCATGGATCACATAATTATGGCTCTGTGCTGCAGGCATACGCCACCCAGACCGCATTGAAGCAGCTGGGGCAGGAGAGTCAGATCATCAATTTCCGCATGCAGTCTCAGAAGGAGTACTATTCACTGTATACGGCAAAGTACGGCTTCCCGATCATGGCCCAGGAGATGGTCATGATCCCCCTCCATATGAAGAGAAGGGAAAGAGGCCGCAAATTTGAGCACTTCATTCACAAATATCTGGTCTTGTCCGGAGAGGAGATGAAGGACAGGAATGAACTGCAGAAGGTCCGGTCCTGCTATGATCTCTATCTGACCGGAAGCGACCAGATCTGGTCCAACCGGATCCCGGAACTTGTACATTCCAGGGAGGACTTTACCGGAGTCTATTTCCTGGATTTTGTGGATGATGACCGCCGCAGGATCGCGTATGCTTCCAGTGTCGGGGAGATAACCCGTGAGGAGCTTTCCGCCAAAAAAGATCTCCTGATGAAGTTTGACGCGATCTCTACCAGAGAGCAGTACGGAGTCGAACTCCTTGAGGACATCACCGGAAAACAGGTGGAGCTGGTCCTGGATCCGACATTTTTGCTTGACAGGAAGGGCTGGAAGAAGCTCATAAAACCGGAGAGGCTGATCAAGGACAAGTATATTTTCCTCTATACCCTCCGCGGGCTGAAGCGGGGGAGCAAGTGGAGAAAGGCACTGAGCCGTTTCGCCAAAGAGCGGGGGCTGAAGTTTGTCGCGCTCTCTCCCTTTTTCCCTCTTGTGGGAAGCGGTGTTCAGAATGTCGTCAATGCCGGTCCCCTGGATTTCCTCAATCTGATCGAGAATGCGGAGCTGGTATTTACGGATTCTTTCCACGGGACAGCTTTTTCGATCAATCTCAATAAACCTTTCTACTCCTTTGTGGGAAAGAACACGGGTGATAACAGAAAAACCGGGATCATGAGATCGATCGGGCTGGAAAGCCGCGGTCTGGAAACGATTGAAAGCGTCAGTGAGATCGATGATTATTCACTCGATTACACGGAAACGATCGGGCGCCTGGAGGAGCTCAGAAATAAGAGCAGGGAGTGGCTGAGAAAGGCCGCTGCCGGCGAGGATCCCACCGCGTAAGCAGTTTTCGGAAGTGTTTTCGGAATGGTTTTGTAAGGGCTTTCGGAACTTTTTTCGGAAGTGTTTTCGGAAGGGGTTTCGGAAAGGTTTTTCGGAAGGGGATTTCCGCAGACTATCCTCACGCACCAGGGAGGGCGTGGGCGGTAAAGACTGATCCCGCCGGAAGGCGGGGCTGCAGTCATTGTTGAGACTAAAAGATGGACGATAAATTTGGTGAACTTAAAAAAAATACGATTATAATCGCGGTATCAAATATCGGCAGCAGGGCAATCCTGTTCATGCTGGCGCCGCTCTACTCTTATTTCCTGTCAAAGAGTCAGTACGGCACCATGGACCTGATCACTACGACGGTCAGTCTTCTGGGACCGCTGTTCTGCCTCGATATCTATGAGGCCACATTCCGCTTTGCCAGTGACAGCGAGGAGGAAAAAAGGACAGTCTACTCATCCTCTATGGCGGTGTGCTTTCTGGGACTGGTGATGGGGCTTGTGGTGATCGCCGCAAGTATCGCGATTGGAAAGAACAGCAATCTGATTGTCTTCACGGTCCTCTTTACCGTGCTGACAGTATTGAACAATGTGATGTCGCAGTTCGCCCGCGGGCAGGGGGCGATGAAGACATTTGCGCTTTCGGGAATAGTCAATGCCATTTTCCTGCTGGCTTCAAATGTCGTCTTTCTCTATTTCCTGCACATGGAACTGCGGGGATGGCTCCTGTCCTATTTCATCGCGAAAATCATCACTTTCCTGTATCTGTTCTGGAGAACGGACTTTATTCACTGCTTTTCTGTTAAGTATGTAGACCAAAGCTGTATCCGAAGGATGCTCAAGTACTGTATCCCCCTCATGCCCACCGCGATCATGTGGTGGATCATGAACATGTCGGACAGATATATGCTGACATTCTTCCTGGGGACGGCTGTCACGGGAGTTTATGCGGTCGCGGGCAAGATCCCCAGTATACTGAGTGTCTTTGAGAATATTTTTTACCAGGCCTGGCAGACGACCGCGATCAAGTCCCTGATGGACAAAAACAGGGAGGCTCTCTATTCGGATGTGCTCGGAAAATACATCGAGGTGATAGCCCTGGGATGTGTGATGATCCTGATAGTCCTGCGGCCTTTCATTGAGTTTTTGTTCGCGGAGCCTTATCATCCGGCGGTCGGTCCGGCTCCCATCCTGGTCCTGTGTATCGCCATACACGCGGTCGCGGGCAATCTGGGCGCTCTTTATACAGTATTTAAGGTGACCAGAGGAGCACTGTTTACCTCCTTTGCCGGTGCGGTTGTGAATATAGGGCTGAATCTGATCTTCATCCCCCGCTACGGGATGGTCGGAGCGGCTCTGACGACTATTATCGGTTATACAGTTACACTGCTCCTGAGGTGGTTCGATATCAGGCGCTTTGTGAAGCTGAAACTGAATGCGGCCAGGATCGCTGTTGCCCTCCTGGTGCTGCTTGTGCAGTTTGCTCTGTACTACAATTCTTCAGCGTGGTCTTATCTGGTCCGCTGTCTGATCGCGGCCGTCTTTTTGTTCATGGAGCGCGGATTCCTGCTGTCCCTGCTCAGACGCAGATGATGAAGAGAGCCCCGGATCAGGTGTAGAAACAGATATTGAAACAGGTATTGAGTCAGGTATTAAAGTGATGAAAACATCTATTTGCGAAAAAATTCTCTGCACAGGCTGCGGAGCATGTTCCAATATATGCCCGGCAGGGTGCATTGAAATGAGAGAAGAAGAGGGAGGATTTATATATCCTGTCATTGATCAGACAAAATGCCTCGACTGCAATGCCTGTTCCCGGGTGTGTCCTGTAAATACAGCTCCGTCTGTGAATGCGGCGGAATTTTACCTGGGCTGGCATAAGGATCCGGAGATCCTGGCAGCAAGCTCATCGGGCGGCCTCTTTTCGGCATTTGCCGACCTGTTCCTTGCTAAAGGAGGCGCGGTGGCCGGTGTCGATCTGGACTGCCGGACGGGGGAACTTCGCCACATCGTTGTGGAGAGACCTGAGGATCTGTATAAGCTTCGTAAGAGCAAGTATTATCAGAGCTTTACGGCGGATATATACAAGTCGGTCGGAAAACTGCTCAAAGAAGGAAGGTTCGTCCTGTTTTCGGGGACGGCCTGCCAGTGCGCGGCCCTGAAAAATTACCTGGGGAAGCGGGCTGAGGACGACCATCTCCTCATGATCGATGTGCTCTGCCACGGGGTGACCAGCAAAAAGATCGTCCGCTCCTATCTCAACGGGCGGGAGAATCATTACCGCAAAAAGATCGTCTCCTATTCGTTCCGGGTCAAGGGCAATGAAGGAGGCTGGCAGAATGGCGGCGGAACGCAGGTGAAGCTGGAATTTGCGGACGGATCGAGCGTGATTGAAAACAGGTTCCGTGATACCTTCTTTGTCGGCTTTAACCACAATCTGATCCTCAGAGAATCCTGCTACAGGTGCAGATTTACCGGCACAGACCGTGTTTCGGATATCACACTTGCGGACTTCTGGGGCATAACGACTGAGGAGGCACCGGAAGAACAGCTGCAGAAGGGAGTGTCTGCTTTTTCTGTCAATACAGAAAGAGGAAAGGCTGCCCTGGCTGAGGCGGAGGATGCAGTCTATTATCGTCAGACGGACCCTGAAAAGGTGGTGTCCAACAATCTGGCGTTCAACATGCCGCAGAAGAGGCCTCCTGAGAGAGACCGCATTCTGAAGGAACTGGAAACAAATGACTATGACACAGTCATCCACAGACTTCGCAAAAAGTACTACAGAGGAATCCGGATCAAAGGAATCCTGGAAAAGGTCATCGGAAGCGGCCGTTACCAGCGGTTAAAGGACATGTATCACAGAAAATGATTCTGAAGGCCGTAAGGATTTCAGCGGTTAAAGGATATGTATCACAGAAAATGATCCTGAAGGCCGTAAAGATTTCATCCGGTCAGGATCCGCTGCTGAAGCAGTCTGAAATAATAGCTGAAAAAATAACAGCAATAATAACTGAAATAATAATTGGAATAAAAAACGTAGTAATAAAAAACGTAGTAAAAAAAAGAGAATGCTGATCAGGATGACTTTTCAGCAGCAGACAGGCAGGAATGGCCTGCGGGGAGCATTTGAATGAAAAAAACGGGAGATAAGGTCTTTGATATTCGGGATTATATGGCGGAGCTCTTCTATGCGTGGAAGCAGATTGCCCTGGCGACCATACTGATCGCCGCTGTGATTGTATGCTTCGGGACTTACAGAAACTGGAGACAGTCCAGGGAGGAGTCCCGGGTGGAACAGGAAAAAGGACAGTCGACTGCTGTCACTTCGACCCGCGCCGTGCTCAACGATGCGCAGGCTGAGGAGGTAGAGGCCCTGTATCATCAGCTGATAGCCTACCAGAATTACAGGGACATTCTCCAGGAGGAACTCTCTTTACATTCAAAGACATATAACGGTCTGGACAAGTCCATGCCCCTCATGAAGTCCAGTTATAAAGTGACGGCAGCCATTGAAGGAGAGGAAAGGCTGTATACAGAGTTCTGCCTGAGTGAATCTGATTACGATTCTATTCAGAAGATCCTGCCGGACGTGGATTCCCCGGCAGATGTTCTGAGATATATCAAGTTTGAAACACTGTCCAGTTCAAGTCCTGAAATTATAAACGGACAGACTGATTCCGTGAAGCCTGTTTCTGAATACATTCTGAACGTCACAATTCTGGGGCCGGATAAAGACAGCTGTAACCGGATCTGGAAGACCATTGATTCTGCCCTGAAAAAAGAAAATAAGACATTAAAGAAAATTGATGCCCGTGCTGATCTTGACTATATCCAGAAGTCTTTCAGTTACAATAATTACACGGCTTTCGCTTCAGCCGGTCAGACCCTGTTCGACAATGTGCAGAAGGCTGATACGGTGGTTATAAATCTGAAAAATAACATTATTGATAAGCTTTCCGATGAGCAGAAAGAATATTTCAAGGCACTGCGGTATCCGGAGATCAATACTTCTGCCAAGTCTTCGAGTGGAAAAGCGAAGAGCCTGAAAGACTGTTTCAGCAAAAAGCAGCTTGTACTCGGAATCATTCTCGGACTGTTTTTTACCTGCGGGATACTTTTGCTGCAGTATCTGACAAACAGTGTGATCCATGTAAGGGAGGATCTGGAACTCACATATGGTCTTTACGTCCCGGCAGTCTTTTATAGCAGGACCTCCAAAAAGCGGCTGTTTTCCGGCATTATCAGAAAACTGAGGCGGGCGGATTCGGCATCCAGGGAAGTGAAGGCTGCTGTCGCTGCCGCCGACATAGACAGGATGGTCCGGAAATCGGATATAGATTCCCTGTATTTTCTCAGAATGACAGATGATAAGCAGGACAAACTCGTGGCTGAGACGATTGCCAAAGCAGTGGAGGAAGATACGTCAGGTACATGTAAGACCATCACGGGAAGCCCGGTGGGAAGCACAGAGGAAATGAAAAGATTTCTCGGGCAGGACAATGTGGTTCTGCTGGTCCACGCCAGGAAAACCGCAAGAGCTGACCTGGAAAGCATTCTGAAGCTCTGCGGCAGACACAACATCAATATCCTGGGAACAGTCCTGATCGCGGAGATATAAGGCGGATACGGTGCTTTTCTTGCACTTTGTAAACGGGGATGCTATCATGCAGAGAGAGGTTCCCGGCATTTTTCAAAATAGTTTAAGAGGATACCAAAATGCGTAAATCTGACGAAAAGACAATAGATTTCAGGGATTTTTTTGCGGAGCTTCTGCGCAGATGGAAGACCGTATTGATCATTACACTGGTCTTTACCGTGCTGGCAGCCGGCTTTGCCAAGACAAAGATCTCAGCACGTAGAAAACAGGCGGCTGCTGAGGCTGGGAAGAAGAAGGCGGAAAAAGAGATAAACCTTGAGGAAGAAATAAAAAAATTAAGGGAAGAGAAACGGGGAATGATCACCGATGCCGAAGCCGCGGATGTCGAGCGTATCTACGCCCAGTATAGTTCCTATATAGACTTCCGCAATATGTACCAGGATGAATTGCAAAACTACAACAAGGCTTATGACAAAAGCGGCGAGGATATGCTGATCAAGCGTGTCAATTACAGGCTGCTCTCATGTCTGGAGGGTGCTGAAACCCATTTTACCGCTTTTTCACTGGATCTGGAGGATTATAAAAAGATTGTCAAGATTCTTCCCGATGTCAATTCTCTTTCGGCAGCCTACAAACATGTATATTTCGGTGCCATCGCATCTCCTGCCACAGAGGTGAAGAATCTCGGTGAACCGGCCATGGACTATCCGACAGAATACCTGATCACTGTGGAAATGATGGGAAATACCAGGGATATCTGTGATGAAGTATGGGGAGTGATCAAAGAAGGCTTCGACAGGAAGCTGAAGGAATTAAAAAAATTAGATCCTGATATAAAAATGGAGCTGGTCAATTCCAACTACCGCGGCAATGTTTACGATTATGTTATCGGAAAAGAACAGCCTGTCTTCGACAATGTCCAGAAAATCGACTCCCTGATCAATACTATTAAATCTCAGGCCATCGATAAATTCACTGAGGAACAGGCGGCTTATTATCAGGCTTTGGCCAATCCGCAGAGAGGTCTGATTGACAAAGGCGTGATCAGCATCAGTGGGTTGAACGGTGATGACGCGGGCATGGAAACAGCACCGCAGTACCTCAGGGGAAGGACCATGGTCCTGCTGGGTATGCTGGCCGGGCTGTTTCTGTCATTTCTCTTTTTGCTGATCAGATACCTCTCCACCGGAACCATCAAGATCAACAGGGAGATGCAGGACTACTATCAGATCCCAGTACTGAGCACATTCTTTGTGCCGGGAAAGAAAAGGAGCCTGTTCTCCGGTCTTATACGCTGGCTGGTCCACGCCGATTCCATAGGGCCGGAAATCAAGGCTGATATGGTTGCCGCGGATACTTGCGGTGCAGTCAGAAACGAAGGCGGCCAAACCGTTTATATCGTGCAGCTGGGCAATGACACAGATGATGGTCAGGTTGCATCGACCATCAAGAGTTCTGTTGAATCCTGTGATCCGGCCGTCAGTGCCTTTACCGGCACACCGCTGACAAACGTCGGGGAAATGCGTAAACTTGCACAGGAGAAAAATGTGCTTCTGCTGATCCATAATAAGAAGACCTTGAAGGCAGATGTTGAGAAGCTTCTGGACTTCTGCAGCCGGCACTCGATCAGGGTTCTGGGGGCTGTGAACATCGTCAATGTCTGATGGATAAGCTGTCATCTGACAATCCCTGTGTCTGTATTGACTTCCTGCTTCAGGGATGTACAGAATAGTTGTAAGGAAAAGTTGGTTTTATCTAAAGGGGATAATACATAAAATGTCTGTGCTTGTAAGTGTAATAATGCCCACATATAACTGCGGTAAATATATCTCGGAGTCCGTTGATTCTGTCATCAATCAGACCATAAAGGACTGGGAGATCCAGATCGTCGATGATTGCAGTACGGATAATACTGAAGAAGTACTGAAACCATACCTCGAGAAGTATCCCAATATCCACTACTACCGGCTCCCCCGCAACGGAGGGCCGGCGGTCGCCAGAACAGAGGCAATCAAGAGGGCTCAGGGGAAGTACTGCGCTTTTCTGGACTCGGATGATCTGTGGGATCCTGATAAGCTGGAAAAACAGATCGCTTTTATGGAAAAAACCGGGGCAAAGTTTTCCTGTACAGCTTACCGGCAGATGGATATCGACGGAAATGATCTTCATACGGTCATGGTTCCTCCCAAAAAAACGTCTTATCAGAGCTGTATCAGATTGTCGAACCCCATCGGAAATCTGACCGTAATGTATGATCAGGAAGCACTGGGCAAATTTAAAGTCCCTCTGATCAAGAAAAGAAATGATTTTGCCCTGTGGCTTCAGATATTGAAAAAGACGCCCTATTGTTACGGAATGGAAGACGTACTGGGGACTTACAGAATCGGCAGGGCAGGGAGTGTGAGCCACAATAAGCTGTCGCAGGCCAGATACCATTGGCAGCTGTATCATAAGATTGAAGGACACAATGTTATTAGAGCCGCATTTGAATTGGGCTGCTGGGCATTTGTAAAAGGCACCGGCATCGGGCTTGATAAAAGAAATGAGTAGAAGGCGTATTCTGTCATAAGCACAGGTGGCAGAATCATCTGAAACTGCACACAATGAACGTTTCCTGAAATAATTATTTAAACGGTACGGGATGTCAGCAAGCGCTGCCATCCCGTCTTATGTAATAGTGCAATAGTATATGTAATAGTGCAATAGTGCATGTAATAGCGCAATAACGTATGTAATAGCGCGTTAGTGTACGTAATAATGCAATAGCGTATGTAAAGATGCGATAGTGCATGCTGTAGTGTAATAGTGTACGTAATAGTGTGATATTGTATATAATAGTGTACGGAGGGACATTATCTGATTGAGCGGGGACAAAGGGAGGAGCGATACCATGCGTAGTTACAGACCGACATATCATGCAAGTGTTTTGTCAGGATGGGCGAATGACCCCAACGGTACGATCTTTTATAACGGAAAAGCGCATCTTTTTTTTCAGCATTATCCATACAAGCCCGAGTGGGGAACGATGCACTGGGGGCATTTTGTCACGGATGATTTCATTAAATGGGAAACCCTGCCTCTTGTCCTGGAGCCGGATCAGGACTATGAAGTAATCTGCGGATGCTGCTCCGGCAGTACTATCGAAAAAGACGGGAAACTGTGGCTCATGTACACTGCGGCCCAGCCCGAGCGGCAGCGGCAGTGTCTGGCAGTCTCCACGGACGGGGGAGTTCATTTTGAAAAAAATCCTGACAATCCCATCCTGACGTCAGGCATGCTGAGCCCGGAGGTCACGGAGACGGACTGCCGCGATCCCCGCATGTTCCGAAAAGACGGCGATTACTACTTTATCGCCGGTGCCCGCGTATTGACCAAAGAGGAACTGGAGGCACTGACGGCCTGTGGCGCTGCCGAAACCAGTGGTGATGGAAGAGATGTCTGTAGATCCATATCCGGATTTGCAGCCGGCGGGACCGGCTCAGGGAGCTCCATCCCCGTTTCTTCCGCCTCCGGGAGCTCCGTCCCCGTTTCTGCCGCCTCCGGGAGCGGAATGGAAGCGGGTCTTTCCTCAGCACAATGGACAGCTCCGGCATCAGGGTCTGAGATGGACGTCCGGTCTCCCTCTGCGGGGCCTGCCTCCGGTGCGGAAGAAGAGGAGAAGGCAGGGTATGGAAACCTGATCCTCTGCCGCAGCAAAGACCTCCTGTACTGGGAATATGTCGGCCACCTGCTGGACAGGGACACAGAGGGACAGATTCCTCTGGACGAAGAGCATTTCCGTCTGAACGGCGTCTATGAATGTCCCGACTACATTGTTCTGGACGGCAAAGAGATCATTCTCTCCAGCCCGCAGAATCTGCCTCAGATCGGCAAGGCCTACCAGAATGTGCACTCGGGTATCTATATGTTCGGGGAACTGGATTTTGAAAGCGGGCGCTTCAGAGTCGATGAGATCGGAGAAGTGGACAGCGGCTTTGACTTCTATGCCGCCCAGACGCTCCGCATGCCGGACGGAAGGGTCGTTCTGATCGCCTGGAAAGAGATGTGGGACAGGAACTTTCCCACCAGGGAAGAGGGATGGGCAGGTACTTATACGCTGCCCCGTGAGATGAGTGTGGTCGACGGCAGACTGGTGCAGAAACCGGTCCGTGAGATTGGAAAATACCGCAGCGGCAAAATCGCCTCCGCTTGCCTGCATGCGGATGACACCAGCCTCTCTGTCGAGGGAGTCTGCGGTAATACGATTGAAATCAGGGTCACGCTTGAACCGGGCACCGCTGCCCGGTCGGGACTGAAACTGTTCTGCGGAAGTGAGCATGAGACGCTTGTCTATTACGACAGGGCGGAAGGGGATATTGTATTCGACCGCAGCAGGTCGGGCATACCATTTACCGGCCAGGAAGAGGATGTGGACCGCAGGGTCTGCCACATCGGCGCAATGGATTCAATCGACCTTCACTTCTTCCTGGATGTGAGCTCAATCGAGGTCTTTATCGACGGCGGACATTATGTCATGACCGGCAATGTCTACCCGGAGATCGGACAGGACACCGGCGTCAGATTTTTCGCGGAGGGCGGCAGCAGCACATTCCGCGGCCTTGTCAAATATGACATAGTGGTCTGAATGTGTGGAGCGATGCGAGAGCTCGCAAGAGCTGAGCAGCTTGTAGTTTATTCACACATGATTGTGGATACAGGACCATGGTCACAAATATAAATAAACAGCGGGCAGACGGCCCGCCGCAAAGGCGGATATGCCTGCGTATAAAACAGCCGCCGGGGACAGACAGATTACCGATTACACCAAAAGATTCAATCGGACCTGCCCCCGGCGGCCTGGCTTTTATCTCAATACATAAAAATCAAAGCTTCGCTCACTGATCTGTATCAAGTTCTCTTATCTTACGCACAACTGTGGTTTCTCTATCATCTTTTCTTCTTTCATAGCGTCTGAATTCTTCGTAATTCCCGCCTGCCACATTTTCAAGCGATTTGTCCGAAACAGCTGCCTCAGAAGGAATGTCATTCTGGGGGATTAAGTCTTTATCAAGTTTTTCCATTGCTCTTCCTCCTCTTCGATCGTTTGGATTATATTAAAAGGTGATAATAATAGTATACAATGATAAGAAAATTTTTACTATATAAGATTGGTGGAGACAGCCGTCCCCTGTCTCCGCCCTGTCTCCCGGCTGATTTTTGGCGTCTTTACTAAAGCATGGTGAGATGATAAAATGGTACGACAAAATGACCTTTGCAGAGTTTGTATATGCCTCCACAAAGAAGGCCGGTGCTGTTATCAGCGGAGCGGAGTACCGGTCTGATGAAAACGGTCAGCCTGTTGTAGATTGCAGAGGTTCTTTATCCAGGGAACCGGAAGGGGAAAACCTTGCCTATTATCTGAGGGAAAAAGAAT